>Ga0114970_10003000_pt1 | contig 12544 bp, 18 predicted proteins | sample M_140205_XF_Meta_FD_87030 | JGI IMG/M metagenome (GOLD analysis project Ga0114970, IMG submission 87030) | Freshwater microbial communities from Lake Montjoie, Canada to study carbon cycling - M_140205_XF_MetaG | ecosystem: Environmental > Aquatic > Freshwater > Lake | place: Lake Montjoie... | reverse complement strand
CGTATATGAAATAGCCGAGCGGGTGGAAAAAAGTACTACTTCTATTAGGCGTGCGCTGCTGGGTATGCCCGATGCGTACATAGATAGATGGATAGCCCACCGCAAACAGTGGGTTGCTGTATGGTGTGTAGTAGTACCGCCTGATAACTGCCCTAAACCAACGGAGAAACCGCATGACCGAGCACGAAACAAATCTACGAGACTTAGCGGCGATGTTCGCCCTAACTGGGCTTTTGGCACGTAACTCCACAGAGGTGGAAGTTACCATCCCCGTTGCGTTTGAACTAGCTGACCAGTTTATGAAAGCCCGCAACCCAATTTCTGAAAACGGTATTGCTGCCATTAAACCTAAACGAAAGGAACCCAAATGAACCAACCAAAAGACGTACCCAACTTTGCCGCTTGGAGCAATCAAAACCTAGCCAACTTCTGCACCGAGGCGTACATCCGCATGCAAGAGTTGCAGGAGGAGAACGAACACTTGAAGCTAGACACCAAAGCCGCGCTGGAAGCGGCACGGCACCTTATTAAACAACAAGGCTAAGCAAGTCATGATGGCAACGCGTACAAGCCTAGTAGATGCGACTACGTTTTGTCGGTAACACAAAGTGCTTAGCCGGATACAACTTTGTGTTACCTAGTTCTCACCACGACTGAGGGGGCGTGGAATCTACTTGACCCCCTCACTAATTCAACAGGAGAAACAAATGGCAGCTACACCTGAAGTAAAAGTAAAGAAACAGATTAGAAAAGTACTTGATGAGATGGGCGCGTACTACGCTATGCCCATCGGTACTGGATACGGTAACTCTGGAGTCCCTGACTTCTTGGTATGTTCCAAGGGCAGCTTCATAGGCATCGAAGCAAAAGCAGGCGCAGGTAAAACAACCGCGCTTCAAGAATCTCATCTGAGCCGCATACGTGGCGCAGGGGGGACAGCGCTCGTTATCAACGAGCAAAACATAGACCAACTGAAAGGCTACTTATCATGAACAATGAACCAATGGACGTAGATACATTTAACGCGGTGATTGATTCGCTGGACAAGGAAGAACGTGAACACTTCCGCGAATGTGTAACAGCAATGCTACGATGCTTTATGCAAAACACGGATAGCGTTGGTGTGTTTGTTACCACTACGCGCACCGGGTATGGCGCACATGTGTATGCAATGAATGCAGACTCTAGCGATGTAAAAATTATGTTGGAGTCCGTGCTGTTTAATAAGTTTGAAGACGAGCAGGCTATGAAAATACCCAAGGAGAAATTGAATTGACTGCATTACAGTATCTAAACAACCTACGCCCCGCAATACCGTTTTCAGCGGAGCGACCATGCACGCCGATGAGTAACGGAGAACTTCGCAGGCACATGTTGCAAGGTGCTGTGTTGATTAACGGGGAACGTATAGACCCCAACGAGTTAATCGACTTCCCTGTTTTTTCTTTGGTTTTTTTCCCAAAGTCCATCAACCGCAAAACAACATTGGTCTAAAGTAATTCAATGACAAAACCATATGACCGCATACTGACCATTGACTTTGAAACCTACTGGAACAGTAAGAGCTACACACTATCAAAACTAACCACCGAGGAGTACATACGTGACAATTCTTTTAAGGCGTTTGGAATGGGAGTCCATGAATACGGGGACACAGCACCTACTAGATGGGTTAGAGGAGATGACCTACCTGAGTTCCTATCTGGAATCAACTGGGGACGAACCGCCGTGCTTGCACATAACGCCCAATTCGATGTCTCCATCCTCTCTTGGCGATATAACACAAAGCCCGCGTTTATCTTCGACACGCTATCAATGGCACGAGCTTTACGAGGGGTGGAAGTTGGCAACAGTCTTGCCCGACTTGCATCGGACTTTTCGCTTCCCCCAAAGGGTACTGCTGTTTACTCCACTGACGGACTCAAATCAATTTCTTGGGAAGTTGAGAAAGAACTGGCCGACTATTGCGCGCATGATGTATATTTGTGTGAAGAAATCTTCAAGCGCCTCGTTGCGGGATACCCTGCTTCGGAACTACGGCTCATCGACATGACGCTCAAGATGTACACCGAGCCGGTGTTGCAGCTTGACCAAGAGATGCTTGTTAAAGCCATTGAGGAGGAGCGCACGATACGTGAGGGTTTACTGCAACGTCTTGACATAGACGAGAAGCACTTGGCATCTAACCCCAAGTTTGCTGAGATACTGCGCACGCTGGGGATTCCACCGCCCATGAAAACCAGCAAGACCACAGGTAAGCAGACGCTGGCACTGGCAAAGAACGATGCCCACTTCCAAGCCCTGCTCAATGGGGACAACGTGGACGTAAAGACATTGTGTGAAGCTAGGCTCAAGGTCAAGTCAACGACTGAGCGCACACGGGCGCAGCGTTTTCTGGAGATTTCCCAGCGCGGTACGTTGCCTGTACCCCTGTCGTATTACGGAGCCCTGTCCGGTAGGTGGACAGCCAGTAAGGGCAGCGCCATCAACATGCAGAACCTAAAGCGCAACTCGTTCCTGCGCAAAGCAATCATGGCACCTGAGGGCTACCAGCTAGTTGTTGGTGACTTGTCGCAGATTGAGCCGCGTGTGCTGGCGTGGCTGTCAGACTACGAGGACATGCTAGACATCTTCCGATCAGGCGCTGACCCGTACGCGGCCTTCGGTTCGCAGATGTTTAACATCCCCGGCATGACCAAGGACAGCCATCCTGATCTGCGGCAGTCTGCTAAGTCGGCATTGCTGGGCTGCGGGTATGGGTTAGGGTGGGCATCTTTTGCACAACAACTTCTGACAGGATTCCTTGGCGCTCCTCCAGTAAGGTACAGCAAAGACTTTGCCAAGTTGCTGGGGGTTAACTCTGAGTACGCGCAGGAGTTTGCAAAGTGGGATGGCAACGAAGAGAAGCTGATGGAGATTCCCCACACTTGCTCTACCCAAGACTTGGTGTATCACAGCCTTGCTTCCAAAGCTATCATAGATACGTATAGGAGAACTGCGCATCCGGTTGTATCGTTCTGGAGCCTATGCGCCCACGCCATGCACAAGGCGCTTGTGCGCGGTGAAGAAATGGTATATAAATGCGTTACGTTCCGTAAGGGTGAGATAGAATTGCCCAACGGAATGAAGTTGCTTTATCCCGATTTACGAATACATAGTGAGACTGATGCAAAAGGTAGGGCCGTAATAGTTTATGGGCCACACGCTACCAAGTTGTATGCAGGGAAAATAACAAACAACATTACGCAGGCATTGGCACGTATTGTGATGACGGATGGGATGCTCAGGGTGTCTAAAAGATATCCAGTAAAGGGCACAGTGCATGACGAGCTTATTGCCGTTGTGCCGGACGCAGAGGTGGAGGACGCTAAGACTTGGATCTTGGCGCAAATGACTATGGAGCCACGGTACATGCCGGGGATTCCGTTGAACGCTGACGGTGGCGCTCACCGTAGGTATGGGTTAGCTAAAAACTAGGAGAAGCAATTGTTGATACCAAAGAAAATAACTGTGGGCAAGACGACCTACAAAGTAATCAAAGTACGCCACGCACGCAGGAAGAACACGCTGGGCACTGTTGACTACACAAACGGCATCATCTGGCTTGCAACGCATGATGCTTACGGCAACGAGATTGGCAACGACGAGATGAGTGACACCTTCTGGCATGAGATTACGCATGCCGTCTTGCACAACATGAAGCACCCGCTGCGTGATGACGAAAAGTTTGTCTCTATGTTCGGCACATTGTTGGCCGACTCCATTGAATCCGCAGCACTATGAAAAACATCTCGTGGTCACATTCTGCCCTCAAAGACTTTGAGGGTTGCCAACGCCGGTACTACGAAATCAAGGTCTTAAAGAACTACCCGTTTACAGAGAATGAGGCTACGCGGTACGGCAACCAAGTCCACGAAGCCATTGAGTTCTACATACGGGACGGTAAACCGATACCGCCTGAGTATGCGCAGTTCAAAGACACGGTGGACGCCATGCTCAAAAAGTCTGGCCGAGTGCTTGCTGAGTATGAGATGGCGCTAACAAAAGAGTTAAAGCCGTGTGCGTGGAAAGCCGCTGACGTATGGGCGCGGGGTATTGCCGACATACTTATCGTTGACGATGAGAACATGACAGCATGGGTGGGCGACTGGAAGACAGGCAACAACAAGTACCCCGACAGAGATCAACTCGTTCTCATGTCACTCATGGTGTTTGCCCACTTTCCACACATCCGTAAGGTTAACTCCGCATTGCTGTTCATCGTAAAAAATGATATGGTCAAGATGTCCATGACCCGTGAAGAAATCCATGCACACTGGTGGGAGTATCGTGAGCGAATAGCGCGGCTTGAGGCCAGCCATGTCAACAACGTGTGGAACCCAAACCAAACACCGTTGTGTGGTTGGTGCCCTGTAAAAACTTGCGAGTTCAACAAAAAACATTGAAAGGAAAATCATGCCCTACAAAAACCCCGATGACCGCCCATCTTACCCAGCATACGATCAAAAGCCCGTAGTCAAAAAGAAACGTGCAGCCCGCAATCAAGCCCGCGCAATTATGGAACGCGAGGGGCTGGTACACAAAGGCGATGGCAAAGATGTCGATCACAAGAAAGCCTTGAGCAAAGGGGGCAAGACAGTTCGCAGTAACTTACAAGTTAAGTCTGCAACAGCAAACAGATCGTATGCCCGCAAATCCGACCACACCATCAAATAAGAACGATAGTGTTTCTTTAGACGTGATGCACGATCTGTGGGATGCACGTTGGGGAAACAACTGGGTTCCAATCGAAGCAATCGTTGAAGACGAGTTCTTTCGTGCCGCATACACCGCAATGCAGGAAGCAGGTGAAATAGAAACCCACTACCTAACTGACAGAGCTAGATATGTTTGTAGAAGATATTAATAGGAGAAGTAAATGACAAAATCAGCATCAATCACCAACACGCAAAACATGCTTGCCCACGTACAACACGTACTAGCAAACCAAACGGCTAGTAGTTATGGACAAATGCAAATGCGAGCAAAAAGGCAAATACGAATACAAACGGCAGAGTATGACTACAACCCCAACGTAGAACCTTCTTGGAAGATACCGTTGAGCGAGCTTGTAGTGTTGTGGCGTGCCAAGTTTGGTGATGTGTGGGTAGATGTGTCCGACTTAGAAGAAGTGTTTTGGTATAGAGCAAGCATGCGTTTATCGCAAAACAAACTGTTTGAAGAAGGCGACACACGAGATAGCACCCCTTGGGTTAGATTAAAGGAAGATGTATGAGCACGCTTAAATATAAAGTAAGCGAAAGATATGGTCTTGGCTGGACTGACCCAAGAATGCCTAGCTTTGAAAAAACAGGGTTTGAAGATGTATCAACAGACGTACTAAAAAACCTGTGGCTTGTTACGTTTCAAGGGCCATCTACAGAGTCATTGAGTGTTAAAGGGGATATGGGAAAGGTTGTGCAAGAGTTAGTCAGAAGAAAAATAGCAGAAACACAGTTAAATGACAATTTTGATACCGCTCGTTTCTGTTACGTACTGAAAGAATAAGATGGAAATAGTTGACAACAAAGCGTTAGTGCTACGCACACGCAACCCGCACAAGTTCAGCATCATCCCCAAGCACAAGGTTCTAAGCGAAGAGGACGGCATATACCAAGTAGCTGTGTACTGGGGGCTTGACGAGTCTCGTGTACTAAAGAACTTAGGTGTGCGTGATGTGCCATCACCAATCACAAGGCGCTACAACTGGCCGGGGCGCTACATCCCGATGGCACACCAAATAGAAACCGCATCATTCCTCACGCTGCACCGCAGAGCGTTTTGTTTTAACGACCCCGGCACTGGCAAGACGCTATCGGCTTTGTGGGCGGCTGACTTCTTGATGCAACGTAATGAAGTAAAGCGTGTGCTAATTCTGTGCCCGCTGTCCATCATGCACAGCGCATGGATGGGCGACATCAACCGCAGCATTATTCACCGAAGTGCCGTAGTTGCACACCACTCTCAAGCAGCGCGGCGCATTGAGATGATTCAACAAGACTACGAGATCGTCATCGCCAACTATGACGGGCTGAACCTGATTGCCAAGGAAGTAATTAACGATGGCCGCTTTGACCTAGTGATTGTGGACGAGGCCAATGCCTATAAAAACCCAAGCACCCGCCGATGGAAAGCACTAGCCTCAATCATCCGCCCTGACACTTACTTGTGGATGATAACGGGTACACCTGCTTCGCAGTCGCCTGTAGATGCCTACGGCCTTGCCAAGCTAGTAAACCCCAATGGTGTACCCAAGTTCCAAACAGCGTGGCGCGACAAGGTTATGAACAAGATCACCCTGTTCAAGTGGGCTCCAAAGACAGGCTCAAGAGAACTGGTGTACGCGGCACTTCAACCAGCAATACGTTTTACAAAAGAGGAGTGCCTTGATCTGCCGCCTGTTGTAACGGTGACAAGGGAAGTGCCGATGACGCCCCAGCAGTCAAAGTACTACAAGCTCCTCAAGGAACAGATGATGGTAAGCGCAGCGGGGGAAACGATCAGCGCTATCAACGCGGGTGTTGCGGTCAATAAGTTATTGCAAATATCTTGCGGTGCAGCATACACAGACAACAGAGAGGTGGTGGAGTTCGACGCCGCGCCGCGCTTGGCGGTGTTGGAGGAAGTGCTGGAGGAGACTGATCGCAAGGTAATTATCTTTGCCCTGTTCCGCTCCAGCATCAACACCATAGTCACGCACCTGACTAAGCATGGCTACGCCGTGGGACAAATTCATGGTGACGTGTTAGCATCCAAGCGTGGGCAGATCATCAATGACTTTCAGACTACGAGTAACATCCGCGTCTTGGTGATGCAGCCTCAGGCAACCGCCCACGGGATAACCCTAACTGCCGCCGACACCGTGGTATTCTTCGGCCCCCTGATGAGTGTTGAGCAGTACGTCCAGTGCATTGCGCGGGCTGACCGCAAGGGGCAGAACTCTGATAAAGTTACTGTGGTACACATTGAATCCAGCCCCATTGAGAAAAAACTTTTCAAGGCAATGGATGCCAAAGTAAGCGACCACGCACTGCTTGTCGGCATGTACGACAGCGAAGTAAAAAATATTTAAGAAAGGAGTTGCAAAGATTTAATTGCCGTGTATGATGTTAAACCTTGGACAAAATAACAGGAGAAGCAGATGTCAAAAATTGATGATGGTGAAGAAGTTCCAACAACGGAGCAAGCCACGCCAGTAAATGTTCCTATGGACAAACTGGCAAAGGTGTATCGCAGGATGCAGCAACGCATCCAAGAGTTGACCCAAGTGTATGAAAACGAAGTCGAGCAAATCAAAGCACAGCAAGACTCCGTAAAAATTGCACTCAAGGATCAAATGCTGAAGTTAGGCGTAGCAAGCGTACGCACCGACCAAGGCACAGTAGTGTTGTCTACCAAGACGCGCTACAACACACGGGACTGGGATTCCTTTAAGGAGTTTATTAAGGAACATGACGCATTGGACTTGCTTGAAAAACGCATTGCCCAAGGCAACATGGCTACGTTCCTTGAAGATAACCCCGGTCTAGTTCCCGCTGGCTTGAACTCCATGACGGAGTATGCCATTTCTATTCGTAAACCTACCTATTAATTGGAGAATCACATGGGCTCAGTTGCTCTTTTCGACCCCTCACAAACGCCCGCATTTGCTAAGAATCGCGGCCCACTTTCACACATCGCTAAAGCCCTGACGGGGGGCAATGTCGGCGGTGGTGGCAAACGTATTAGCATCAAGGGCGGCGTGTTCCGTCTGATTGATGGCGGCAAAGAAATTGCTGCTGTTGATGAACGCTTCCTTGACGTGGTGGTGGTCAATGCCGCTCCCGAAATCGGACGTGTGTTCTACGCTAGTAGCTATGATTCCACCGCAGCGGCTGCTCCTGACTGCTGGTCTGCCGATGGCAAGACTCCTAGCGCAGACGCTAACAATGCCCAGCACACCCAGTGCGAAGGTTGCCCAAAGAACATTGCTGGTTCGGGCCAAGGTAATAGCCGCGCATGCCGCTATCAGCAACGTCTTGCTGTGGTGTTGGCAAACGACATTGAAGGCAACGTGATGCAGTTGACTCTGCCCGCTACGTCTATCTTTGGTAAGGACGATGGCGAGAACCGCCCCCTGCAAGCGTATGCACGTTGGTTGGTAGCGCAGGACATTGACCCTGCAATGGTCATCACGCGTTTGAAGTTCGATACCAAGTCGCAGTCGCCCAAGCTGTTCTTCAAGACCATGCGCTGGTTGACCGACAACGAGTACGAGATTGCGCAGAAGCAAGGCAAGACCGACACAGCAGTCAAGGCAGTCACCATGACGGTGGCTAAGATGGACAACGTGGCGGCTCCCCTGTCTGTGCCGGGCAGCAAGCCCAAGGCGGCACCAAAGGCGGTTGAGGAAGAACCGCCAGAAGTTGCCGAGATGGAAGCAGTGGCTGAAGCCAAGTTTGGTAAGGCCAAAGCAAAAGCCAAGGTAACAGAGCCGGTTGAAGAAGATGAAGAGCCCGTGGTGCGCAAAGAAGAGAAGAAGCCCAACGCAGTGCCAAAGGCTAAGTCCTCGCTCGCTGCAATGGTTGATGACTGGGACGAGGAATAAGGAGATGGGGCTTCGGCCCCTAAATCATGGCCTATTCAGCACACACCGTTAGTAGGATTGGCAAAGCGCCGAAGACGTTGGGCAACCAACTAGGGCGCTGGGCTACCCATCACGGCTTCTCTGCCATCAAGGTATCCAAGGCAACTGGCGCATCGCGGCAGACTGTTTACAACTGGTTTCACGGCGGTGAAGTCTTTATTGCCTACCGCCCTGCGGTACAGGCGCTTCTTAAAATTTTACAAACTTCCCCTAACGGCGAAGAGGCTTGGAGAAAAACATGCAAGGTATTCAACCTGAAAACTTGAGCAATGAGGAACTGCTGCGGCACGCGCACACAGTTGGGTATGACAAGCTAGACGGGGCTTGGGTTCAAACTTTAGCCGAACGTCTTGCACAGGAGATAGACAAGCGCACAGACATATTTCACGAAGGCTTTGAAGAAGGCTTTGAGCAAGGCGTAGAACACGCGACAGACGACTTCAAATAACCCAAAGGATAGCTATGAAACCCGCTGAGTTTTTAGCGGTGGTTTTGCCGTCTGAGGGTCTTGGACTTTATTGCGCGGTAGAACTCACAAAGAAGAAAGAACATTTTTATGCGGAAACAATTGATGAACTCATACCGAAGATAGACGAATGGAAGGCCGACAACTGCGACATATTCTTTGGCGTAGCCACATTCGACAACAAGCGCGGCTCTGACACAGCCCAGTACATTAAGTCGTTCTTTGTTGACTTGGATGGGTACACCACCAAGAAGTCGGCGGCTGATGCGCTGATTAAGTTCCTGCAAAGCACAGGACTGGATGCGCTTGGTTCGCCGTGGATCGTGGATTCCGGTGGCGGGCTGCATTGCTACTGGCCGCTTAACGATGAACTGCCTGTTGCTGTTTGGCAACCAGTTGCTGATAACTTGAAGCGGCTGTGCAAGCAGGAGGGCTTCATCATCGACATGGCGGTGTCGGCAGACGTTGCGCGGATTTTGCGTGTCCCCGGCACGACAAACAACAAGAAGAAGTACGTTTCGCCACGCCCTGTACGCATAGTGCAGAAAGGCGACATGTTTAACTTCTCGGAGTTCTCTCCGCTGATCTACGAGAAGCTGATTGATGCCGCGCCGCCTATGCCCAGCAGGGTAGCAAGGACTACGCTGGAGGGGGAGCGCCCCAAGGTGGCGACCACCGCTGGTCAGGTCAAGCTGATTCAGGACAGCTATACACTATTTAGTGGGCTTGAGCCGCACTGTGGACAAGTGGCGGACTACATCGCTACGGCTCAGGAGGATGGCAAGGAACCGATTTGGCGGGGGTTGTTGTCATGGGCCAAGGTGTGTGAGGACGGGCAGGAGAAAGCAGTATGGCTGTCTGACATGCACCCGTACCCCCATGAGCGCATGCACCAGAAGATGTTTGAGATCAAGGGGCCGTACCCTTGCGTCAAGATGGATAGCGAGAACCCCGGTATCTGCACCAAGTGCCCGCATTGGGGCAAGATCACCAACCCGCTGATACTGGGGCGGGAGATTAAGACGGACAACACCGTCAAAGAAATCATGTTGGATGCGCCTGTGTCAGAGGAGTTTGATGAGACAGAGCTTGACTCAGAGGATGCGTACGACCCTGAGGATTCGGGTTTACCCTTAGCCCCCAGCATCATGCGCCCGCTGCCCCCACGGGGATACAGCTACGGCGAAAAGGGCGGCGTGTACTGCACAAAATTTGAGGAAGACGAGGAGGGCAAGAAGGCCAAGAAAAATATCCAGTTGGTTCCGTACGACTTGTTTGTGGTTGACCTGCTCAAGATGGAGAACGACCACCTTGTCCACATGGCCGCTGTGCGCCCCGAAGGCGTGCAGACGTTCAACATCCCGCAGAAGTCTGTGGTCAGCAGAGACGAAACGCTCAAGGCGCTGGCAAGTCAGAACGTGGTGTCCACATTTGCTGGGCATGACAAGACCCTGTACGAGTACGTCCGTGCCTGTGTGGGGGATGCGTCCCAGAACCGCAGACCGGTTGAAGTGCCGTTCCAATGCGGCTGGCAACTCAACAACTCCTTTGTGTACAACAACCGCGTGTTCTCACCGGACGGCAAAGAGACTAGGGTGCCCATGCCCGGTCTTGAAAACATCAACCGCAACACCACCGGCAACGGCACGCTGGCTGACTGGCAGTACATGTGGAACAAAGTCTTCATAGAAAAGGTGGGGATGGATACCCACTTGGCGATTGCGCTGGACTCCTTTGGTGCGCCACTCATGCGGTTCACGGAGTACGAAGGCTTCGTCTGGCACGTTGCTTCGCAGTGGTCTGGCACAGGCAAGTCGCTGGTATTGAGCGCCAAGGCTGGTGTATGGGGGCACCCCCTGCGCTACCGCACCGGCAAAGGAACATCCCCTGTTGCAATGCAGCAAAGGGCCGGTCTGCTCAACAGCATGCCGCTTCTCATTGATGAAGTAACCGCTACACAACGCAACGACTTAGAGTGGATGCCCATGTTTGTCTTTGACTTTGCCGAAGCGCAAGGCAAGGAGCGCATGGAGTCTGGAGCCAACAAAGAACGTCTGAACAACACATCATGGAAAACAACCTGTACAACTACTTCAAACGAAAAGCTAACCGACTACATGGCGGGGGCTCGCAAATTTAGCTCCAACGGCGAACTGTTGCGGATGCTGGAGTGGAACCCCCACGTCAAACTGGTGTGGACTACCGAAGAGCGCACCGCCCTACTCAACATGAAGCGCAGCTATGGCGTGGCGGGAGAAGCTTGGGTACGCTGGCTGGCGGTCAACCAAAAGACAGCGGCGGATGTAGTCGCCAAGGTGCATGCGCATTTGAAAAAGGCTTTGAGGTTTACCGATGACGAGCGGTACTGGCATGCGGGCTGCACAACAACGGTGTCGGCGGCTATCTTGCTGCGCAAAGAGTATGCTGGCATACTGGACGTGGAGATCAACAAGGTCATAGCGTCCCTCAAACTGCTTGTGGACAAAGCCCGCAGCGTGGTCAAGAGTAGCGTACGCACGGCAGAAGATGTGCTCAACGCGTACATCGGTGACAACTACGGCAGCTTCATTGTCATCAAACGGCTGGAGGGCAAGATACTGGCCTCGTGGGGCGACAACGGCGACATTGTGGACAGGTCAATCACACGCTCCAAAGTGCTGGGCCGTGTGGAACACGGCATGCTGTCCCCCGGTTACCGCGAGTTTTACCTTGAGGAGCAGCTACTGAAGAAGCACTGCGTCAGCATGAGCTTTGGATATGACGAGTTCAAGACGCAGATGGAGGGCTCGTTCAAGGTGTCTTACATCAAGAAAAATATGCTGGGCAGTACCAATGGCCCGCTGATGCGGGTTAACGTGATGCACATAACCTTTATGGATGAAGTGTTTGATGGAAATAATCTATCCGTGGGCGAAGCTAAGGCAGGGTGAAGGCTTCTTCGTGCCGGGGCTGGACGTTGAAAAGGTGAGGGAGCTAGGTCTTAGAGCCGCACTCCCTCACCGCATCAACGCTCAAGCAATCGTTGGCATCAAGGGAAACCAGTTAGGTGTATGGTTTTATCGGAAATTTCACGTACCGCGTTTGCCAAGCCGATCTTCATCCGCCTGATCTCATCCAACTGCTCACGCTTCTCTTGTGCAGACATGTCGGACGCATTGATTGCACGCTCGGCTTTGGTCAGCATGTTCATGTTTGACTTGAACACATCCGATATTTCCGCCTGCATATACTCATTGCCGCGCCGCTCTAGCAAGGCGTTGGCCTCGGTAATCTTGCCATCTTTCATCAAGCTACGCACCGTCGTACGGACTTGCTCGGCCTCGTTCATGCGCTCGTAGACTGCGTTGATAATGCCGCCCGCATCATTGGGCTGGAACAAACCGCCAACAAGCGGGTACTCAGACAAACGCTTG
>Ga0114970_10002994_pt1 | contig 12554 bp, 11 predicted proteins | sample M_140205_XF_Meta_FD_87030 | JGI IMG/M metagenome (GOLD analysis project Ga0114970, IMG submission 87030) | Freshwater microbial communities from Lake Montjoie, Canada to study carbon cycling - M_140205_XF_MetaG | ecosystem: Environmental > Aquatic > Freshwater > Lake | place: Lake Montjoie... | reverse complement strand
TGGTCAAAACAAATTTTCAAAATTAATCATCACACTGCGGGGAAATGCGTTACAAAAATCCATTTCATCCATTTTTATTGCATCGAAAAATGAACATTGGCTAGACGTTTCTTCGTCTGTCATTTTTCCATTCATTTCAAAAAACATCAAAGAGGCTGCTTTAAACGCTATCAATTCTAGCCGAAATATTTTGACGCATTACGTTGATATTAAGAATTTAAGAGTAACAGAAATACACAAAATAAGTAGCCGCGGATATGCTTTAGAAAAATTAAAATTGTAATTATATCTATTACTTTTTGATAGTAAGAACCCTTTTTACAATATTAGCAGGTAAGAAATCAGCAATTACGAGAGAAACCGCCAGAAGCGCATTTGGCACTACGATTTATGACGCGTCAAAAATTAAAAAACAGCTAAACTTTCAATTTCGGTCTTTGAATGAAATGGTTGAAAATGCAATAAAAGGGAAGATGTGATTTTACACTCATTATCGTGTTTTAAAATTTATTTTCACTTTACAAGCATGCAAATTAAGTGATTGCATAACTAATAACTGAAAATTAATAAATTTATAATAATTATCTAAAAATATTTGACGGTCAAGATATAAAGTAGTTCAAAAATTCAATTTCTTGCAACACTTCAGGGGATTTATTGATTTGGGATTTCAAATTAGAAATTTTTAGTCTAATTTTTTCAAGCAATGTGAAATCTATACTCCAAAAAGTTTCTTCAAAACCTATTTCATCGATCCAGGGAGTGTTTTTTACGAGTAACTTATCGATTTTTGAAATGTTTTCAATTTCAATTTGAATTTCCTGAATTCTTTTATACAATTGTATCTTTTTTTTATTTGTAATTTTTGCTTCAAAAAAATGATTATTCGCAAGTAAAATTTCTTCAGCAAGTTGAATACTGTTCATTTCTAACGTTTTATTGAGTAATTCTTTGTAGAGTGTAAAAATCTTTTCCATTATTTTTTTTATTTAAAGCAATTTACGATGAAAATTTACATTTATAACAAAAACACTCTACTAATCGTTTGCTGATGGAGGAATGCGTGCTTTATTCGTGCATCCAACACTATTTACCAATTTTTTTGACCAGGGGAGCGAATTGGTGGTAAAATTTCCTTCGCCATTGTAAAAGTTCTGGACATAAAATTCCGGGTGAGCTATTTTAAAATCCTCTTTGGAAAATGGATTAAATTCTGCGGAATGTTGAAAAAATTTCGTAAGTCCAATATTTTTTATTCGCTGCATTACCAAATAAGGTTTTAGAGGAGATTTGGAAAAAGAGGCTGATGGTATGTTTTCAAAGCATACTTGTTCATCCATATAGAAGGTTAGAATTTTTTTGTTTCTTTTCTTCCTATAAATTTATTTTGCTTTGTAATAAAACCCTTTTTTTAGACAAATTTAGATTCTAAATACTTCGAAAATAGATCGGTTGCAAGCTTGCAAGGATTGGTTGGAAGGAATAGAAAGGATATATATTTGTCAAACATTTAAAACTAAATAACATGAAAAACAAAACAACACTTTACCATTTTATCTTAGATCAAAGTGGTTCAATGGCTGGATTAGAGAGTCAAACCATCGAAGGATTCAATACGCAATTGAAAACTATTCAAGAGCTAAATTTAGAATTCCCAGATCAAAAATACTTGTGTTCACTCACTTTTTTTAACCACGATGTGCAAGATCGAATCCGCTTTGCAGATGTAACCTCTCTTGAATTTTTAACGATAGAAAAATACGTTCCTAACGGGACCACCGCCTTGCTTGATGCCGTTGGAAAATCTATTTATGGTATTAAGAATAAGTATGGAAAAGACTTAGAGGAAGATAAGATGTCTGTCGTCTTGATAATAATCACTGATGGACATGAAAATGCGTCTAGAATGTACACCTATCATGATGTGGCACAACTAATTAAAGAATTAGATGAAACAGAAAAATGGACATTTAGTTTCTTAGGGGCAGATTTCGATGCAATACATACATCACACATGTTAAATATTCGACAAGAGAATGTAATGAATTTTAGCAAAAGTGGTTATGATTCTTTCATGGGAGATGTCAGTTATTCAATACGACATTATGCAGAAGAAAAATCAAAAGGTAATCAAAAGAGAGATATTTTTGATATCTTTAGAAACAAAGATAGAAGGAATAATTAATATTAAAACTCATGAAGGTACATCTCATACGCTCTCAAGGATATTCAGTAGAAGATTTTAACAACGTCTTAAATCTTCTTCGTAAGCACCGAGGAAGTATTGAATATGTACCTTCTGAGCCAATTATTTTACCAGGATCTGAAACAGAAAAAACGTACATAGACAAGAGCGATTTTGAGAAAAAAGATACTAGCGTGATGTATTCAATTTCAGAAAGTTCCAGATTTTTTAAAGAAATTATCTTCCCTCATAATGTACCTGTTTTGACATGGGATCAATTATTCTCTGTGTGTGTAAAATTTCGACAAGACAACGACATTGATCCAAAAGATCATGTGATTCTTTTATCCGATATGGATAATACTCATAATTGGTTTGGAAGTATTGATCCTACATTAAAAAATTATTTTATTCACACCAGTAACTGGGGTCATTACTTTGGAGCGAGCATTGACGACCGATTTCCAATTTCGTATTTAATTGCTGCCTGGTTACTGCGCAGTCTAATGTATCGTTCACAGAGCGAAATTTTTGATAATTTGCACAAAACACCTCGAGGATGTCTGATGGATTTATGCATGGACAAAACGGAAATCATACTAAAAATGAGAACTGGAGATATTTGTGAAGATTGTATGCATGCGATAGCCGATCGAGATGTAAATCTCAGCTATGTGCGCCAACTGATTGAAATTATTGATGGATTGCGAGAAAATATCTTATTTCGCCAACGCTCCAGTATATTAATGCAGAATAGCAGTATTGAAATACGAGGATTGAATAAAAATATTTTTCTAACTGAATTAGGTGATTTACAAATTAATTTAAATCCGAAAGAGAAAGCGCTCTATCTATTGTATTTAAATCATCCTGAAGGAATTACAAGAAGTTATTTAGTAGACCACAAAGCCGAACTTCGATCGTATTACGCTATACTCTGCAGCCAGCCTTCAAACAAGATGATTGATCAAGCTGTTGACAGGCTTACCGATGTTATTGATAACAATATGAATGAGGTAATGGCGAGAATTAGAGGCAAATTTAAAATCGCCGTTGGAGAAGAACAAGCCAAGGATTATAGTATTGTATCAACACCAGAAGGCACGCATAAGATATTACTGAATCGCGAGTTGGTTCGCTTTGTCAATTAATGAACAAAAATTAAATGCTGAACTCAAGCTACAAATGCAACTTTTGGGTAACCCGATAAATTTATAAATTCACTCTCAGTGAAATTCAGGTTAATATTTATCAAAGAAATGTTTTTCCACATCAAAAGATGATTTTAATCCAACCAAATGAAATTCATTTGCTAACCATTTCTCAGCATAAAGCCGCCCTTTGTTTTTAAGGTCCGATAAAAATTCCCAAGAAGTATTCATTTTACTTGAATATTTTAGGTGACCTAAAGCTTCATGTCCAGAGATTGAATGAACATAAATTTCTCTTGATGTTAAATTATTATCTTCATCCAATTGAATACCTTTTCTTACCAATTCATTTCTGTAATGAATCAAATGCATTTCATTTATTAAACTGCTATTAAAAGAAATTTCATTTATTCTGTCTGAAATATCACGAGCAGTTGTCGGAACTTCATCAATATTAATAGAGTTTATCTTTATTAAAACTAAATCTGTAACGGATGTGTTCTCTATTAAGGGAAATAAAGGTGGATTCCCCATATAGCCTCCATCCCAATAATGTTGACCATCTATCTCAATTGCTTGAAAAAATTGAGGTAAACAGGTAGAAGCTAAAACGGCTTCAACTGAAATTTCTTTATTTGAAAAAACTCTCGCTCTATTTGTTTTCACATTCGTTGCGCAAACGAATAATTTTTTTTGATTATACTGTTTTAATTCTTCAAAATCAACTAAATCAGTTAAAATTTCTCTTAGTGGATTTGTATTGGATGGATTAAATTGATAGGGAGAAAACATTTGTGACATTGAATTGAAATACATATAACCAAAAGAATTATACATATCTCCACCCGAAAAGAATTTATCCATCATAGAAGGTGTAAACATAATACTTCCCGAATTTGATATTTTTCTCCAAAGTTGTTCTAATAATTCTTTTGCTTTTTCTTTCCCCCCAACATGAAGTCCATAAGCTGCTACAACTGCATTAATTGCACCTGCACTTGTTCCACAAATACCATCAGCTATTAGATTATCTTCTTCAAGAAGTCGATCTAATACTCCCCAAGTGAAAGCACCATGTGCCCCACCTCCCTGCATTGCTAAGCCAACATGTTTTGCTTTTTCTTTCATATATAATTATTGGGCTGTCCAACCTCCATCTACAGGCATTGCCGTACCTGTTATTAAACTCGCATCTTTTGAGGCAAGAAATACTGCTAATTTACCTAATGATTGAACAGAAACAAATTCTTTTACAGCATGTTTTTCAAGCATAATTTTAGAAATAACTTCATCTTCTGAAATGCCATGTGATTTAGCTTGCTCTGCTATTTGTTTTTCTACAAGAGGAGTTTTTACATATCCTGGACAAATCGAATTAGCTGTTATTCCTAGCTTAGAACCCTCTAAAGCTAATACTTTCGTTAAGCCTAATACACCGTGTTTTGCAGCAACATAAGCAGCTTTGTATTCAGAAGCAACCAATCCATGAGCAGATGCAATATTGATAATTCGTCCAAATCCTCTTTCTTTCATTCCTTTCCATACAAATTTAGAAGCGTAAAACACTGCATTTAAATTTAATTGAATAATAGCATTCCATTTATCAATTGGAAATTCATCAATCGGTGAAACAAACTGAATACCAGCATTGTTGACTAATACGTCTATAGTACCAAAGTCTTTTTCAATAGCAATAATCATTTCTTCTAGTTGATGAACGTCCGAAAGATTTGCACCATAGAAACCAGTTTTAATGTTGAATTCTTTACCAACATTTTCCGCAATTTCAGCAGCATTATCTTCTAATCCGTTAAAAGCTATCGAATAACCTGCTTTTGCAAATTCTCTTGCTATTCCTAGCCCAATTCCGCTAGTACTTCCTGTAATTAAGACTGTTTGCATAAAATAAATTAATCAACTTTAATAAAATCGACTATCGAATTTGCTACTTTATCAACCGCTTCAATATTCAAAGTGTGACCTGCATTTTCGATTATCGTAAACATACAATTTTTTATTTGTTCCGCAATTACTTCTCCTAAATATACGGGGAAGAGAGAATCTAGTCGCCCATGTATAACAAGAGTTGAAGTTTTTATCTTTGTTAATTCTGATCTGTAGTCTTTTCTATCGGCAGTTGCTTGCATCAATTTTGCTAATGATGCGGTATCAACAAAATCTTTTTTTGTTGCTTTGAAAAAGTCAATAGGAATTAATGGTTTTTCAAAATACACATCACTCAGCACATAAGGGAGCATTACGTCCAGCATTAAAGAATATCCACCAAGTTCAAGCGCATTTTTCCAAGATAATTCAATCGCTTCATAATAAGGTGTTTTATGAGCAAATGAAGAAATAAGAATTAATTTTTTTATCCTATCAGGATGATTTACAGCAAAATGTTGTCCAACAAGGCTACCGTAGGATAAGCCACATAAAATAACCTCATTAATACCTAAAATATCTAAAACAGAAAGTACATCACTGGCATGAGTATCAAAATCTCTCACCGGACTATCTGTATCTGATTGACCTTGAAAAATAAAATCCATCAAAATAATTTTATATTTTTTTTCAAAGTAGGGCGTTATTAATCCCCAAGCAGCAGTAGTTTGCGATAAACCATTTAAAAAAATGATTGTTTCATTCCCCGCTAAATTACCTATTACTTCGTAGTAGATGCTTTTATCATCCGTTGTTTTTGCAATCATTTCTAGTGTATAGCTTCTATGTTCATAATTGTTGCTTCACCACTTAAGACTGATTTCCCTTCGCTATTAGTAATCGTAGTAGAAATAATCGCCCTATTTTTATCACTAATCAATTCTTTTACTTCAAAAACGGCTTCATACACTTCTTCCACATACATAGGTCTCAAAAAGTTTAATGTTTGATTTAAGTATATAGTACCATTTCCAGGAAACAGTGTTCCGAAAACTTTAGAAAGAATTGAAGCACCCAACATTCCATGCGCAATTCTTCTTTTGAAAATTGATTTTGAAGCAAATTCCTCATCTAAATGAACAGGATTATTATCTCCTGTAACTCTTGCAAATTCATCTACTTGTTCCTGAGTATATGAAAATGAATGTGCATATTTTTGTCCTATTTCTAACATTGCCGTTTTATTTTGTTTCAACTTTATTGTGGTAAAGATGCTAATAAATTATTTAGAATTAAAACAAAAAAAGTTGTAACAATGATTATGGTTAAAATATAATATGTAAAGCACTCATATAGATTAAATTAATTTTGGTAATACTTTTTTTATTTGTAAATTGCTAATAACGTTAAATTTTAAAATAATTGAAATGGGAGTTGATTTTTACGTTATCTTATTATTAATTTTATAAAAAAGATTCAATAAAAATAGAAATTCTAGTAATTTTGTAAAACATTGTAACAGAGTCATATAATAACTAAACTTTAATTCATAAAATGACAAGTCAAAAAAGTAAGAAAATCGTTCTGGTAACAGGTGGTTCAAGAGGAATTGGCGCTGCCATTTCATTAGAATTAGCATCTCCTGATTTTTTAGTAATTGTGAATTACAACCACAGTAAGTCTCATGCAGATTTAATTGTTGATGCGATTATAAAAAAAGGGGGAGAAGCAATTGCAGTTCAAGCAAACATAGCAGAAGAAAATGAATGTAAAAAAATGTTTGAAGAAATTGAAAAATCAGTTGGATCTGTAGATGTGTTAATAAATAACGCTGGAATTACTAGGGATAAATCATTTCGAAAAATGGAATTATCAGAGTGGAATGAAGTTATCAATACAAATTTAAGCAGCGCTTTTAATACTTGTAAATTGGCCCTATCTTCTATGATAGAAAATAAATATGGAAGAATCATTAATATTAGTTCAGTAATAGGTCAATCGGGTGGTTTTGGTCAAACGAATTATGCAGCAGCAAAATCTGGGTTAATTGGATTTTCTAAATCGTTAGCTATAGAAACAGCAAAATATGGAATTACTGTTAATTCAATTTGTCCTGGATTTATTGGTACAGAGATGGTTGGTGCAATGCCTGAAGATGTATTAAAATCAATTGTTTCTAAAATCCCAGTAAACAGACTAGGAGAGCCTTCAGAAATTGCAAAAGGAGTAAAATTTTTAATTGAGTCAGCTTATATTACAGGTCAATCATTAAATATTAACGGTGGATTGTATATGATGTAAGCATTTAATTTAATTTTATTAAAAAAATCACAATAAAATAACTGTAATTTATTGTGTGTTAACGAATAATGTCATAAATTTGTCGAAAAATTAAAAAAAAATGAACAACACGAACGAAATTTTCGAAACAATTGTTGAAACACAAAAGAAGTCTATTGAGACTTTAGTTGACACAACAAGCAAAATTCAAGAAGCATTGAAATCTGGTAATGCTGTAGAAAAAACAACTGAGTTATACCAAAATTGGTGGAACACGCAATTGTCATTATTGAACAATGCAACTTCTCAAACTAAAACAGAAGTTGAAAACACTCAAGCAAAAACAGAAGATTTTTATAAAAAAGGATATGAGACTCAAATTGATGCAATCAAAAAAGCATCTGATTTTAATTTGAACTTCTTCAATACATTATCAAATTTTGGGAAAAAATCTACTGATGCGAAAGATCAATTACAAGCAACTTACTCTCAATGGAATACTTTGTTTGAATCTTGGACAAAATCGTTGAATACAACTTTTGAGTCATTGAATACATCTTATCCTAAAACGTTTAGCCCAGAATTGTTTCAAAATACAATGAATACAAATACGTTGTTTTTGAAATTACAAAATTTTTACCAACCGTATTTTAATGCAGTTAAAGGTGGAAATTTCTCAGCTGATTCCATGAAAACATTATTTGATCCTGCTCAATACAAAAAAATCACTGAAGAAACTTTTTCTAATTTCTTTCAAGGTCAAAACTTAAATACGTTGATTGAGACGAATACGAAGTCAATTCACGATTTCTTTCAAAAACAGCAAAATACAACGAAAGAATACAAAGAATTTTGGAATGTATTCACTGAAAAATTCCCGACAATTATTTCAGCTGATTATACTAAATTCAATGATTCTTTTAAAAACATCAATGGATCTTATAAAGACTTATTTGAGCCAGCATTAAAATTGATTTCAAATGCTAAAGACAAAGAAAATATCGAATTAGCAGTTGAGTCTTTAGATAAATCAACTACTTATAGTATCAAATTGGCTCAAATTCAATATTTATTGAATAAAACTGGTGAAAATGTTGCTGAAGAAGTAGGTAAATTAATTGTAGAAAAATCAAAAAAATTAGAATTAACAAATTCTTTTCAAACATTTTTTAATGATTGGGTTGCTATCAATGAAAAACACTATACTAAATTGTATGCAACAAAAGAGTTCTCAAAATTGAAAGCTGATTTGACAACTTTATCGTTAGATGTGAAGAAAAATATCGAACAACAATTCGAAAATAAAATTGAGCATTTACCTTTAGTTGTAAAATCTGAATTAAATGAATTATACCAAACAATTCACGATTTGAAAAAAACGATTAAAGCATTAGAATCTAAAGTAAATACTACTGCAAAAACTACTACTGCAAAAACTACTGCTACAAAAACTACTGCTACAACAACTGCTGCAAGAACTGCAACAACTGCTGCAGCTACTGTTGCAACAGCTGCTGCAGCAACAGCAACTGCGACAGCTACGGCTAAAAAAGCTACAGTTTAATTAAGGTAACATACTTTTGAAAAGGGAAATTAACGTTTCCCTTTTTTTATACAATAAATTATTTTCAAAATGAATTTAAATAACATAGATTTCTTAAATGAATTAACTGCAAATACCTCTAAAATTGTAAAAGGATTTGAAACTCTAAAAGAGGTAAAACAGGTTGATATTGCTACAACTCCAAAAACAGTTGTTTATTCTGAAGATAAATTAAAACTATACAGGTACAAGAGAGACACTAAAGCAACTTATAAAACGCCTGTATTAATCGTTTATGCGTTGGTAAATACTTACCAAATGTTAGATTTACAACCTGATAGAAGTTATATTAAAAATCTTTTAGATGCTGGCTTAGATGTTTATTTAATTGATTGGGGATACCCGAAGCAAATTGACAAATATTTAACTATGGATGATTACATCAATGGTTACCTGGACAATTGTGTAGATTATATTCGCGATGAACATAAATTAGATAAAATCAATATTTTAAGTATTTGCCAAGGAGGTACATTTAGTTTAATCTATTCCGCATTACATCCTGAAAAAGTCAAAAATTTAGTTCCTCACGTGACTCCAGTAGATTTCTCTGTTAATGATGGATTATTATTTAAATGGAGTAAGGATATGGATTTTAAATCTCTTGTTAGAGGCTTCGATGGAATTATACCTGGAAGTTTCTTAAACGAGGGATTTGATATGTTAAAACCAATGATGAAGTTTCATAAAACATCAGGTTTAATGAATTCGTTGGAAGATACAACTAAATTGACGAATTTCTTGAGAATGGAAAAATGGATTGCAGATAGTCCAGATCAAGCGGGTGCCTGTTTCTTACAATTTATGGAAGATTTGTATCAGCAGAATAAATTAATTGCAGGAGAATTGGTTGTTGGTTCAAATAAAGTGAATTTAAAAAATTTAACGATGCCTGTATTAAATATTTATGCGACTGAAGATCATTTAGTTCCACCTAGTGCTACTACACCATTAGGAGAATATGTTGGAACAAAAGATTATGAAATTTATCCTTTTCAGGGTGGACATATCGGAGTTTTCGTAGGAAATAGATCTCAAAAAGAATTAGCTCCTAAAGTAACTAAATGGTTGAAAGATCGAGATTAATTTTTTTATATATTGAATTCAAAGGGAAAAGTAGATTGCTTTTCCCTTTTTTATTTAATAACCTCAGTTCTATCGATAGTTTAAGGCACTTATCTACCCGCCGTTTCAAGGTTCGATAACTGATTTTGACTTGGCCAATTCTAACTCAATTTGGTGAACATTGCCTCGAAATTTATCTCTGAATTTCCCCTATAAAAAACTTAAGAAGAGAATATCGTTCTAAATATATGGAGTTGGACAATGTGAGTATTCAGTACAATATACTTCTAATCAATAATTTAGACAGCCTGTCAAGGAAAATTTATGGATTTAAAACACCTAATTATCTTTTTCTAAACACATTAATAATAATAAACCGCATTTATTTGTTGCATATGACATGTAATTATTAAATCTGTAATTTAATGATTATTATATATTTATATATATATTTACATCCGCTTTAATGTAATAAATTTAATAAATAAATTTTGTTAATCCATGTTTGTTGTTTACATTTGAACATATAGAAGATGCGATTATTTGATAAGTAGAAAAACTTTTAATCGAAAAAGATATTTTTACATTGATTAGTTTGCAAGTGTAAAATACTATTTAAATTCTAAAAAACAAATAAAAACTGAAATTACATATGAGGTATAGGCATGCAATTCTAGTTTTATCTCTATTTTCGCACTTATTTTGTTTTGGTCAACAAAACAATAATTGGCACTTTGGATATCGGGCTTGTATTAATTTTAGCACTGGGGTGCCTATTAATGTTCCGGGAAGCTTATTGTACGCGAATGAAGGAAGTTCTTCAATTTCCGATTTATCGGGAAACACACTTTTTTATACGGATGGAATAAAAGTATGGAACAAAAATAATGTCCAAATGCCTAACGGATTTGGCTTATTTGGAGGCGAACCTACTTTAAATTCAAGCTCTCAGTCATGTATTATAATAAAGCAACCTGGCAATACTACTATTTATTACATATTTACAGTAGATGAATATAAGGGAAGTCCCTCTAGTACCGATGATGGGTTTAGGTATTCAACAGTGGATATAAGTTTGAATGGTGGCTTAGGAGATGTAGTTACAAAAAATGTTTTATTATTTGCTTCTGGGACCGAAAAAATTGCAGCGGCTTATCATTGCAATGGAACTGATGTTTGGGTATCAACCCATGATTATTTATCTGATCAATTCAGGTCTGTACTTTTGAGCTCAAGTGGGGTATCTGCGGCGGTAATAAGTGCTATTGGTGAAAGTATTAATACGGCGGCGATTGGATACGGGCTAGGGTCAATGAAGTTTTCACCTAATGGAAAAAAACTTGCTTTAACAAATACAAGCGCCCCCAATCTATTGCAATTAATGGATTTTAATAATAGTACAGGAAGTTTTTCTAATGCATTAACTTTATTTTCTTCACCAAGTGCCTTCATTGATGTAAATCTTGAGGAACATTCTCATTATGGAGTTGAATTTTCACCTAATAGTAATGTTTTATATATTACTGATCAAGTAGATGTATACCAATATGATATTAGTTCTGGTGTTGCCGCAACAATTATTGCTTCAAAATTATTACTTGGAACACATCAACCAGGTGCGCTATATGGCCAACTACAACTTGCATCAGACGGTAAAATATATAGAGCACACGCAAACAGCACTACTTTTTTAGGAGCTATTAATTTACCAAACGTTGTTGGGCTAGGTTGTAATTATATGGAGGATGTTTTTGATTGTGATATGGGATCTGGTGAGACGTGTCTACTAGGCCTGCCAAGTTTGCTTACTAATATTCCAACAGAATTAACTTACAGTGGTGGAACATCCACATCAGCAACCTATTGCCAGGGAGACCCAACTACACCAATTCCATCATTTGTTTCTCCCTATCCACTTACTGGATTGTTTTCGAGTACTGCAGGCCTTAGCATTAATGCAACTACTGGGACAATCAATTTAGCAGCGTCAACTCCAAATACATATACGGTTACTTTTACAGCTGCAGTAGCGGCAGGATGTGTTTCTCCATTTTTTAGTACTTACACAATTATTATTACCCCAGGAGTTGCCTTGTGTTACACCAAACGTGCTGCAAAATGGTATTTTGGAGATCATATTGGATTAAATTTTTTATGCTCATCTCCTCCATCTATTGTAGACGGAACTTTAGCCGAGGCTCCTAGTAGTGATGCTCTTGAAGGTGTATCATCAATGTCGGACGTAAATGGAAATATTTTATTTTACTTTTATGATTCACTTATTAGAGACAAAAATAATAATATTATGCCTAATGGCACAGGCTTAGAGAGTGATTGGTCATCAACTCAAGGATCGATAGTAGTTCCTAATTTAACAAATCCAAAT
>Ga0114970_10002992_pt1 | contig 12557 bp, 9 predicted proteins | sample M_140205_XF_Meta_FD_87030 | JGI IMG/M metagenome (GOLD analysis project Ga0114970, IMG submission 87030) | Freshwater microbial communities from Lake Montjoie, Canada to study carbon cycling - M_140205_XF_MetaG | ecosystem: Environmental > Aquatic > Freshwater > Lake | place: Lake Montjoie... | reverse complement strand
TGTGTACTTGAAGGTAGGCATCAGCAGCATCGAGGAGATATTTTTGCTTTTTGCTGCTAATCAGATCCGATGCATCTTCATATAAAAATGCACGTGATTTTACTTCCGTGAAAATGATGAGATCATTCAAGGCTGAAATGATATCAAGTTCTTCATTTCTGTGCCGCCAATTTAATGCAAGGATTTGATACCCTTTTGTGATAAGAAATCTCTTTGCAATTTCTTCACCTTTTTTACCAAGGTCGTTGTGCTCTGCCATAAAAATAGAGTATATTTTGAATTAAAATTACCTTACAAATATAATAAATAAAATTTTAAACTCTTTTGTATCGATTAAGAAAACATCATATTTGCATCTTAAATTTTTTTGTTCATTTATAATTTTTTCCTGTGGCTTTTAGGATATATATAATTGGGGGGATTGGGAAATAAAAAGGAATTACACGGAGGACCACAGAGAAAAAGAAAAAAATTAATAATAAAATACTTTTGAAATGAATCAAATTACTAATAAAATAATTGGTTGTGCTATTGACGTGCACAAATCTTTAGGTCCGGGCTTATTAGAATCTGCTTATGAAGAATGCTTAAGTTATGAATTACAAAACGCTGGTTTAAAAATAGAAAGACAAAAAGCTGTTGCTGTAATTTACAAGGAAATTAAATTAGAGTGCGGATATAGAATTGACATTTTAGTTGAATCCCAAATAATTATTGAATTAAAAACCATTGATGTATTTAACCCTGTTCATGAAGCACAAATTTTAACCTATATGAAATTTTCAAAAAAAAGCATTGGACTACTTATAAACTTCAATGTTCTTCTCTTAAAAAACGGAATTAAAAGATATAAAATCTAAAACTCCTCTGTGGCCCTCTGTGTCTTCTCTGTGGCTCTCAGTGTAATTATTTTTTTTATTTTAATCAAACCCCAGAAAGACCTTATTTTCTTCGACTTTTAAGGAAATTTCTCTACCCAGAATTAGTGCACGATTTTCTTTGGTATGCCCGGCAGGAAAGCCAAAAACGACGGGGTAATTGAATTCAGATACGTGTTCCATAATGATTTCCTCGGCAGTTTTTCCATAAGGGATGGTGTTGTCTTTCATATCGGTCATTCCACCGACAATTAAAGCCGAAAGATGCTTCAATTTTCCAGAGCGCTTTAGACTGAGGATCATTCTGTCGATATGATAGAGATGTTCATCAAGATCTTCGATAAAAAGAATTTTTCCCTGGGTATTTAAATCCGATACGCTGCCTTGCAAGGCATAGAGTAATGACAAATTACCCCCCACCAAAACACCTGTAGCCTCGCCAGGTCGATTTTTTACACCCATTCCGGGCGTTTCAAATACATGTACATAATGTAAAGAATCACCGAATAAGGCCATTTTGAGGGAACTTATTGATAGATCATAAACGGGTAATCCCGGAAAATTAACAGGCATGAGGGCATGAATGCTTTGCATACCGCAAGTTTGCTGAATATGAGCATGCAAAACGGTAATATCACTATAACCCACAAGCCATTTGGGATGGGCTTTAAAACCTGTAAAATCAATATCATCAACAATGCGCATGCTGCCATATCCCCCACGGGCGCAAAAAATGGCGGCAATTTCAGGATTATCAAGCGCTTGCTGCAGGTCGCGCCTTCTTTCCTCATCGGTACCTGCATATTGATGAAAAGCCTTACCAATACTGCTACCAATATGGACTTTCAATCCCCAAGCTCTAAAAACATTGATTGCAGCCTGAATTTCTTCCTGAGAAATCTTTCGAGCAGTAGCCACAATGGCAACTTGATCTCCAACCTTTAGACTTTGAGGGCTTTGCATATCAAAACACATATTATTCGGTGCGAAATAAAAACAAAATCCCAAAGCTATTACAAATTATGAAAAATTTAACATAAATAGCTACCTTTGTACCCTTGAAAAAATCAAAAAGACATATCATCACAGCAGCACTTCCCTATGCCAATGGACCAATACATATTGGACATTTAGCCGGATGCTACTTGCCTGCAGACATTTATGTGCGGCACCTCAAATCCAAAGGGGAAGATGTTTTATTTGTCTGTGGTTCAGATGAACATGGAGTTCCCATCACCATCAAAGCAAAAAAAGAAGGTATCAGTCCGCAAGAAGTTGTTGACAAATACCACAAAATGATGGGCGATGCTTTTAAACAATTCGGGATTGAATTCAGCATTTATTCTCGCACCAGCAAGGCCATTCATCACCAAACAGCTTCAGAAATCTTCAAAACACTTTATGACAAAGGCAAATTCATTGAAGAGATAACTGAACAATATTTTGATGAGCAGGCGAATCAATTTTTAGCTGACCGATACATTACCGGAACCTGTCCTAAATGCGCCTACGAAAGTGCCTATGGGGACCAATGCGAAAAATGCGGATCTTCCCTAAATCCAACCGATTTAATAAATCCGCGCTCGGCACTATCAGGCAATACGCCTGTACTCAGAAAAACCAAAAATTGGTTTCTGCCTCTTGACAAGATGCAGCCCGATATTGAGGCATATATAGAATCCCATTCAGATTGGAAACCCAATGTTTATGGGCAATGTAAATCCTGGCTCAAACAGGGCTTGCAAGCAAGAGCGATGACCCGAGATTTGGATTGGGGAGTAAAAGTACCATTACCAGATGCAGAAGGCAAAGTATTATATGTATGGTTTGATGCTCCTATCGGATATATATCGGCCACCAAAGAGCTTCGCCCTGATGATTGGGAAAAATATTGGAAAAAACAAGAAAATCCAGATGATGACGCACGCCTGATTCATTTTATAGGGAAAGACAATATCGTATTTCATTGTTTAATTTTCCCAGCAACGCTCATGGCAGAAGGCACATACATTACGCCAGATTTTGTTCCTGCCAATGAGTTTCTCAATTTAGAAGGCGATAAAATTTCCACTTCACGCAACCACGCAGTATGGCTGCATGAATATTTAGAGGACTTTCCTAGCAGGCAGGATGAGCTGAGATATGTACTTACTTCTATTGCCCCTGAAACGAGTGATAGTAATTTTTCATGGAAGGATTTTCAAGCCAGAATCAATAATGAATTGGCAGATATCCTAGGCAATTATATAAAAAGAGTGGTAGACCTAACACACCGTTTTTGTGAAGGAAAAGTCCCCGAAGTATCAGGAATTACTTTAGATGAGGAAAAAGAATATCTTCAAAATACAGCAAAAACAGAGGAACAAATATACAGCAATCTTGATCATTTCAAATTCCGTGAAGCACAGTCTTTATTGATAGACTTGGCAAGGCAAGGCAATCAGTTTCTTCAAATGACCGAGCCCTGGAAGCTGATAAAAACAGATGCAAGAAAAGTTGACAAAATATTACAGATCTGTTTATGTGAATGTGTCAGAATAACACGACTGATGTTTCCTTTTCTACCAAGCACAGCAAAACGCCTTTGCCTGACCTTAAATCTCCCAGAAGATTCTTCCACATGGAATTCTTTTCTTGAAAATGGAAATTTAAAAACAGGACATCCTATCAATGTTTCTGAAGTTTTGTTCCCCAAAATTACGGATGAAGAAATAGAAGTACAGATAGAAAAACTAAAAAAGAAACCAATAGGTATGGATTCAGAAACAGCAGAAGAAAAAAAAGATATTCATCCGGCAAAAGAACCCATTACCTACGAAGATTTTTCAAAACTTGACATCAGAATAGGCACCATTTTAGAAGCGGAAAGAGTTCCTAAAACAGACAAACTGCTAAAACTACTCATAGATACAGGCATAGATAAGAGAACTGTCATCAGTGGCATAGCAGGCTTTTATGATCCCGAAAAAATTATTGGTCAGAAGGTAAGTATTTTAGTAAATTTGCAGCCCCGTAAGCTTAAAGGTATAGAATCACATGGAATGATTCTGATGGCAGAAAACACTGATGGCAAATTGTCTTTTGTTCTTCCTTCTGAAGAGGCAGAAAACGGCAGTACCGTAAGCTGACAGATACAAAAATAAAGGTCCCGTAGTTCAACGGATAGAATAGGAGTTTCCTAAACTCTAGATGGCAGTTCGATTCTGCCCGGGACCACTGAAGCAGTTTATGTATTGAGCAAGAGCAAGAGAAAAACCGCTTGCGCATGAGAAAGAAAAACACTACATGTTTTTTACTTTTCGAATCAAGGAAGTATCCACAGCAACACCTGCTTTCAGCATCTTATCAAGATGGGTATGGGCATTTTCTTTTTCACCCAACTCCATATAGGAAATCAATAAATTCAGACTCGATATTTCATTATTCGGATACATCTTCAAAACATTTTGCATCAACTTTTTAATGGTTTGAAAATCGCGATGCTGATAGGCCACATAAACTCTTTTCCCATAGGTTTCCAGAAAAAAAGGATTGAGTTTAATTTCCCTATCTAGATGATAAGCGGCCTTGTCTAAATCATTTTCATTCATATACAACAAATCAGCCAGATAATAATTGGCAAATAGTTCATTTGAATCTAAAGCCAAAGCTTTCTCAAAATACCCAATGGCTTGCTCTGGCTTTCCGGCTGTATTCAGCTGCATCGCATACATCCGAGAGGCCTGAGACGAATGCGGATTGTTTTCAACAGCGTTTTTAAAAAAAGAAAATTCGTCAGCAAAAACATTAAAATATCGAAAGCTTATCATACTGCATATAACCAAAAGGGAAATACCAAATCCTTTGCGCATCGAATCACCAAACACTTTCCAATTCTGAAAAGCACCTGCAACGATAAAAACCATACCGGTATAAGGTACATACATGCGGTGCTCAAACATGGCATTGGTGAGGTTTTTAGGCACCACAAATGCAGGAAGAATAAAAAGAACATACCATAACATACCAAAACCAATCAGTGAGGCATTGCGTTGTTTGTTGGTAAAAGCAACCCACACAAGACCTCCAATAGCAAGTATTCCCGGTATAAAAGAAGTATCTTTTATATAAGGATAAACAGATAAGTTTAATGGAAAAAATATTTTACCCGTATACTGAACAATTGCAGGCGCTCTTTGAAAAAACAAAGAAATCATTTCACCAAAGCTACCATAGATATATCCTTCTTCAATGGCCTGATTTCTTATGACATACCATAAAAAAATAGAAGGCATCCAAATGAGAAAAGAAAAAAGCCATGTTTTTTTAGAAATGGTTTTTCTTTTAAAGAAGAATAGATAAGCCATAGCAGCCAAGGGTATACATACCGCATTTTCTTTTGAAAAAAGAGCCAGCATGAAGCCAATCACCTGAACCAAAAGCCATTTCCAATTGGGCTTATCAACATATTTTATAAAGCCAATGAGGTAAACAAGCATAAAAACAGACAATAGCATCTCATTTCTACCCGGCACCCATGCCACGGCCATAGTCATAATGGGATGAGCAGCAAAAAGCAAAGAGGCAAGCAAGGCATTGAGCCGATGAAACGACAAATAAATGAGCAGTTGAAAAAACAATAAAACCTGTAAAATATGCAACAGAATATTATCAAAATGGGCTAGTTTGATTGCTGCTCTTGCAAAATCTACAGGATGAAAAAGTGCTAAGAGATGGCTTTCAAAAACAAATGTCGTTCTGAAAACAGGCCTATATAATATATCCCTTTTCCCTCCTACCCCTTCATTGAATACATCCAACAAGGAAGACCATTTTTCATTAGAAGCCTGCTGTGTAAGGATGTAGAAATCATCATCCAGGCGACTATAGCTTAGGCCAATTGTTTTGATGTATAAGGTTAAAACAAATACAATTAAAATAAAAAAGGAGTATTTTAAGTACCAGGGCTCCGTAAGGGGATTTTTTATTTTCAATGCAGCTTGGTTTTATAAATGCTGTGAAGAAGCTGTTTGGCTCTAGTCTGAACCTACTCAAGCATCTTAATAATATCTCAATCGAATGACTTCAGATAGATGCTTGGCAAATCTGACAACCTGCAAACTATATCCGTATTCATTATCATACCAAACATAAAGCACAACATGTTTTTTATTTTTTGAGACGATGGTAGCAGGACTATCAAACACGCAAGCACAAGGATTTCCGATGACATCTGTTGACACCAATTCATTGGAAAAAGAATATTGAATTTGCTCTACAAGATTTCCTGACAAAGCGGCTTCCCGCAGAATTTCATTGACTTCCTCTTTAGTGGTTTCTTTTGACACTCCTAAATTCAGGATGGCCAATGACACATCGGGAGTAGGAACCCGAACCGCATTTCCTGTGAGTTTTCCGGTGAGTTGAGGCAAAACCTTGGCAACAGCTTTATCCGCACCCGTCTCAGTAATTACCATATTCAATGCAGCAGATCTGCCCCGACGATATTTACTATGAAAATTATCCAAGAGGTTTTGATCATTGGTATAAGAATGTATGGTTTCGATATGCCCGTGTTCAATACCCAAGGCGCGATCCACAACGGTCAAGATAGGAACAATGGCATTCGTTGTACAAGAAGCCGCTGAAAAAATGCGATCGTCCTTTGTATATTCATTGTGATTGATGCCATGTACAATGTTTGGGATATCTCCCTTTCCTGGAGCGGTAAGCAAAACTTTTCCGACCCCTTTGGAAAGCAAATGTTTGGAAAGGCCCTCCCTATCGCGCGAAATACCTGTATTATCAATCAACAAAGCATCTTGAATACCATATTTTTCATAATCGATCTTGTCGGGCTCTCCTGCAGAAATCATCTGCACCAAATGACCATTGATATTAAGCGTTCCTTTTTCATAATCTTCTACAATGGTACCTGAAAAAGGCCCATGAACAGAATCATTACGAAGCAAGTCTGCGCGTTTGATAAATTCAACTTCATTTTTGTATCTAGCCACAATGGCTCTCAATCTGAGCTGCTCACCTTTTCCGGATTGAGAAACCAGTTCTCTCGCTACAAGTCGGCCAATACGACCAAAGCCATACAAGATGACATCTTTGGGTTTGAGGCTAAATTTCGAAGCATCGGTATATTTAGCCAATTTTACAGATAAAAAATCAGCAACATCTTTAAAACTATTTTTTTCCATCAGCCATTCGGCACCTAAGCGGCCGATATCAATGCGGGAAGGAGCAAGCTCCATATTGAGCATCTCACTGGCAATCGCTACGGTATCATAGATATTGATGGGTTTTTTAACAATGTTTTTTGCATAGAGGTGTAGGTTTAACATTTCACTTCCACTTCTATCAATCAAACGATTTCGAAAGATTACTAGCTCAACCGATTTATCAAGCCAAAGCTTACCGACAATGCTTATTAAAACGATTGCAGCTTTTTCTTCTTCAATCCATGATTTTAATTCATTTTCATACACATTTTGTGCAGATAAAGAAGCCGTATTTAAATTTTCAGTACTCATATTTAGAAACGTTTACTAATTTTTTCTATTGATAAAAAAAACCTGCATAAAAGATTTTATGCAGGTTTATTGACTAGCCCAAATAGGCCTTTAAATGCTTACTTCTCGACTTATGTCTGAGTCGGCGAATGGCTTTTTCTTTGATTTGCCTTACTCTTTCACGGGTAAGGTCAAACTTCGCACCAATCTCCTCCAAAGTAAGTCCATGGTTCATGCCAATTCCAAAAAACAACTTGATCACTTCACGTTCTCTTTCGGTAAGGGTATTGAGAGATCTTTCAATTTCTTTTTGCAGTGATTCTGACATCAATGTGCTATCGGCACGAGGAGAATCCTGATTTTCAAGAACATCAATCAAGCTATTGTCTTCACCTTGCACAAAAGGAGCATCCATTGAGATATGCTTGCCTGACACCTTCATGGTATCGGCAATTTTATCTGAAGGCAGCTCAAGAACAGTTGCTAGCTCATCGGCAGAAGGCTCACGTTCAAACTGCTGCTCAAGTTTAGAATAGGCTTTGCTAATTTTGTTAAGGGAGCCCACCTGATTCAAGGGAAGCCTTACAATACGTGACTGCTCAGCCAATGCTTGCAAAATGGATTGACGAATCCACCAAACGGCATAAGAAATAAACTTAAATCCCCTGGTTTCATCAAATCTTTTTGCCGCTTTGATAAGACCTAAATTTCCTTCATTGATTAAATCCGGCAAACTTAAACCTTGGTTTTGATATTGCTTGGCAACAGATACTACAAATCGCAAATTGGCTTTGGTTAGTCTGTCAAGCGCTTTTTGATCACCGTCCCTAATTTTTCGGGCAAGAATCACTTCCTCTTCTGCACTGATCAATTCTTCACGTCCAATTTCCTGCAAATATTTTTCCAGAGATTGACTTTCTCTGTTGGTAATGGACTTGGTAATTTTTAGCTGCCTCATGTTGGTTCGTTTTATTTAGAAATTTCAAATCTGCTATATGGTGCAAAGGATGAAATAAAGTATCTGCTTCTTTTATGGGTGCGAAGGTATTGCTTTTTCAAAATTTTACAACTATGGGAATACGTTATTTTTCAACAAAATGTTGCATGATACAAAAAATAAAAAAACCGCGGAAAGCCTTACAAGCCAATAAAAATGAAGTATTCCGCGGTTTTTCCATCTGCAACACCAATAGAATCAAATACCAAAGCCATAAAAGGCCCTCATTCCGTTGGGATAGACGCCTTCAATGAGAACGCCACCTTTTTTATTTTTCAACATAAATACCAAATCATCCGTATCTCGTATTTCTTTTTTATCGATAGAAGTGATAATAAATCCTTCCCGAATACCGGCACTTCGTAATTTTCCACCAATAAGTCGGGAAATTTTAACGCCGGCTGGAATATTCAATTTGCGAAGTTCCTCAGCGGAAAGGGTTTCAAATTCAGCCCCCAATATCGAAATGATGGCATTTTTGTCTTTTTTAATGATTTCCGTATTTCCCTCCTTGTTTTTCAGCTCCATTTTTAAGACTTTTTCTACATCATCACGAACGATAACCACTTCAATTTTATCACCAGGTCTATACTTGCCAACTTGTTCTTGCAATTCCGGTGAAGTGTTTACCGCATTTCCAGCCACACGGGTAATGATATCACCTGCTTGTATGCCCGCATCTGCCGCGGCTCCTCCGGGAGTAATGCCCTCGACATAAACCCCTTTGATATTTTTTAAATTTTTCTCAGAGGCAAGTTTGGCATCTACTTCACGAATATTGACACCAATGAAAGCCCTTTGAACACTTCCATATTCCAATAAATCGTTGGCTACTTTTTTAACGATATTTACAGGAACGGCAAAAGAATAACCCGCATATGAACCTGTATTTGAAGCAATTGCAGAGTTAATGCCAATGAGTTCCCCACGGGTATTCACAAGGGCGCCACCACTATTCCCCGGATTTACGGCAGCATCCGTTTGAATATAGGATTCAATTTTAAATTGAGAAGATAAAATATTGATATCCCGTGCTTTGGCACTGACAATACCGGCAGTAACGGTGGAAGTCAGATTAAAGGGATTTCCAACGGCCAAGACCCATTCCCCCACTTTCAAATCATCTGAATTACCGTAAATTACACTGGGATAACCTGTACCTTCAATTTTCAAAAGAGCCAAATCCGTAGTAGGGTCAGAGCCAATAAGTTTAGCGGTTAGATTTCTTTTGTCATTTAAGGTTATTTCTATTTTTTCAGCATTTTCGATGACATGATAATTGGTAACGATATATCCATCATCGGTAATGATTACACCAGAGCCACTAGCTTCTGCTTGCCGATATTCAGGCTGTTGGCGTTGTCCATAAAAAAAATCCCGAAAGGGGTCAAATCCATTCGAAATCTGTTGGTTAAAATACGTTTTCACATTCACCACGCAGTGGACAGTCATTTCTGCTGCCTTTATAAAATCGACAGATGTTTCAGGCGCATCTCCTTTATAGGAGGCAAATTGCGAAGGCGTACCTTCTTGCATTTTTAAGGCAATTGAACTTTTTTCATATACAGCCCGATAAGCAGCTGCTCCCAGAAATCCACTACCTGTAGCCAATGCAATAAAAAATACGAATTTTTTGATTGTAGATACCATAGAAATAGTTTTTTAGGTGTTATAAAATTTATTTTTGAAAATATTTACAAGTATTATGCCAATGAAATTTTGTCATTTTTTAAGGCTAAAAAAGTCAAAACCCAAATTCAACTGCCAATTTTTCAGCCCAAATACTATATAAAAAGAGGTAAAACATCGGTTTTTAAAGGAAATTTGCTAGCTCGAACGAAAACAGAAGAATAAATATTGCCATGATTTTAATTTTATCCTTAATTTTACAAATTGAATCCAAATAGCGGTAAGCTTTATCGCCATAAAACCCTTCAGAGCCTTGAAAAAAATTGATGATCAACAACTTGAAACCTTCTTGCGAAGGGGCAACAAAGATGTTTTGGTCTATTTGTATGAAAAAAACTACAAGCTTGCCAAAGATTTCGTAATCAAGCACGGCGGGTCTGAGGGAGATGTCGATGGCGTTTTAAAAGATGCCATTGAATTGTTGTGGGAATATTTTCAAGATCATGCGATAAAAAGCCGGGGTACTTTAACAGAATTAATTACCTCCTATATCAATGAGGCTTGGCAAAAAGGAGAGGCCAAAAGATACATCAGCAGAAATACAAGAATTAAACATTACTACCTGCGCATGTATAACAGAAAAACCGCAGGGATTTTGGTGTTTCTATTTATTTGCATTTCAATACCATTGGGATGGATATATATTGAAAATTATTTTACAGAGAACAAACCCATTACTGCCGCTATGGATTCCTTAAAAGAAGAGGAAGTGAGCAGCAAACCCTCGAAAACGAACAATGGAAATATACGAAAAGGACAAAATATCACAACCCAAGAAACACCAAAAGACAGTTTAGCAAGCAAGCAAGATAGCCTATCGCTTGCCAATCTGGAAAACACAACAGAAGATGCCAACAATGCAAAAATAGCTGATGCCAAACAAGAAAAATCGGATGGAGAGCAAAATTTAGTCATAAAAAAAGACCAAATATTATTTTCAAAAACTTTTTCCATATCTGATAGGAACAAAGACAATGGAACGACAAGCAACGCCTCTAAAGAACTTGTTGAAAAATTAAACCCAGAAGCACATCTGCCGGAGGAAAGCAAGTCTGCAAAAAACATGCTTATTGAATTTTGGAAGTCGCCAGTAAATTATAAGGGGTACAAATTAAGCCGCAACAAAATTATTTTATTCGGAATTGAAAATTCAGATTATATCAAATTGATATCCATGGATGAGAACATGTATATGGCACTTGGAAGCGATTATTTTCAATTGGAAATGAATCAAGATTTTAAACCCCTTCTCAAAATACGTGACGCATACCTAATTGCTCAACTGAATAAATTATGAAAATCCCCTTTTTAAAATATCAGGGCACGGGCAATGATTTTGTGATTATTGACAATAGAGAAGGCTTGTTTAATTCCATTCTACAAAAAGAAAACATAAATCATATATGCCATCGCAAACTGGGTATAGGAGCCGACGGACTGATTTTACTTGAAAATGATTTTGATAGTGATTTCAAGATGACCTATTACAATGCTGACGGAAAAGAAAGCAGCATGTGTGGCAACGGAGGCAGGTGCATTGCCGCCTTTGCAGCCAAGCTTGGTATATATGATAGACAATCGCAGTTTAAAGCCATTGATGGCATGCATGAGGTTGAAATAACACAAGAAGATCTTGCCAAGGGTTATTGCCAAATTAAATTAAAGATGCAGGATGTAAATGACGTAATAGAAATAGACGATTCATTATTTATAAATACAGGCTCTCCACATTACATTGTTTTTGAAGAAAATGTTCAAAATATAGATGTTGATGAAAAAGGGAAAAAAATCAGGTATAGTGAAAGATTCGCGCAAGAAGGCACAAATGTAAATTTCATCAACAGATATCAGGACGGAATCTATGTAAGGACATATGAAAGAGGTGTTGAAGCAGAAACCTTATCTTGTGGAACAGGAGCCACAGCATCGGCGCTTGCAGCAGCTTATAAAGGATGGATCGCACCATCAGGAAATTGCAAAGTATATACCCCGGGCGGATTGCTACATATTTTCTTTGAAAGCACGTATTCAAAAAAAATGTATTCCAACATCTGGCTTGAAGGTGCTACTCAAATGGTTTTTAGCGGAGAAATAAACGTATAAGCAGATGTCCGGATTATGCATAGAAAACATCCGTGAAAACGAAACGCCTGAGCAAGGAATTTATCTTACGATTCTACATGCCGATAAAATCCCTCCTCATTTAGGCCTTTGCATAGACCATCATTTTTTTTCATTGAAGGTAAGTGGTAAAGAAATCATTCCAAGAAAAAATCTAGAAAGGGCAATTGAATTCAAAAAGATACCGAGTATTTTTTTGAGAATACGTTCAAATACATCTGCTAATAATATCTCTGAAGAGACCTATGAAATATTCAATACCTATTCAAAGGTATCATTAACTAATAGCTGCATAGATCCCATAAAAGAGATAATGAAAAGATTTTTCTTCATAAAAAATACGGAACGCATAAAAAACCTGCATGATTTATT
>Ga0114970_10002991_pt1 | contig 12558 bp, 13 predicted proteins | sample M_140205_XF_Meta_FD_87030 | JGI IMG/M metagenome (GOLD analysis project Ga0114970, IMG submission 87030) | Freshwater microbial communities from Lake Montjoie, Canada to study carbon cycling - M_140205_XF_MetaG | ecosystem: Environmental > Aquatic > Freshwater > Lake | place: Lake Montjoie... | reverse complement strand
AATCGCGAATACAAACCTCGACCCCAGCCGGATTGCAGGCCTGAAAAACGGCGGCAAAATTCTCCGAGTTGGCAGCCAAGAGGGCGCTTTTTCAAACTCTGCTTTATTCAGCGTCTCCCTAGTTTAGGCTATGGATTGACTACATCAAAAAGGTTTACTCTTTGGCTTCGCCATGATATGCAGGATACATGTCTTTAATTAGCCGCCTGCTATTTGTCCTGATAACCTGCTTGTTGCTCAGCAACTGTGGTCTCATTGGAACAGCGTTGCGACTAGCGCCGATGGCGCTGATGTTTGCCGACAATGAAAAGATAGGTGTGCGCAGACAGTCACTGTCAACGATTGAGGCACGAGGGCGTGAGGTCGTCAGTAATGGAAGTTATGCCAATAAAATAAATGAGATGGTCGTTTTAGCTCCTCAAGTGGTTTCGCGCTGAGCATCTTTTGTTTACAGAATCGAAACGTCATGATAAACACGAGATTGATGAACTTTCCTTCCCGCTTAATTTTCTGCGTATTGTTGGTCACGACTCTCACTAGTTGCCAGACTTGGAATGGCTTTAAAAGCTCATCTCCAGTGCGCCTCTTGGATGAGTTAGGAGCCGAATTTATGGGTCTTTTTGCGGATAATGGCATGGTTAAAACCCGGCCTGAACAGTTGCACGAACGGGCGCGTCAGGTCGAAAGACGTGGCATTTATGCTGGCCAAAGTACTGCGGCTAGAGTGGAGAGCCAAAGTATGGCGGCACGCTAGTGCTGGAGTGAAAAGTCATGGACTGGCACCGAATCCGCTCCGATTTCCCCATTCTCGATCAGCAGGTGAATTGTCACCCGCTGGTTTACCTCGACAGCGCAGCCAGTAGCCAAAAGCCGCGAGCGGTGATCAATGCGCTGTCGCACTATTACCAACACGACAACTCGAACGTCCATCGGGCGCTGCACGAACTGAGTTCTCGCGCGACGGATGCGTTTGAGGCAGCCAGGAAAAAAGTTGCTCGTTTTATTGGCGCGGCGACTGATGACGAGATTATTTTTACGCGTGGATGCACAGAGGGCATCAATCTTGTTGCGAACACTTGGGGCGTTCAGAATATTCGTCCGGGTGATGTCATTCTTATCACTGGCATGGAGCATCACAGCAATCTAGTGCCTTGGCAGCTTCTAGCGCAGCGCACTGGTGCCACCTTGAAGCACATCCCCGTGCTTGATGACGGAACGCTCGACACCGCTGCCGTTGAATTGTTGCTTACCGAGCAGGTGAAGCTCTTTGCCTACGTCCACATCTCGAACTCTCTCGGAACCATCAATCCTGCACGTGAACTTTGTGCGAAGGCGAAAGCCGTGGGTGCGGTGACTTTGCTTGATGGTGCGCAAAGCACCGGACACATGCCGGTAAACATGGTGAATATCGGTTGCGACTTTTTTGTTTTCTCTGGGCACAAGATGTGTGCCCCGACAGGCATCGGTGTCTTGTATGGACGCTACGCGTTGCTTGAATCAATGCCGCCATGGCATGGCGGTGGCGAGATGATCGCTTCGGTCACCCTCGAGGGCAGTACCTTCAAAGAGCCACCTCATCGTTTTGAGGCTGGCACGCCCGACATTGCGGGTGTGATCGGCCTTGGAGCAGCGATCGACTACCTTGAAGCCATCGGCCTCGAGAATATTCAAAGCCACGATACGAATCTCTCAAACTACGCCATGCAATGCATGAGCGAGGTGCCAGGCATCCGCATTCTTGGACCTCAATCTGGCCACCGGGGATCACTGGTGGCTTTTCACCTCGATTTTGCCCATCCTCACGATCTCGTTGAATACGCCAACACCTATGGCATTGCCATGCGGGGAGGCAATCACTGCACGCAGCCGCTGATGAAGCGTTTCAAAGTTCCCGGCACCACCCGTGCCAGTTTTTACTTCTATAACACGATTGAAGAGATCAATCGACTGGTCGAAGTGCTGTTCGCTGCACGTAAATTCTTTACCTGATGCCTCTTTCTGACGACCTCCGTGATCTCTACCAGCAGGTGATCCTCGATCACTCGCGCAATCCACGCAATCACGGTGAGATTCCTCCACCCTGCCTGCATGCGCATGGGGACAATCCTTCCTGCGGTGATGAGATCGACGTCTGGCTGCGATTGTCCGAAGACGGTCAAAACATCGATGATCTCAAATTCACCGGTCAGGGCTGCGCCATCAGTCAGGCTAGCGCCTCGATGATGACGCAGAAGATCAAAGGCAAGTCGCAGGCAAAGGCTGCCGCCATGCGTGAGGACTTCCGTCGCCTCGTCATGGGAGACGGCACGCCCACTGATGAAGACTCCCTAGGCGAACTCGTCCTCCTCGAAGGTGTGCAAAAATTCCCTCAGCGTGTGAAGTGTGCCATGCTCGCCTGGCGTGCTCTAGAGCAGGCTTTGGAATCAGGGAAGGTATAAACTTCGGCATCGAACCGGGTGATCGTGGACATAAGTTAATCCAGTGGCACTCTGCCCGCTTTACCCTTCGAGAGTATCGCACGATGAATTCCAAGCCAAGTCAACCGCCCTTGTTCGACAAGGCCCGCAACTTTCGTAGCGTCGATGAAGTGCGGGCGATGGGATTGTATCCTTTCTTCCGTGAGATTTCTTCCGCTCAGGACACCGAGGTGGTGATCAATGGGCAAAAAGTGCTGATGCTTGGGTCGAACAGCTATCTGGGCCTCACCAATGATCCGCGTATCAAGGAGGCGGTCATTGCTGCGGTGCAAAAGTATGGCAGCGGTTGTGCCGGTTCGCGTTTCCTCAACGGCACGCTCGATATCCATGTCCAACTTGAGGAAGAATTGGCGCGATGGATCAAGAAGGAAGCGGTGCTGCTCTACAGTACGGGCTTTCAGGTCAATCTTGGCGTTATCAGCGCCATTGTGGGGCGGGATGATTATATTTTGGCCGACCGGGCGAATCATGCGAGCATTGCCGCAGGCTGTCAGATGGCACCGGGCAAGACATTCCTGTTTTCCCACAACGACATGACCTCGCTGGGCCGTCGCCTCTCGCTGCTGCCAACGGAGGCACCCAAACTCATCGTGGTGGATGGGGTCTTCAGCATGGAAGGCGACATCATCAAACTGCCCGAGCTTGTTCAACTCGCGAAACAGTACAATGCCGCCGTCATGGTGGATGACGCACACAGCATTGGCGTGCTGGGAGCGTATGGTGCAGGCACAGCCTCGCACTTTGGCCTCACGGATGACGTGCATCTCATCATGGGCACCTTCAGCAAATCGCTCGCCAGCCTCGGTGGTTTCATTGCCGGTGATGCCTCGACGATTGATTATCTGCGGCACCACTCACGTCCGCTGGTCTTCAGTGCCAGCATGAGTCCGGCCAATGTCGCCGCAGCGCTGGCCTCGCTCCGCATCATGATTGCCGAGCCGGAACTCATGACCCGACTATGGGACAATACGAAACGCATGAAGCAGGGCCTGCTTGATCTCGGCTTCGAACTCGGCGCCACCGAGACGCCGATCCTGCCTGTGTATGTGCATGACATCATGAAGACTTTCGTCTTTACCAAACGCCTGCAGGATGAAGGCGTATTTGTAAACCCCGTTATCCCGCCAGGTGTTCCACCAGGCGAAGAATTGTTGCGCGTCAGTCTCATGGCTACGCACACCTTTGCGCAGATTGATTTCGCCTTGGAGAAATTTGCCAAGATCGGCAAGGAACTCGCAATCATTTAGTCACAAGCCGAAATATTTCTCTTGGATGCGTCGACGCAGCGCTAGCGAGACAAAGCGCGCTAGGAATGGACCGATAACCGCTTGGAAAAACATCCCACTGCGCACCGTGGCACTACGACCGCGTTGCAAGGCATTGCGTAGCCGCTCTGCCGCGTGAGCTGGTGGTGGGCATGCATGCATCATCTTAACAAACATCTCCCAAGTGCGTGCCATGCGCTGGGTATTCACCGCATCATCGCTCAGCATCGTCGCCTGCGGCGGATGTCGTAGCGCGCCTTCCAACTCGGTGAGGTAGTCGCCCGGACGAAAGTCGATTATGATCACGCCAGTGCCGTGCAGTTCGTACATTAAACTCTCGCTAAGCGCGGAGAGTCCGGCCTTCACGCTGTTATAAACCGCCTGGTAGGGCATGCCAAACTCACCCGCTAGCGAAGAGATATTTACTAGTGCGCCATGTTTACGAGCAAGCATGCCTTTCAACGCTGTATGACTGAGTAGTGCAGTGTTCATCAGCATGATGCGCCACTGCTCTTCCCATACTACGAAGTCTGTGTGCGCAAATGCCCCGAACACACCAAAACCTGCGTTGTTAATGGCGATGTCAAACCCGCCCGCTGCTTGTTCTGCGGCGAGAAACAAACTTTCTGCCGCGACACCATCACCGAGTTCCAGCGCCACGGCATGAAAGTGCTCATGCTTCATCAAACGTGCTGGATCACGTGCCGTTCCCCAAACTTCCACGCCTTGTGCTAGTAGCATTTCAGCGAACGCTCGTCCAAGGCCTGTGCTGGCTCCCGTAATGAAAGCGTTGCGATACTGGGCGGAGAGAAGGGTGCTCATGGAGTGAACCATTGCACCGTGCATGATGCCTAGCAAATATGCGCAGTGCATGAATTCGACATTGCGTGCTCACGGCCATGCGACATATCGCGCCATGCCTGAATTACCTGAAGTCGAAACCACGCTACGTGGCGTCTCTCCGTATGTGATCGGGAAACGCGTGCGTGAGGTGATCGTGCGGGATAAGCGGCTGCGTTGGCCGGTGCCGGACACGATTCATGAACTCGAAGGATGCTGCATCGATTCCGGCATCCGTCGGGCCAAATACATGCTCTTTGGCACCGCCAAAGGCACGCTGATGCTGCATCTCGGCATGTCGGGGAACCTGCGCGTGCTGTCGCCGGACACACCTTTCAAGAAGCACGATCATCTTGCCATCACACTCGATTCTGGCAAGCAGCTCCGATTGCATGATCCGCGACGTTTCGGAGCTGCATTGTGGATTGAGGGCGATGCCATGCAGCATGCATTGCTCAAAGAGCTCGGTCCTGAGCCGCTTGGAGACGATTTCACCACGGCGCATCTGCACGCCGCCTGCAAAGGCAAAACCGCCGCGATCAAGCAGGTGATTATGGATGCACATGTCGTCGTGGGGGTCGGCAATATCTATGCCAGCGAGGCTTTGTTCATGGCTGGCATTAATCCGAGGAAAGCGGCGGGCAAAGTTACGCGTCCACAGCTTGAAAAGCTGGTGAAAGCCATCCGTAAAGTGCTGGCAGCGTCCATCAAGATGGGCGGTACGACGCTACGCGACTTTGTGAACGAGAGTGGCGAACCGGGTTACTTCAAGCGCACCCTGCGCGTCTATGATCGCGCCGACGAGCCCTGCCGCGTCTGCGCATCGAAGATCAAACGCATCGTCCAAGGTCAGCGCTCCACCTTCTTCTGCCCCAAATGCCAAAAGTAGCGATTCTTTCGTTCGTCATTCCGACATTCGTCATTCAACATTAAGCAGCCATGTCCACCAGCCTTCCTCCGCTCCGCAGTGCGCACGACCTTGAACGCGTTCTTGAGTTCGAATTTGTCCGCGCCACCGAAAACGCCGCTTTGCAGGCTATTCACTGGCTTGGGCGTGGTGAAAAGGAACTCGCTGACGGCGCGGCGTGCAGTGCAATCTATGGCGTATTCGACATTCTCGACATCCGTGGCGAGGTCGTCATTGGCGAAGGCATCAAGGACAACGCACCCGGCATTTTCGTCGGTGAACACCTTGGCACCTGGCGCGATGGCTCACCGCGTTTCAACATCGCTCTCGATCCCATCGACGGCACCAGCAACATCGCTAAAGGCCTGCCCAACAGCATCTCCGTCATCGCCGCCGCACAGATTCCTGATGGGGCACCGTGCGCGATGAAAAGCATCCCCAGTTTTTACAGCCACAAGATCGCCTACGGTCCCGCGGTGAAGAAAGCACTGGAGGGCAAGGGCGACCGCTGCTTCCTCGACATGCCGCTAGAAGAGGTCATCAGTTTCGTGGCCGAGGCGCTAGGCAAGCGTGAGCGCGACCTTGTCGTCTCCACCATGGACCGTCCACGTCATCACGACATCGTGGATCAAATCCGCCGCAGCGGCGCTGCATTGCGCATGGTCACGGATGGCGACATCGCTGCTGCCGTTGCACCCTCAATGCCTGAATCTACTTGCGATCTTTACGTCGGCATTGGCGGTTCCCCCGAAGGCATCTTGGCTGCTGCCGCGTTGAAATGCCTCGGTGGGGATATGCAGATGCGCATGTGGTTCCATGATGAGGTGCACCGTGCCGAAGTCGCGGCGCAAACTCCCGCTTCCGAAATGAACCAAGTGTTCCGTGTGCATGAACTAATTGTTGGTGAAAGCGCCCTGTTTTGCGCCACCGGCATCAGCGACAGTCCATTGCTGCCCGGCTGCCGTCTATTTGGCCATCGTGTCGAAACGCACTCCATTTTGATGCGCTCCCGCAGTGGCACGGTGCGCCGTATTCACGCCGTGCATGATTTAGACCGCAAAGTGGTGCCGCTGCGTGCTTAACCAGCACAAACGCAGATTTCACGCCTATTCGCCGCGAGTTGCGTGGCAAATACGGGGGCGGGTGCCCAATCGCGGATGGCGTCGATGAACTCATGCGCACGATCTTCGAGAGCGGGCGTGTTGAGTTTGATCGTGAGGATGAGTCTGCGGGCTTGAACGCTGTCTTGGATGCGTGCGATCTGCGGTAGCACCTCGGGTGGGGCGAGATTGATGTCGCACAGGATAAGAGCAACTTCTTGGGGCAGGGCGGTGAGGTTGATTCGACCCGCAGCAGTGCGCCAATGATCGAAGCGGACGCCCTTAACCTTGGCCATTTGCAATACACTGGGGTCCATCTCGGCGGTATCAATGCCGAGGACGTTCATGCCGCGTTGCAGAAGTGCGTAGGTGGCTCCGCCGGGAGCGCAACCGATGTCGAGCGCAGTTTGGCCGCTTAGATCGAGCTGGTCCCAGCCACGCCATGCGAGCGCCTGCTCAAACTTGAGCCAGGCACGGGACGGCACGTTTTCGGGCAAAGTGATGCGTTGCAGACCGCCCGGTTGGGTGTGGGAACTGGCTTGATGCTCATGCAGGCCGAGGAAGAGTGGTTCGGCATCGGTTTCACCGACGATGACGTCGAGAATCAAATCGCCAACAGCGTAAGGCAGCCGGGTTACGAGTTGGACGCCGGCCTGAAGGAGTGCTCGGTTGATTTCGGCTTCAATGGTGTCGATGCGCTGCCAAGTGGCGGCTTCAACTCCATCTTCGTTGGTGATGCGGGGAAAGACGTGGAGTCGCAACGGTTGCTTGGTGATGCCGCGTGCCTGATCGACGACTTCATCAATGGTTTTGCAAAGGCCAACGGACGTTCCGCTGACACGGGCAAAGGTACTGAGGGTTCGCGGTGGGCTAAAGCCTGGACTGCGCACTTTCCACGTGATGAACTGCGGTTTCATGAACGCTGGCGTGAGTTCGCCGGCAAAGTGTGTGGCGATGTCACGCTTGAGCACCGGTTCAGATCCGGCCCGGCAGGTGGTGAAGCGAAAGGGAGTGTTCATGATGGAAAAAAGAAAGGCGGAGCCAAGGCTCCGCCCTCCGTGGTGAGATGTGGTGACAAAAAATTATTCAACGCCTTTCCAAGCACCAAAGCTCGCGCCTTCAGTGATCCACTTCTTGATCAGGTCGATGTTGGCAGGGGTGATGCGGTCGCCTTTGCCTTCTGGGGGCATGGCCATGTCATCGGTATCTGGCAGCAGCATGGTCTTCACGAGCCAGCTAGCGTCTGGCTTGCCAGCGACAACGTTTTCATCAGGGTATTCTTTGCCGCCCTTGATAATGACAGCCGCGCCATCGAGGCGAAGGCCACCTTTAGGCTTCTTCATCTTGCCGTTGTCTTCGTGCTCCTTCTCATGGCATTTGAAGCAACTTTCCTTCAGGATAGGGAGGATTTGCTTCTCAAAGTCCACTTTACCGGCGTCTTGAGCGCTGGTGGTGGCGGTAAACGAAGCGCCGAGGGCAAGTGCGACGGCGAGGGTGATGGTGAGTGTGTTTTTCATGGGTGTGGTGTGACGAGGCAGTAGACGAAGATGTTCGCGGGAATTTCGCGGTCAAGTCGCATCCCTGCTCTGGATCGAAGCCGATTCATAAAAGTGAGGCAAGGTAAATATTTCGGTAGCCTTAAATAATTTTGTCTGCCAGAATCCGGCATTATTGCCATGAGTCGTGCCGCTGCTGTTGCTCGCCCACCTCGCGCCCGATCCACGGACGAGAAGGAAAGTCCGTGGAACGATGTCTTTGGCATTCTGCTGTTGATGGTCGCCGCCATGCTCTTGCTGGCTCTGGTGTCGTATGACCCGCGTGATCTGCCATCGTGGTCGCATCTCAGTCATTCGGAGTTGCCGGGCGAGGTGACCCATAATTTTGTGGGTCGCGTTGGAGCGCTGATCGCGGGCTATTCGTTGTTTTTGACAGGGCTTTCAGCATATCTGCTGCCGTTTAGCATGACGTGGTTCGGGGTGTGCAAACTGCACTCCAAGATGAAGATCACGCGTGCCGCTTGGTTGGGCGTAGCGGTCATGATCGTGAGTGCGGCGGCGCTGCTCGAGGTGCAAAACCTATTAAACCAGCGGGATGAGATTACGCCGCTCGGTGGTGGCGGTGGACTGGGATATTTCATCGGCGGCGGCATATTGATGAACCTGCTGGGCAAAGTAGGGGCGACGTTGGTGCTGGGCGTCGTTTATCTCGTTGGCTTGTTTCTCGTGACTGGCCAGCATCCGCTGACCGTGATCCGCAGCATCCGCACGGAATTGACGAAATGGAAAGAAGCGCGCGAAGCGCAGCGGTTGATTGAGGAACGTCTTGCCGAAGAAGCGGCTCATACTATTCCAGGCACATTGACGCCGGTGCCACTGGAACTGCGACGGAAGAAAAAGGGCGGGGAACTGCGTGGCGACACGCCGGTGGCCACGAACATGGAGTTGCCGCTTAAATTTGACCCGCCGACACCGAAGATCATCGACTCCTCCATTCCGCGTGCGCATGACGAAAAGTCCGACAAGCCGCCATTGGCCGAGGTGTGGGAGAAAAAACGTGCGCAGAAGATCGAGCAGGCACCGCATGGCACGCTGGGAAACCTCACCGTGCGCTTTAAGGACTACAAATTGCCACCGATGGATCTGCTCAAGTGGCCGGAGAACAGCAATCATGCCCCGACCGACAAGGGCGAACTGCTCGGCATTCAGGCCACCATCGTCAAAGCTCTCGCCAGCTTCGGCATCACTGTCGAACCGGGCGACATCACCCGTGGACCGGCGATCACACGATACGAAGTGCGTCCCGTGGATGGTTTGCGCGTGAGCCGCATCGCCAGCCTCGACGCCGACCTCGCCCGTGCCACACGTGCGGAGCGCATCAATATTCTCGCACCTATTCCTGGCAAAGACACCGTTGGCATCGAACTCGCTAACAAGGAGAAGATCATCGTGCCGTTGCGTGAATTGCTGGAAGACGAAACCTTCGTGAATGGCAAATCCAAGCTCCCCGTGGCTCTTGGCAAAGATGTTTATGGCAAGACCATCATCGGCGATCTCGCGGCGATGCCGCATCTGCTCGTCGCTGGTGCCACTGGTTCAGGTAAATCGGTCTGCATCAATAGCATCATCACCAGTCTGCTCTGCCGTTTCGCTCCGGACGAACTGCGTTTCATCATGATTGATCCGAAGGTCGTGGAAATGCAGAACTACGAGGAATTGCCGCACTTGGCATTACCCGTTGTCACTGATCCCAAGAAAGCGCTGCTTGCGCTACGTTGGGTGGTGAAGGAGATGGAGAACCGCTATCAAATCTTCGCACAGGAAGGCTGCCGTAATTTTGAAGCCTTCAATAATCGCAATCGTAAACGCAAAGCGGAAGCGGACGCTGCCCGTGCCGCACGCAATGCTGCCGCTTCTCCTCCGATCAAAGCTGGAGTGGACGATGCGCGAGTTTCCGCAGCCTTTGCCAAAGAAGCTGCCAAATCTGATGGTGCCGCCAAAACTGCCGAAGTGGGCACAGTGGACGGCGATACCGAATTGCGTGATGCCAGTGGCACTTGGCTGGGCGATTCGAAGCCACCACCGCCGCGCAAGCAAGAAGTCGTCATTCCCGATACGATGCCTTATATCGTCGTCATCGTGGATGAGTTGGCCGATTTGATGCAAACCGCCCCTGCTGACATCGAAGTCGCCATTGCGCGCATCACACAGATGGCTCGTGCCGCAGGCATCCATCTCATTGTCGCCACGCAGACACCGCGTGCTGATGTGATCACCGGTGTGATCAAAGCGAACATCCCGACGCGTATCGCCTTCCAGGTTTCGTCCGCGCTCGACAGTCGCGTCATTCTCGACCGCAAAGGAGCCGAGAATCTCGTCGGTAAAGGGGACATGCTCTACGTGCCTCCCGGTGGTGCGCAACCCGTGCGCAGCCAAGGCGCACTCGTCACCGATGATGAAATCCACGCCCTAGTTAGTCATTGCGTCGCGCAGGGGAAACCGGTTTTCGATGTCAAGGTCGATGAAGAAAGCGGCGACTTTGGCGATGAAGACGGCGATGGCGAAGGTGGTATCAGCGCCGAAGAAGAAGAGGTGTTGGAGAAGTGTCTCGAAGTGATACGCCAGGAGAAAAAAGCTAGCACCAGCCTGCTGCAACGCCGCCTCCGTCTTGGCTATGGCCGCGCTGCCCGCATGATTGATCTACTCGAAGATCGCGGCATCATTGGTCCCGGTGAAGGCGCCAAACCGCGTGAGATCCTTGTCCAGATGGATTGAGCTATGATTCCGGCACTCTTTGCGCCCGATCTGTCTCCAACATGCCGTCAGGTGCTTCTAGTGACCGCTTCCGACGAGAAATCCACCTCAGCCGAACTTCGACTACTCGAACGCGATACTGCCAAGTCTTGGCAACAGGTTGGAGATCCAATTCCAGTGACTCTCGGAAGCAACGGCCTCGCTTGGGGCATCGGTGAGCACACGGCATTGCCTCCCGGCGGTTTCCGACTCAAGCGTGAAGGTGATGGGTGTAGTCCAGCGGGCGTTTTTCGGTTGCCCTTGGCCTTTGGTGAGGCACTCACCTCTCAATGCAAGCTGAGCTACCTTCCGATCACTGCAACGTTGCTCGCCGTCGATGATCCGAAGTCACAGTTCTACAATCAAATCATCGATTCGGCAGCGGTGACAAAAGATTGGAGCAGTACTGAGTTCATGCACCGTGAAGATGGCCTCTATCGTTGGGGCATCGTCGTGGCACACAATCCGACGAATCAACCCAGTGCCGGTTCCTGTATTTTCATCCATCTCTGGCGTGGACCGGGGCAGCCAACTGCGGGTTGCACCGCGATGAGTGAAGCAAACCTCCTGCGCATCCTAGCTTGGCTCGATCCGGCTCTGGAACCGCGTCTGGTGCAATGGATATCCTGAAAGGCGGACAACCGCCTTGCGCAAGCAGAGTGGCTGGCGAGAATCGCGGCATGCCCGACCACGCCGCCTTCCGCACACTTTTCACAGACCTCAAAGCCGAGATGCAAAAAGCCATCGTTGGCTATGATGAACTCCTCAGTGATGTGCTAGTGGCAATTTTTTCCGGCGGGCATGTGCTGCTCGAAGGCGTGCCGGGTCTTGGCAAAACCTATCTTGTGCGTACGCTCTCGCAGGTCGTGGGTCTGGAGCCGGGTCGAGTGCAATGCACTCCCGATTTGATGCCAGCGGACATTCTCGGCACGCACATCGTTGGCGAAGATGAAAAAGGCCACCGCACCTTGCGCTATGAAAAAGGCCCCGTGTTTAAGAACCTGCTGCTCGTCGATGAAATCAATCGCGCCACCCCGAAAACGCAGGCCGCGCTGCTCGAAGTCATGCAGGAACGCTGCGTGACAACCGGCGGCGAGCGTCATCTCGTACCCGAGCCGTTTTTAGTGCTCGCCACGCAGAACCCGATGGAAATGGAAGGCACTTACCCGCTTCCGGAAGCGCAACTCGACCGTTTCATGTTCAAGATCAAGGTGCCGTTCCCCGATCTTGATTCACTCGTCGAGATCTCGCGTCGAACCACAGGCTTCACCGAGCCAAAACTCGCGAATATGACCAATGGTCCGCAGTTGATGGACTTACAGCAAAAACTATCGCAGATGCCCGTGGCCGATCCGGTCGCGCATTACGCCTCACGTCTCATCCTTAGCAGCCATCCCGAACAGCTCGATGCGATCCCAGAGGTGAAGCGCTACGTCAGCTACGGCGCTAGTCCGCGTGGTTTGCAGGCTTTGATCCGTGGTGCTCGTGTTTGGGCTGCGATTCAAGGAGCCACCGCCGTTTCCACCGACGACATCCGCGCCATCGCCCACGTCTCACTTCGTCACCGCATCATCCTCAACTTCGAAGGTGAGGCCGGACAGATTAAAGTGGACGACATTATCACCAAGTTGCTCGATCAGGTCAAAACGCCTGCTCAGCAGGCGGCTTGATGAGGGGCTT
>Ga0114970_10002988_pt1 | contig 12562 bp, 15 predicted proteins | sample M_140205_XF_Meta_FD_87030 | JGI IMG/M metagenome (GOLD analysis project Ga0114970, IMG submission 87030) | Freshwater microbial communities from Lake Montjoie, Canada to study carbon cycling - M_140205_XF_MetaG | ecosystem: Environmental > Aquatic > Freshwater > Lake | place: Lake Montjoie... | reverse complement strand
TGCGGGTGAAGGTGTGACCCGTCGCCTTCCGCCGCAGCGCGACTAGCGAGCCCTCTGGACCGGCCGCCGAGACCAGAATGGAGGCCATGACCCGTTCGCGCATCGATTGGGCTACCCGTACCCGATCGCGCTTACGCGATTCTCCAAAAGAATGTTCGCATCGCTCACCTGTAGCCAAGAGCGCTGTGATGCCATCTTCATTAACCTGGAGATCGTCAATATCGCTCCACTCAATCCAACGTTCATCGAGCCCCAAGTAATCGACGGTCACTCTCATTCCTGGGACTTGGGCGAGCGTGCGGCTCTCTTGAGGCAGCCGCGACGTGGCAGATCTGGCAGATTCTTCTACCGATGAATCTTGCGCGCTATCCACGATCGACTTCACCTAATGCGATATCGCGTAGTTGGCGTCGAACCGCTTCCATCTGCACAAGGTCGGCAAAGAGCTGTTGATATCGATCGGCTTCTTCTAAGGGATTGACGCGTTGCAATTCAGATTTTTGATCTTCGATACGTCGCGAAACCCCTACTTCTCTCAACCGATAACTCAGGCTCTCGCCATATCGCGTCCCAGTAGTGTCAGAGGTACGCCTTGGCTCTACTGCGAGTTCGGTGGCTAGGGAGGCAATATCGATCGCGTCATCATCACCAGCGCCGCGTATCGCCTCAACGATAGCCGTGAGATCACCAGCACCTTCCACTCGATGTAGGCGGATGAAGAGCGCGCGATAAATCTCATGAATAAAGTCGTTCTCTTCAAGATCTCGCCAGCTTGGAGAATTCTCTGGTGTTTGCAAAATGGTCTTGAGCACTTCGCGCTCAAGCGTTGCTACCGGGTCTCGCGGATCTGGACGTTCTAAACGTTTGGGGGCGGACTCATCTGGTGAAGATTCGCTTACGATCGCCTCGCTTGCAGAACGTCTGCCCACTTTGGGAACACTAGTAGCAACGGCAGCGCGCACGCTCTCAATTTCCATCCCGAGCCATCCAGCCAGCAAACGTGTGTACTCAGGACGCAATGAACGATCGCGGATCTGGGCCACCAAAGGTGCCGCAACTTTGAGTGCTTCAACGCGGCCTTCGGCGGCATTGAGATTGAAACTTGCCAAAGTTGAGCGAATGGCAAACTCAAAGAGTGGGATGCGATTAGCGATCAATTCGCGTACCGCGGCATCTCCGCGCTTTTGTCTGAGTTCACAAGGGTCTAATCCTTCTTTTTCAATAGCTACAAAAGTTTGAGTGACAAATTTTTGGTCTTCAGTGAAGGCGCGAAGCGCAGCTTTCTGACCGGCAGCATCACCATCGAAGGTAAAGATCACCTCACCACGGAAAGCGTCATCATCCATCAGAAGGCGACGGATGATTCTGATGTGCTCTTCTCCAAACGCTGTTCCACAGGTGGCAACTGCAGTTCCTACTCCAGCCACATGTGCAGCCATCACATCGGTATAGCCTTCGACGACTACTGCCTGGCGCGTTTTTGCGATTTCCTTCTTTGCCATATCAAGGCCGTAAAGAACTTGATTCTTCTTATAAATAGGGGTCTCTGGGCTGTTCAGATATTTAGGACCGGTATCACTGGGGTCGGTGGTGAGTTTGCGAGCACCAAATCCGACGATGTCGCCAGAAATATCTTTGATAGGCCACATGAGGCGATTGCGGAATCGATCGATCAATCCGCGTTGCCCCTCTTTTGATAATCCACCATTTATAAGTTCGTCATTAGTAAATCCTTTACCTTTTAAGTGCTTGGTGAGGGCATCCCACTCATCAGGTGAGTAGCCGACCATGAAGGTGGCGCAGGTTTGTTGATCAAATCCACGCTCCAAGAGAAAGGCTCGTCCCACTTGTGCTGGGCCCGCACCCGTTAACGCCTCTTGGTAGAACGCGGCAGCTACTTTGTGTGCCTCGATAAGACGTGCGCGCTGGCCGCCACTTGTGCCAGAGGGACGCTCTCCTTCTTCATAGCGAAGTTCAAAGCCAATGCGCTGCGCCAACCGCTCAACAGTTTCAGAGAAAGCGAGATGTTCAATTTTCATCACAAACGAGATGACGTCGCCACCGGTTTGGCATCCGAAGCAATGAAAGAACCCGCGCGAAGGAGTTACATGAAAGGAAGGAGATTTCTCATCATGGAAAGGACAGAGCCCTTTCTTCTGCCCACCGCCAGCATTCTTCAGTTGAACGTAATCGCCGACTACTTCATCGATAGGGGCGTGCTCGCGCACGTATGCCACATCTTCATCACGAATACGTCCGGCCATATCTACTCACCCCTACCAGTGAGTCTGCCATGAAGGAGTCGTGCTCCGACATCGGTGAGGGAAGCTACTTGATCAATCACAACTCGACGTCGCTGGGCATCATCGCTCGCGGCCACCCAACTTGCCTGGAAAGTGGATTCCAACGAATTCGGCCCGCCAGCCCACAGAGCATCAACGAGTTCGTGAATCAAAACCCGCTGCTCTGAATAGCGCGCCTGTGCGACCTCGCTGCGCATCACGTAATGGGCGGCGATCGCTTTCAAGATAGCCACTTCGATCCGTTCTTCGCGAGGAACCTCAAGTGATGCTCCGAAGCGAATCAGCGAACCACTCCCCCACTTAGCGCGCGTCTCTCGCTCAGCAGCCAATGCAAAACGACCGATCAGTTGGCTGGTGAGATCCTTTAACGCAGCATGGTCGCGGTGCGTTCCATCAAATCTGCTCGGCCAGTAAGGAAGAGCTACAAGGCGTGCAAAACCAGCGAGTAATTCATTTTCATTTGAGTCGGTGGCGTATGACTCAACCGCGACCTGAACCACCACCTTCTGTTCGGCCTTGTCCGAGAGGGATGCAAGTGGGAAGCGTTCGGCAACGAGAGCGTCCTCTAAATCATGAACTGAATAGGCGACGTCATCAGACCAATCCATAATTTGGGCTTCAATCGAACTCTCCGTGCTCTTTCTCTCCGCACGCATCCAATCGAAAATAGGACGGTCATCGTCGTAAACCCCAAATTTCTTAGAATTGGTGGCACGCGTCCACGGATACTTCGAAGCTCCATCAAGAGTCGCACGTGAAAGATTCAAACCAATTGATGCGCCGCTCGTATCCACACTCTTTGCTTCTAGACGTGTGAGAATGCGAAAACTTTGAGCATTGCCTTCAAAGCCACCGCAATCTGCAGATGCTTCTTCGAGGGCGACTTCACCATTATGGCCAAAGGGTGGGTGGCCGAGGTCATGAGCCAGGCAAGCGCTCTCCACCAAGTCGGGATCTGCACCGAGAGCAGCGCCCAATTCGCGGCCTACTTGTCCGCACTCGAGTGAGTGCGAAAGCCGAGTGCGAGCAAAGTCGCTCTCCCATGGAACTTCTACTTGTGTTTTAGCAGCTAATCGACGAAGCGCTGCAGAGTGCAAAATACGAGCTCGATCGCGGGCAAATTCACTCCGCCCTGGACGTTTGGCTGGTTCCTCTAAGAAGCGCTCAGTGTCAGCGGTGAGATATTCACCAAAGTAATTCGCACTAGCCACCGGAGATCGCCTCATCAGCTGAAATATGTGGCATTGCATCTCGATCGAGCAGCCAATTTTCAGGAAGGCTTACGGCGCGGGTTGTGGTGGTGCGTCCTCGTGGACCCATAGCGATGGCGGAGGGAAAATCTTGATCTCCTTCTAGCTCATCGATCATGGTGGCCATCTCTGCCAAAGTAGAAACCTCAGCAAGCCCCACACGTAAATGATTCTTCACCGAGAAACCCTTGAGATACCAGGCCACGTGTTTACGGAAATCGCGACAACCACGTAATTCATCTTCGAAGTAAGTCGCGAGAAGATTTGCGTGGCGAAGCATGACCCCGCCGACTTCTTGTAACTTCGGCGCCTCTGGGATGGGCGTGCCCGCAAAGGCTGCTGCGAGTTCTGCAAAGAGCCATGGTCTACCTAAGCATCCACGTCCGACAACTACGCCGGCGCATCCGGTCTCTGCCATCATGCGAAGCGCATCATCTGCGCTCCAAATATCGCCATTACCTAGAACAGGCGTTCCATACGGTTCCAATTCAGCCACCAGAGCAGCAATAGCGCTCCAATCGGCTTTCCCGCCATACATCTGCGCTGCAGTTCTGCCATGTAGCGCTACCCAATGCACACCTGCTTCAGCGGCGATGCGACCAGCTTCTAAGTACGTGAGGTAATCATCATCGATTCCTTTACGCATCTTCACCGTGACTGGAATATCAAAAGGTTTGGCAGCAGTAACTGCGGCATTCACAATCGCACTGAAGAGTTTGCGTTTATAAGGAAGAGCAGAGCCGCCACCTTTGCGAGTGACTTTTGGAACCGGGCATCCGAAGTTGAGATCGATATGGTCAACAAGGCCTTCACTACAGAGCATCAAGACCGCATCGCGCAAAGTATCTGGCGCTACGGCGTATAACTGAACGCTGCGCGGACTCTCTCCCGGCGCAGGCTTAATCATGCGCAACGTCTCTGGATGACGCTCCACCAGAGCGCGGGCGGTCACCATTTCGGAGACGAAAAGGCCAGCGCCTTGTTCGCGACAGAGCGTGCGGAAAGCAGCGTTGGTAATACCCGCCATCGGCGCCAGCACTACTGGCGGCGAAATCTCCGTCTGCCCGATTAGCAACCGAGAAGTTTGGGGGCTAACCATTGCTCCACCTGATCAAGGGAGATTCTCTCCTGGGCCATTGTGTCGCGTTCACGAATGGTGACTGCCTGATCATCCAAGGTCTCAAAGTCGATGGTAATACAGAACGGCGTACCAATTTCGTCTTGACGACGGTAGCGACGTCCAATCGCACCCGCATCATCAAATTCGACATTCCAATTCTTGCGAAGTGCAGCAGCAAGATCACGCGCCTTGGGTGAGAGATCTGCGTTGCGACTGAGCGGAAGGACTGCAATCTTCACTGGGGCAAGACGATGATCGAGACGCAACACAACGCGCTTATCGACGCCACCCTTAGAGTTAGGAGCTTCGTCTTCTGCATACGCATCAAGTAAGAATGTCAATGCGCAGCGATCTACACCAGCTGCTGGTTCGATGACGTAAGGGACCCAACGCTCGCCGGACTCTTGATCAAACCAAGAGAGATCCTGCCCGGATGCCTCAGAGTGCGCCTTCAAATCGAAGTCAGTGCGGTTTGCAATTCCTTCGAGCTCGCCCCAATCAGTACCTGCGAATTCAAACTTGTATTCGATATCTGCAGTGCGCTTGGAATAATGCGAGAGCTTCTCTTTAGGGTGATCAAAGATACGGAGGCGATCTGGATTTACGCCAAGGTCTTTGTACCAAGCAAGGCGAGTATCGATCCAATATTGATGCCACTCTTCATCTGTTCCAGGAACAACGAAGAATTCCATCTCCATTTGTTCAAACTCGCGAGTGCGGAAGATGAAGTTACCTGGTGTGATTTCGTTACGGAAAGATTTTCCGATCTGACCAATACCAAATGGCGGCTTCTTGCGCGATGTGGTTGAGACATTTCCGAAGTTAATGAAGATTCCTTGAGCGGTTTCCGGGCGCAGGTAAGCAAGGCCACTTTCATCTTCTACTGGTCCTAAATACGTTTTCAATAGACCAGAGAATTGACGCGGATCAGTGAATTGACCTTTGGTTCCACAGTTAGGGCAATTAATATCGGCGAGCGATGCAGCAGCCTTCTTATGCTTAGCTTCATAAGCTTCTTCTAAGTGGTCGGCGCGGTAACGCTTATGACAAGAGATGCACTCAGTGAGTGGATCAGAGAAGGTAGCGACGTGACCAGATGCTTCCCATACTTCTTTGGCGAGAATGACGCAGGAATCTAAACCGACCACATCTTCGCGTTGGGTGATCATCGACTTCCACCATTGGCGCTTCACGTTGTTCTTTAATTCGATGCCCAAGGGGCCGTAATCCCAAGAGGCGCGCAGGCCTCCGTAGATCTCTGACGAGGGGTAAACAAATCCGCGTCGCTTGGAAAGGCTGACGATTGTTTCGAGACGATCTGCCATGTGCGTGATCTCCATCCGGCTGGTTGTCGGCGGCGCACAAGAGTGTCCAGGCGCTTCCCCAGATTTTACTCGGTAACCGGAGTGAGAGCGATTTCCTCAAAGCCTCCCGGCTCATCGACCGCCCGCGAAAGGAGCGGAACGACCGACATTTTGATCTCAAAACCAGAGAGCGCGCGGCGGTAGGAGCCCACGTTCTCCCACTCGGTCACTAGGGCATAGACCGAGTTGGGGGTACTCCCACTAGCTCGATCAAACTCCTGATCGGTGGCTACGCCGAAGCGCCCACCCAGATACCCAGGGCGACCAGCGAGTAATTGCAGCGCTACTTGAGCGTGCTCAAAGAGCTCACTCTCGCTCCACGGTGAGATTGAGGTGGTGGTGAAACGAGCGATAGCAAACATCGCCTCCCCCTCTCTGCTGCGCTTTCTCGGCTTATTGACAATGATTCCCATTATCAATAGCCTCGCTGATATGGCCATCTTGGTAGCGCTGAGCACAGTACTCGCAACCGCCTTCGGTGGCTTCCTCGCGCTCCGCTCTCGCGACCGGATGCACCTCCTCCTCGGCCTCTCCGCGGGTCTCCTCTTAGGGCTGGTCGCCTTTGACCTCATCCCGGAGGTGCTCATTCTCAATCAGAGCCAGGTTGCCGGCGTCCCTTCGCCCATGGTCGCCCTCGTCGTGGGATTCCTTCTTCTCCACATGATGGAGCGCTTCTTCGGAAGTCATGAACCGGCTGACTCTGATTACGGTGATGACCACTCGCATACCCATCTCAGCACTGGGGTTGTCGGAGCTGGCGCGATGGTGATCCACGTCTTTCTCGATGGCGTCGGTGTAGGTCTAGCGCTACAAGTAAGTGACTCCGTGGGCTTTGCTGTTGCAATTGCCGTTATCTCACATGCGTTCACCGATGGACTCAACACTGTGATGCTATTAATCCGAAGCGGACAGTGGCGCACTAAAGCAATTGCACTTCTCGCACTTGATGGCGCAGCTCGCGTACTCGGAGCCACTATTGGCACATACCTCACCCTGAGTGAACCGCTCCTAGGAATCTACTTGGGGCTCTTCGCAGGATTCTTGATTTATCTCAGTACCGCACACGTGCTTCCTGAAGCGCACAGCAACCATCCATCACGTTGGACTCTCCTAGCAACGCTTCTTGGAGTACTGATTATGTTTGGAATCGTATCGCTTGGATCTTCGGCGTAACCATGACAGTGCCAACTAAGCGCAATACTCGTCAACGCACTGCAATTCTAGATTTCTTAAAAACTCGCAAGGAATTCATCAGTGCTAAAGATCTCTACGCCGAGATGGGCACTTCCAATATCGGGCTCTCCACGATCTACCGCGCACTGAGCGATCTGGTAAATGATGGTGATCTTGATGTTTTTATCGATAACGATGGCGAATCGCGATTCCGACTATGCGGATCACATCATCATCACCACTTACTCTGCCGAAAGTGCGGCAAGAGCGTGGAATTTCAAGCGCCGGAGGCCGAAGAGCTCGCGGAGCGACTTGGTACGAGTGAAGGTTTTACGAATATGGAGCATCGTTTAGAAATTGTGGGCACTTGCAGTACCTGTGCTTAGAAGTTACTGCTCCTTAACTCTTCCCCCCACTCTTCCCTCACTCTTCCCTCACTCTTCCTTGACTGAGGTCACTTCAAGATTTATCGAGACCCCCATCACCGTTTGCCCGCTGATATGAACAAGTGCGGCCTCAAGCCCTGCAAGATCACGCCTCTCCACTTGGATCACAATAGGTTCGCGCAAACCCACCTCGCGAAGCTTTTCGCGAGCGATCCTCTCACTTCCTTGCGTTGCAGAAGTGAGCGACACCTCTCTTGCAAACGTCATAGCTACCCCAAGTGCAGCGATACGTATCTGCAGAAAGAGTAGGAGAGTAAGAACTCCTAAAAAGAGCAACGTCAAAGGAACGAGTACTAAGAAGGATTCCACATTTCCCTGCTCTCCAAGAAAGGCTTTACGGAGGGCTCTTTGGTGCCGCAAGGTACTGATGTGGAGCAGATTATTGAGACGAAACTGCATCAAGGGATCTCGAGAGCATGGCTGAGAGGCGCGGCCCAGCCACCGTCCAAAGCACAGTAACTAATCCAGCAGTCATCAAGACCACAAGCACCCAACCTGGAACATCGCCGTCAGAATTCTTAAAACGGAAAAATAGATTCTTCCGAACCCAGTACGAGCAGCCGAAGAGGCTTCGGTAAATTGTTTCCATCCTTATCTCCTTTATTTGTTGTGGGTTATGCATTTTGTGTCATGTCTCATTCGTAATTTATGAAAAGTGGATTATCCGAATGCCATGAGATTGAGTTGAGCCAAACTTGGGTAGAGTGCAAAGAGCACCGTTACCGGAAGAATGAGAAAGACCACGGGCACTGCCATAGCAATTTCACTCTTGCCACACGCCTCGAGCAACGCTCGACGACTCTCTTCGCGTACTTCATGCGCGTGAGTTACCAGGAGCGGAGCCAATGGCGAACCATGCACCTGCGAGATAAGGAGTGCGTCAACTAAGCGTTCTCCACCGGGTATTCGATACCAATGTGCCCAGTGAGCGAGCACCTCCATGAGAGCTTCCCCACGTTCGACTTTGTAAACCACATCCGAGAGAGAGCGTGCCAAACTCGTAGCACCTAACGCGATTCGGCGAAGAGCGAAGAAGACGCTCTCTCCTGCTATGGCGGAGAGTGCTACTTGTTCAACCACATAAGGAAAGTCGCACCGTAGCTTCATTTGGAATTGTGCTTCGCGTCTCCGCAGACGCCACATATCTGCAAAAAGCGCAGAGCATCCCCCTGCTAAAACTAAAATCGACATACTCAAGAGTGAAGAGTCCACAAGGAGCGAAGAAACCCCGCCCATTAGTGCTCCGATTACAACTAAATGTCTACGCTTCTTGAAACGGAGCCGCTGTTCCTCTGATGTGAAAAGTCCAGCTGCTCTCAACTGCGGTTGGTTAGCCGGAAGATCTGCCATCAGGAATGGATCAACATGGCGGACAAATGGCTCAAGTGAATCTAAGACCCATTTCTCTACATCAATGCGATTAGACGCATTGACCGTAAAAGCGGTGGCGAGCAATAGCACTGCCAATAAAAGCACCACTAGTTAATCCCCTGAATCTTGGCGGCTCGGCGCATCCACCAGGAAGCGATGACGCACGCACCGGCACCAATGAGTATCACCGTGAGCCCAGATGCCGTAAACATTGTTTCCCGAGTACTTACCCGAGTTAAAAGTAGAAGCAAAATTATCCAGGGAGCACATAAGCCGAGACGTGCTCCGTTACGCACCCAACCTTGTCGCACTCTTACCTCCTCTTTTACTTCTATGTCTCGACGAATAAATCGAGATGAAATCAATAGCGACTCAGGTAAGTGCTCCACCCCTACTTCGCGAGCTAGCAGCAATATCTCTCGTAAGCGATTTCCGTGCGGGTATTCTTTTAACGAGTAGGTAGCCGCCTCAAGAGGTAGACCCACGGCAAGATCACGACGCACCATCGTAAAAATGGTGCGCATATCCTCGCTACCGCGTTCCGCCAAGGCGGCTAGAGCGTGAGGAATAGACATTCCACTTCGCAAGGTTGAAGCCAAATATTCAAAAGTGGCTGGCCACTCCCGCTCTGGTATCACTCGAATTTGTTTCGAATCATTTCGAAATCGCCAGTCGACTACTTTCACAACTCGATTACTTTCACAACGATGTCCTGCTTCGACCATATTGGTGGGCATAAGCCATCGCACCATCTCGCCATTCAACGCTCATGATGTCGGAGACGTAGCGTTTTCCGCTCTCGAAATCGATTTCTAGATGAATTACGGCATCTATCACTCTTCCAATCAAGGAATTGATGAAATTCAGTGGAAGGTTCTCACCGGCAAGTAGCGGAAGCAGCGTGAGTTTTTCAATTGCCTCTTCGGCAGAATTAGCATGAATACTCGCCGCGCCCGGTACGCCAGCGTTTAATGCGATGAGTAAGTCGAGCGCCTCAGCGCCACGAACTTCCCCAACAACGATGCGTGAAGGTCGCATACGGAGGGCCTCCTTTACCAGGCGACGCAAATCGATCGCACCCTCTCCCCCGCTGGCTGCCTCTCGAGTTTGTAATGCCACGAGATCACTCACCCGTGGATCCAATTCAAATACTTCCTCGATAGTGATGACTCGACTATCCGAGGGACCTTCGGAGAGGATCGCATTGAGCATCGTGGTTTTGCCGGTATGCGTTCCGCCGCTGACCAGTATTGATTTTCCTTCAAGGATGAGAGTGAGGAGATGAGAATTTTGATCGGGTGAAATGACCCCCCGTTTCTCTAAGTCACTGAGCGAATGTGCTTTGACGAGGTGTTTACGGATATTAATGGCCCAGTGTTTAGCCGTTACCGTCGGGATCGCCACATGAAGGCGACTACCGTCCGGCAAAGTTGCATCTACAAATGGATGACTCAAATCCACGCGGCGATGTGAGTGCAAAAGTAGACGCTCAACTAATTCCTGAACTCGCTGAGTGGACATGACGATCGAGGTAAGTTCGGGCCGCCCATCCCGAGCCACATATATCCGAGTGGGCGAGTTGATCCAAATCTCCTCGACAGTACCGTCGGCCATGAGTGGCGCCAGCTCGCCCAGTAACTCTGCGCTTTCCATAGCCAGATGGTGGGGGCGGACGCACCTCTTCCCAATGAGCCTTCCACCACCGGGGAGAAATCTGCTCAAAATGAATACACTCAGTGAATGCACATTCGCCCTGCGGAACCAAACGATGTACCAGCCATTCACCAATTGATCATCGATCTTGCGATCTACGAGAAGAGCCCCGAGAGCGTCGTATCCACGATCGACGACTTACACACCGCGCTCTTTGCGCCTACTCCGTATGTCTTTGGCGATGTGGCAGTCGATGGCGATGGCGATGGCGATGGCGAAGAAGTTATTGGCTTTGCGCTCTGGTACATCAATTACTCCACCTGGCGCGGGCAACATGGAATCTACCTAGAAGATTTATACGTCAAACCAGAAAGACGAGGTCAAGGCGTAGGTAAGGCGCTCTTGAAAACCTTGGCAACCCGTTGCGTGGATCGTGGTTACGCCCGACTCGAGTGGTGGGTCCTCGATTGGAATGAACCAGCCATTGAGTTCTATAAGAGCGTCGGCGCTAGACCGATGTCTGATTGGACGGTCTATCGCCTCGATGGTGATCGCCTGGAGCAATTCGCCAAGTAAGCGAGAACTTTCTCGTCGCGAAAGTTGCGCTGCTAGAAGAGTAGATCGATCTCGTAATCGATATCAGAGAGCTTCTTTCCTACTTCAGCTACCCAGATGAATGCGAATAGAATCTCGTATTCAAGATCTGCGAAGAAATGGTTCGAGAGTGAATCGCGCAAACGAGTCTGGCAAGCAAGTGCTTCCTCTTCGCTACTAGCAAGCAGAGCAAATCCAAAGTGATCTCTTCCTAGCCGCCCCACCCGATCGCCTCCACGGACGATCTCCCGCACAGAGTATGCGGCGCTCGCGATCAGAGCATCTCCGAAGGAGACCGAGTGAGTGGCAATCACTTCATCGAATTTACTGATACGACTCACTCCATAAAGAAATGGTTGAAACTTCTCAGGTCGGCGAGCGAGCAAACCTTGCACATGCTCCCTAAAAAATGGAGCACTATCTAGTCCGGTAAGCGAATCAGACCACTCGCCCATGATTCCTACTTACCTTCACCGCGTAACGTGGAAGTAATTCCAAGAATGATTGCCATGGCGATGAGAGCAAGTGGAATAGCAATCCAAAAATTTCCTGCTTGCCCCTGCGAGTAGGAAACAGGCAATGCAATGATGTTTGCCACGATCGCAGGAGACCTTCCAAAGTGACGCCCCGCTCGCATTCCTTTAGTCGCCGCCAATAATCCGAAAGCCCCCCCTAGGAAGAGCGCGATTTCAAAGAACGCAGCAGTGATGTGTCGGGGTGACCCAGTGAGCAAGAAATAGATAAAGGAAAAGGCCAGCACCAAGAGCGCCACGATCTCGATACCGAGAAGCGCAGCTGTCCACCTCGGCAAGACGCCCACTGGAGGACGTCTCTTTGCCGAATTACCAATAGATTCGCCGGTTGATTCGCTGGAGCTCACGGGAAAAGGCTAGCCTGTAATTATGCGAACGCTACTAGTGATCAACCCGCGTTCTACGGGCGCTAGCCGGGCCACCCAGCGAGTGGTGGAACGTGCGCTCAGTTCAGAACTCGACCTCGAAGTGGTGGAGACCGACTCGCGGGGCCATGGCGTAAGGCTTTCCAGCTCCCTCGAGGCGGAATTAGTCATCGCCTGCGGTGGCGATGGGACCGTCAATGAAGTCTGCAATGGGCTGATCGATTTCACTACCGGCAAATCGCGCGGTGCCGCACTGGGGATCATCCCCACCGGCAGCACAAACGTTTTCGCCAGAGCACTTGGGTTTCGAAATAACCCCGTGGAAGCAACACATCAATTACTTGAGTCAATCAAGCGAAATAACCGTACTGAAATATCGTTGGGGTTAGC
>Ga0114970_10002987_pt1 | contig 12563 bp, 9 predicted proteins | sample M_140205_XF_Meta_FD_87030 | JGI IMG/M metagenome (GOLD analysis project Ga0114970, IMG submission 87030) | Freshwater microbial communities from Lake Montjoie, Canada to study carbon cycling - M_140205_XF_MetaG | ecosystem: Environmental > Aquatic > Freshwater > Lake | place: Lake Montjoie... | reverse complement strand
ATGGGTTGATTACGAATTTTCATTTGCCCCATACTACCCTTCTTCTTTTGGTGGCAGCGGCCATTGGGCCTAAGAGATTGCTTGAGGTATACCAAGAAGCTATTGCCGAAAAATATCGTTTTTTCTCCTATGGAGATGCTTGCTTTTTTGACATCAGGGCTATGAGATGATTTTTTTTCTGGAGATCCAGAGGCGAGGTAGGGGGGAGGTCCGGAGGGGGGAGGTCCGGAGGGGGGAACGCCCTCCGGAAATAAAAAAAGAAAGAATATGATGACAACTTTTTCCTTTGACTTGAAAAAAACCGATGGTAAAGCCCGTCGAGGTACGTTGACAACGCCCCATGGTGTGATCGAAACCCCTATCTTTATGCCTGTGGGTACCCAAGGGACGGTGAAATCCTTGGATCCAGTAGATTTAAAGGAGGCAAACACTCAGATCCTCTTGGGCAATACCTATCATCTGATGTTGCGACCGGGTTCGGAGTTAGTGGCAGAGTTGGGTGGTTTGCACAAGTTCATGGCGTGGAATGGCCCCATTCTCACGGACTCGGGGGGATTTCAGGTGTTTTCCTTGGCCCAAGGCGAGGCCCGAGGCGAGGGTTCCAATGTAGGTGGGAGTCTGGTGAAGATTGATGAGGAGGGGGTTACCTTCCGAAGCTACATCGATGGATCTAGTCATCGCATGACTCCGGAGGATAGCATGCGCATCCAGATGAATTTGGGTGCGGACATCATCATGGCCTTCGACCAATGCCCCCCGGGGAAAAGTTCCAAGGCGGCTGTGCAACAGGCCATGGATCGCACCACTCGATGGCTTTATCGATGTAAGGATTCCATGACCAGTCCCCACTCTCGGTTATTTGGGATTATCCAAGGGGGTATTTACGAGGATTTGCGCGAGGCTCATGCCAAGGAAATTACCCAAGTGGATCTTTTCGGGTATGCCATCGGGGGTTTGAGTGTGGGGGAAGAGAAAGAGGCGTTATGGAAGGCCTGTGGACATACCACCCAGTTTATGCCAGAGCACAAACCTCGCTACCTCATGGGTGTGGGAACGCCCGATGATTTGCTCGATGGCATTTCCCACGGGATCGATATGTTCGACTGTGTAATGCCTACGCGCAATGCCCGAAACGGATTCCTTTTCACCAGTCGGGGGAAAGTCATCATTCGCAATGGGAAGTACCAAAAGGATACGAGACCGGTGGATGAGAACTGTGCATGTATGACATGTAAGACTTTCACACGGGCCTACTTGCGGCATCTATATAAAAGCCAGGAGTTGTTGTACTACCGATTGGCAAGCCTCCACAACATCACCTACTACTTGCGGTTGATGGAGGAGGCGAGAGAAGCCATCGAGCGAGGCGAGTACGCTCGTTTTATGGCAAAGCGAAAGGCTGCTCATCGAGGCGAGTAGTTTCTTCGATTATATGGGTCCATGGTATTCATAAGATTCATCGGAGGAAGATTCATCGGAGGAAGATTCACGTAAAGACGGCGCAGTGGGATGTAGGTTCCGATAGAGCGTTTCAATACTAGGTCCATAATAAATTTCGAGTTCTTGCGTGGTCATATTTCGAATGGCGCCCACATCGATGGAAATGGTTTCCGTATGAGACACTTCTTTCGCATGGTCCAGAGTGATCTCCTGAGCGGCCCTTTCCATAGAACAAGACACGGCGAAACATTCAGCTGTACGCGCAGATTTTGCCATATGATGGTCTCCGTTGTCTTGAGCAAGGACATGGAAAAAACGAGGATCTCGTCGGAGTGCTCGTAATTTTACATGGGCTTTTTCTATGCAAGCAGTATAGGCTTTGTTGTAAGCTATGCACTGCAATTCTTCTGCTGCCTGGATCGAGAGTTCTCCTGTTTGTCCGGATAGGGTGATATGGCATCTTTGTTTTGTGGATTGATCTCCGACAGCTGCTTCATGGCTCAGATCCTGCAATTGTCTTGCTAGAGCGGCTACATGTTTCCCTGTAGCCACTGGGTCTTCTCCAGCTGGAATCTTGAGCTCAAATACATAGCTTTCTTTAAAGAACCGCTCTTCCTTTTCGTTGTAGCCCCGAGTGTAGCTCTCTGGGTTTCGTTCAGATGGTTTCACATCATCAAGAGATTGACTTGTGGCTGTAGCAACAGCTTGCGCCACTTTCTGTACATCCTGAATCACCCACTCCATGAGATCCGCTTGGGTCAAGAATCCATCGAAAAATATGGTGATTTTTAGAGGAAAGTGATCAATGACTTGTTTCTCTGTGACACTATGGCTGAAAGACAGGGTGGCAATGGGGGTCTCTGTGGCAAAGAGCGGAGTAGATAGACCGAGTAACAACCCAAGATGGAACATACTGACGCGCATTCTCATTTTTTTCTCCAATAAGATTCATGGAGCTCTCATATAGATTGGCAGAATAAAAATCACAAGATAGACAAAAATATTCAAACATATGCATGGAATTATAAATTCTGGTTTTGACTTTGCAGAAAGGCCTTGCTATTTCCATGTGGATTTTTAGGAGTCGAAAGAGATAGTTTCCTAACTTACGTGCGCTGCACCTATCCGATACGCTTATAGAAGTATTGTGTATCGAAGAGGAGGCTCTGCCCAATTCAGAGCAACTCCAGCTACCGGATTCCCTGACAGAATTATATTTACCTACTACTTACACAACCCTGCTATGGGATAAAACCCAATCTGCGCCGTAGGATCTGTAGCGGAGCTGGTATCCAAGGCCCCTCGTTTGTGAAGCACCACATAGTTCTCCATAAATACCGTCCCCAATATATACAGATTCCCTGAGCCGGGTTCGATACCAAGGTATCGCTCTCCGGTTTTTTGGGTTTGGAAGTAGGTTTGAGGAGAAATCGATAGTGTGATGGCCTCGCTTGGATTGTCCACAGAAGGGATATCGAGAAGGATCGCGGGAAATACGGCAATGTCTTCATCAGAGAGGGTCGCTGTATCCCCTGGTCCCGTGGTGGGCCAAAAGCTCGTAGGAATCGAGATATTGTGGGCGGTGGCTACGCTTTGCAACACACTTACGAGTGCTGCTATGTTCCGCGAAGGGAGTACCAAAGGATTGGTGCCGCTATCTACGATGACGGTAGCATAGTTCCCCGGTGTCCACGACCAACTGAGTCCTGTGCTGTCGCTCAAGTACATGCGAGATACCTCCATGACATACCATTGCTTTTGTGCAATGGGGGTCCATAGCACCCCCGAAAGGGATACGCTCGAATCATAGTCCCCGAGAACCATGCGGCTACCTGGTTGCGTACCACAAAGACGAAGAGAGAACACATTCTGTAGAGAGCCTTTTGTCACCATGGCATCAAATAATGGGGTTTGGGGATCTCCCGATGGGTTGGCCAAATCAGCATAGGCAATGCCCCAGATATTGGGAATCCCTTGTTCCGAGGTGACCACGCCAATGCCCTGTTTGGGCAGGGTGATACCTCCTGCTACCATCGTATCCTCATACCCAGTTATCTCCGCAGAGCCAATGGGGGCAAAGCTCATGGACCAAGTGGTGCCCAAGGATTGGGCCGTCGATCCAGGGGTATAGGTGGAGTTGTATCCATACTCGTTCACACATCCAGGACAAAGGGTCCCATCTCCGATCACGAGGAGATTCGAACTCCCGGTATCGAGTACGGTTTCTATGGGCTTTCCACCCAGGGTGAGGGTGGTGGTGTATACATGGTTAAAGGCAAAGGTATTGTAATAGGTAAGAGGCATGGTAATGCTGGGTGAATAGGCTGCAGATAAGGATACCGCTTCTGGTTTTCCACAGCCCAGAGCCAAGAAAAATCCAAGAGAGAGGGATCGTTTGAAGTTTATTGAGAGATGCATAGAGAGGCTCCATGTTGGGAGGCCTCTCTCGAGAAAAGAAGCGAAGGCCTCTTCTATAGCATAGCAAACATTTTTTGCTTATAGGCTTCCACCCCGGGTTGGTCGAAGGGGTTGACTTCGAGGAGCATGGCGCTTACGGCACACACGGTTTCAAAGAAGGCAAAGGCACCTCCCAAACCCGCTTCGTCCCACCGTGACAATCCCAACTCCCAACAGGATACCCCTCGCTCACTGTGGGCTTGGTAGGTTGCGCGCCAAGCCATGTCGTTGAGCTCGGAAAAGGAACGTCCACAGAGTTTTTGTAAATTTCCGTGGGTAACTGCCGGGAACCCAGGCACTTGGAGGGTGGTGAAATTCGAGCCTTCGGTTTCCACATGGAAGAAGGTTTCGAGAAATGTGGGGCATCCCTCTTGCAGGTATTGTCCCAAGGAGTGGAGATCCGTAGGGAATTGCACGCCAGCAGGGAAAAGGCCCAAATTGCCCTTTCCTTCGGACTCTCCGAAGAGTTGTTTCCACCACTCTACAAAGGTACGTACCCGAGGATCTGCATAGGCCAAGACTTCCATGCGAAGACCGGACTCCCATGCAGCGCGTCGATAGGCTGCATATTCTGCCACAGCCGTGGGGTGGGTCTTGATATGAGTGAACATATCGTGGGCCCCTTGCATCAAGGATTGGATGGAATATCCAGCCAGACACAAAGGCACAAGGCCTACAGCCGTAAGTACGGAGAAGCGGCCTCCAATGTCATCCGGAATGGGAAAAGTCGGGTAGCCAAAGTGATCGGCTTGGGCTTTAAGGGGGCCTTTGGTGGCATCGGTGGTGACCCAAATCCGATGTTGGCAGGCTTCGGCACCGAAGCGTTCTTCCATCACCTGTCGGATCCACTGAAAGGCGGCCATAGTTTCGCTGGTGGAACCGGATTTGCTGATGACATTGACGATGGGATTCTTCTCTCGAATGACGTTCAAGACTTCGAGGAGTTCCACCGTGGACCAGTTGTGACCGGCATACAAGACGGGTTTATGGGGAGAGGGTTTTCCCTGGTGATGCTCTGGATAGAGGGGGCTTAGTCCATCGACGACAGCACGGGTGCCCAAGTAGGAGCCTCCAATACCCACCACGATCACGGAGTCATAGTAGACGGGTAAGGCGTGGACTTTGGCTTCGATCTCTTGAACCAAGTCAAAGCCTTTTGCCTTGGGCCAGTCCCACCATCCAGTGGATTCCAGATAGGGGTGGGTCCCTTCTTGCAGGGTGTGGAGAATATGATGGGCCTTGGGTTGCCAGTTTTGATAGGCACTTTCGATGGCAGTCGGCATGGTACGACGGCTAATGTGGATCATAGGGAACCTTCCTTTTCCATAGGCGGAGTCATCGTGGGAGCGGCAACAATATACTTTTCCAGTTGGGACATGGCTTCTTTAGGGGCGCGGACGAGGTAGTGGAGTTTACCCGGTGGTTCATACAAGGAGTCTAGAATCCGACTGCTTTGGTGGACAAACGAAATGGTGCGTTGGTCTTGGGCAGGATCCACTTCGATCCATCGGGTTTCAAATTCTCGATCGAAGAATTCATAGATAAATTGTCGCAGCCGCAGAATGTCGTCTCGATCATAGGCAGAAAGCGACAAACTATCAGGATAGGCCTTGCGCAACACTCGCACGAGGTGGGGTTCTTGGATCGCATCTACTTTGTTAAATACGGTGATCATAGGAATATTGGCTACCCCGATTTCCTTAAGAACCTCTAGGGTGCTCGCGATTTGTTGGGCGTAGTGATCGTGAGCAATATTCACGACATGGAGCAAGAGATCTGCATCCTGGACCTGTTCCAAGGTGGATTTGAAGGAGGCTATGAGACTTACAGGCAAGTCCCGAATAAATCCCACAGTGTCGCTTAGCAGGATGCGGGGGCGAGTGTGGGGATCGATGACCTTCGTTTGGGAGTCGAGGGTGGCAAAAAGCGCATCGCGACCCACGGCTTCTGCTTGGGTAAGGCCGGCCATGAGGGTGGTTTTTCCACTGTTGGTGTAACCCACAAGACAAACTTTGAGCTCACTTCTTCGGGATTTTTTCTGCGTATGCTGGTCCCGTTGGATCTGCTCCAGGTCTCGATGAAGGCGCGCAATGCGATGACGCACCAATCGGCGATCTATCTCGATCTGCTTTTCCCCCATGCCTCTGGCATTGACTCCCCCCCGTTGACGTTGGAAGTGGGTCCAAGCGCCCGTCAGGCGTGGCAGGAGGTATTCGAGGCGGGCGATCTCCACCTGGGTCTTGGCTTGGTTGGTTTTGGCATGGCGCGAGAAGATATCGATGATGATTCCTGCGCGATCGAGGACCTGGCAGCCAGTGTCTTCCTCCAAGTTGCGTACTTGGGGGCCTGAGAGAGGATGGTCGATGATGAGCAGATGCACATTCTGAGCCTCCGCTACGGCACGGATCATTTCTACTTTTCCCGAGCCAAGCAAGGTGCGAGCCGTGGGCTGGAGGCGGCGTTGGACCATCTCGGCTACCACAGGAATGCCGAGGGTGCGCAAGAGAGCGGAAATTTCTTCTGTGTCCTCCGTTTCGGAGGTGGGGGCGTCATGGAGAGATACCGTGACGACGATGGCTCCGTGCTTGGCCCGTTCCGCATCGATGAGGGTGGTGGCGAGCTCGTTCAAATGGGGGTACCTCCGTGTAGGGTCGGCTGAACTGGGGCCTGATCCAGGGCTTCTTGTTCCAGTTTCGCCATTCTATCAAGAGCCGCCTCGATTTCCCCAGCAGGAAAATACCGTTCGGCAACTCTGAGAAAAATTTGGTAGTGCCCTTTTTCCCGTTGAGCAAGATCTGCATAGAATGTCTGGAGTTCAGGATCTTCGATATGCTGGGATAAAAGATGGAACCGCTCATATCCGCGGGCTTCGATGAGTCCACTCATCACCAACCGGTCGAGGAAACGTTCTTCAGGGCCGGAACGCAAATGGGCGAGCATATGGCCCACATAGGCGTCCTTCCCATCTCGGGTTTCAAAGGGAATCTGGCGTTTTCGCAGGAGGCGATAGACCTGGGCAAAGTGCTCGAGTTCTTCGCGGGCAAGGCTCACCATGGGGTCGATGAGGGCGGTGCGGTCGCTATACTTACAAACCAGGGACATGGCCAGGGCCGAGGCCTTTCGCTCGCAGGCGGCGTGATCCAGGATAAAGGGGGTAAAATTCTCGCACACCATCTGGGCCCATCGAGGGGAAGAGGGGGTGAGTAAGGGGAAACGGGACATGGCGCGTGACTTTCCTTCAAAATACGCAGAAAGAACTTGGGTATAACGCTCGGGCAGAGAGAAAGCAACCTTCTCCTATTGCAGGTAGCCGCGGATTTTGGTGCACCCCTAGCCAAATGAGGTCACATGATAGGGGGGAACCAACGGCGGAGAAAGATATGTATCGATATGGAACCCCCGTGGTATTTCTTGAGGAGGAGGAGATGATATCCAATTGAAATCTCTGAAAATCTTTGATTATTGACAAATTTAAGTTATGATTTTATGATTATAGAAGATTTCAGTATATAAACGGAAATTTTCGCTATGTTTATCCAAAGAACCTTGAAAAATCAGCTGGTAGAGGCGGTTGCCCATTTCCCCGTGGTGGTGGTAACGGGGGCGCGTCAAGTGGGGAAGACCACCCTGTTGACGCAGTTGTTTCCCGATCGACACTATGTGACTCTCGACCGGCCTTTGGCAGCAGAACAGGCGGAAACGGATCCCGAGGTTTTCTTTCGCCACCATGCGCCCCCCTTGATTTTGGATGAGATGCAGTATGCGCCTTCCCTCTTTCGTTATTTGAAAGTGGAGGTGGATCGAGACCGCATGTCCTACGGTCGATTTCTTCTCACAGGGTCGCAAAAATTTTCTTTGATGCGGGAAGTGCAGGAGTCGTTAGCAGGACGAGTGGCTTTACTTTCATTGGAAGGTCTTTCCATGGAAGAGTTGGTGGCAGGAAATCTGTTGCCAGCGGAGTTGGGCATGGATCATATTTTGGAAGTTTTTGCCCGAGGGGGATTCCCTGAATTATGGGTGGATCGAGAAAAGCCCCATCGATTGTTTTTGGATTCGTATATTTCCACCTACTTGGAGCGAGATGTACGTCAAGTATTGGCTGTAGGAAATTTGCGAGACTTTGAACGGTTCCTGCGGGCCTGTGCCTTGCGTTCTGCTCAGGTCTTAAATAAATCAGAATTGGCTCGTGATGTGGGGATTTCGGTTCCCACAGCCACAGAGTGGCTATCCGTATTGGAAACTTTGGGACAGGTAGTTTTGCTTGAACCTTGGTTTGGGAATATTTCGAAGCGATTGGTGAAGTCTCCCAAATTATATATGGCCGATCCTGCGATGATGGTGCATCTCACTGGACAATCGGATCGACCTTTGTCCCAATCGGCTTTTATCGGAGCATTCTGGGAGACTTTGGTGTTTGCTGAATTGCGAAAACAGCTCACAGCAAGGAACCAAGGTGGAACTTGGTGGTTTTATCGCGATCAAGAGCAGACGGAGATTGATTTTGTTTTGGAACAAGGGTCCGATCTTACCTTTTTCGAGTGCAAGTGGAGTGAGCATCCCCAAGCTTCCGATGGAAAAAATATGGAGAAAGTCCTTCATACGTTAGAAAAAGCCAAGAGTCCCTACCAGGTGAAAAAACATGTGATCCTCTCTCGGGTGCAAGAATCTTTTCGATTGTCCTCCCAGCTCGAGGTTCGATCTGTGCAAGGCGCGCTGTCAAGCGAATGAAGACTCACCCTTTCCCTAAGGAGGCCTGTCGTTTCATTACGGCTTGGCAGATATCCCAGATCTCTTCCTTCTGGGAAAAATTTTTCATCAGGCTTCCCAACCGGTGGGCCAAGAGACCCGCGATCTCATAGGGATCCATGTCTTTTTCTGTGATGGCTTCCAGGATGATCCCATCTAGGGCATCCGATACCATCTGCAATTTTCGTACTTGTTGGGTAGAGATTTTTTTTGGGAAGGGAATGATACGTGCCATGTTGCGTGCCTCCTGCTCGTCCTTTCGGAATTCTAGCACGAAACTGGAGATTTTTCTTGGAAGGTATTTTTCTTTTCCCTGGAGGCGTTCCCTGCTCTGTAGAAAAAATAGCGCTTTGAAATCGCTCTGAAATGTAACCACCAGAGGGCCGGCGTGACGCTTGGTACCCCCACACTCTTTCGATTACCATCCATGTTTTTTCTATCAACAAATCCTTGGGGTGTGCTCTCAACCCGTGTGGGTCCTCCAAGCGGCTGCTCATCTAGCGGTTACATTTCAGAGCGACTTCAAAGCGCTAGGCTTCTCTCGCAACGTCTGAGTACTGCTTTAGCACAACGGCGAGAATCGGGGATTTGCTGCAAGGAAAGGTCTGGAAAAACTGCGCAGTTGGTTTTCCAGAAAGAAAAAAGGGGCAAAGCCCAAGTTTTCTACAGAGCAGGCGTTCCCCCCTTATTGATCTTGAATTTTTTCTATTTCTAATAGTCGAGTTTTCAAACGCAGATATTGGGTGCGAAGTTTTGTGAATACCGATTGCTCCGCATGCAAATCGATCAAGGCATCACCCGTTGCTATCATCAATGATATAGGGAGTTGAAGTTGTACTTCAGGGGATACCGTTTTTATAAATGCTTGCTGCTGGTCATGGTAGAACCCAGGTAGAGAATCTAAGGGACGGTCTTCCATGGTCTGTAGCATGGCAGCCATAGGGGATTGAAGTTGGATTGCCTCTGTGGCTTCGCATGTTAATAATGTATGTTTTTTATCTAGATATTTTTTTAGTAAGAGGGAAATCTGAGTTCGAACTGCGCTGGATTGGTTCTGGTAGCTGGCTTCCAGCTGGGATAATTTCCCTTCTAGGGTTGTGGCTGGTACAGTCGGATGGGATCCCGAGAGTAGAAAAATAGGAGTCTGCTCGGTACTCTCTTTTCCGATATGGGTAAGATTTCCTGGCAAAGGGCCTCGACAACTGGGGCACGTAACAAGGGACTTGACGCAATCATGATGAAACATATGCTTACATGGGTTGACTCGTACTTTGTGGGATTCTACCTCATCGACAAAGTTGTCTAAACAGACGGCACAGCGTTCATGATCTCCCTTAATAGTAAGGACTCCATAGTCCTTACATTGGTCTGCGAGCGCATTCAAGTCCATCCTTCGCATCAGCAATTGAGGCAAATAAGGCTGTTCATTGTGTAGGAGATCCAGTTCTTTCTCTATTTCTTGTCTTGCATGATCGGGATCCAATTTCATATGAGCAGACAGTTGTTCTTCGGCTGTCAATTTTCTTGCTAATGCTACTTGCAGGGTGGTTTCATATTCAGCTATTGCTTGTGCTTGTTTGTCTGTCTCTTTTCCGGATCGTTGGACACAATCTCGAATGGTTTCCATGGATTTCAGGAATCTTTCTTGGGAAAAATACTCTGTGCGCAGTTCTTTTTTTCTATCCGGATCTTGGCAGCTGGCGAAGCGTTGGTAGTCATTATAGTAGAACTCCAGACCCAGTCTAAAAAAGGTATAAGAACAGTAGGTAGAGCTCCCCTTCATGGTCTGCTCTCCTCTCATGGGCAGTGAGCCAAAAGTAAGACCAACAGCCGTTGGAAGAAGAGAACTTTCGTTGAAAGTTTTCCAGATGGTTTCCTCCTGTAAACCTTCTAAAGATTCTGGAAAAAAAGACAGAATGGTGAGGAAGTCATCTGTTTTAGTAGGGCAGTCGTAAAGACCATTTCTCCATCGTGGAAAAAAGATCTGGGCCAAATTCTGAATAGCTCGATCCTTGTAATGTGCTAGCAACTTCTGTTGTAGCGACTCTTTTTCCTTTATAACTCTAGATGCTCTTACGGCATAAATACCGACAGCTGTTCTTGCTTCCTCTTGGAGGGTGCAAAGGGTCTGGCTGTAGTCAGAAGACTCTATGAAAGAGGATTGAGATCGCAATGCCTCGGACTTTGCCATCAGTTCCTTCATACGTTGTTGATTTTTCTCTTGGAGGATAAGAAGTTCTTTTGAAGAGAGGCTTCCCCACTTCTGAAGGATGGATTCTGGTATTCTTTCATTTCTTTCTTCGAACCCCACTAGCGAATGGTCCGCTGTTGCAGCATAAGAGAAAGTATGGAACAGAGCGAGGATAAGGGAATAAAGAATGACTTTCATGGTAGTTCCTTTTAATGCGATGGAAGTAAGGAGGAAAATTCCTTCATCCCTTGGATTTGAAATCATGGAGGGGTTGTAGCAAACTAACCAAAGCTAGTCACTTCGGAACTGTTTTTGTGTTTGAATTTAGACGGTTATTCAAAAAAATAGGATTTAATAAGGATTCCCCCCTACTGCAAATGTCCCCAGGAGGAAATGGTGGCGCTTCCACGTCCATTGGCACGACCCGGCCACTCCAAGAGAGCGGCTGCGTGGGCATCGGGGATGGCATGTTCTGAAGGTGCCAATCCAGGTTTGGAAGAAAGCCGGTATCGATACCGGCCTTGAGGCAATCGCAAGGTTTTATATTTCCCATTCCCTACAGCAAACTGGGTCTCGCCCAAGAGAATCTCCGTCAAGTAGCCGTGGACATGGGTTGCCATGGCTGTGGTGCGACAAGCTCCTTGTTTTTTCTCGAGTAAGCTGGTGATCTCTAAGTTTTCCGAAGAGAAACCCGGCTGCCAGCAGGTGGACAATCGAGGGGCTTGCTCTGTGGCTGGTGCAGGCACGGTATGGAAAGACTGGGCAGTAAGCACCAAGTTGGAGAGTACCTCTTCCTCCGGAGAAAGGCGCACGAAAATATTTTGCCCCTTTCCGGGATGTTCCGAGGCGGGAATCTGTACATGAAGCTGACCCAATTGGGTCCCCTCTTCCACCAGCCTTGCCGCAAAATTTACTTCTTCCCACGCTTTAGATAGCCCGAAGCGGGCCACGGAAATCATACGCGGTAGATCCGGATTTTTGCACAGGGTCTCTTTCCAAGTTGGGTTTTGAAATGCCAGGGGGAGTTCCTTTTCCAGGGAGGCATTCAACACCCGGCAGAAGTCATGGAAAGGGCTGGTGCTTTGTTTTTGTACCGCAGAGCGGGTCTGATGGGCCAATGTGGTGGCCAGGATCACTTTGCGGAGCAGTAGATAGGGTTGTTGTCGCCAGTGGCTGATCATTTCCAGTCGCAATTTAGATAAAGCCGCATGGGCAGAGTCTTCAGATAATTGGGGTAATTGGCAATGCCATCCATCGGTGGACAGGGTCAAAGGCTTGCATTCGGGTACGAGGGCATGGAGCAGTGCTTCCATCTGTCCCCGGAGGGTCTGGGATTCGGCTTCCGTTCGCGTGGAGGCGCATAAGGCGCGGGGCTGAAGGGCGAGTCCCATGGGAGGCTCCAATTGGAAGGAGCCTCCTTCCACTCGCACGAGGAACTGGGCACTCTTCTCTTCAAGAACGAGGTCGTGATGACCCAACTGGGTCTGGAAAGAGAGCTGCATTTGCAGTGGCTTTCCTTGGCAGCTTTCTGGCGTGAGGTACGCGAGAGGGTAACGTGCGCCTGTGGGGGTGGGAATCTCCACGGCGACGGTGGAGGCCGCGGGAGTGGGGGGTGTAGATTTAGATTTAGCCACCACAGGGCTGTGTTGGGGGTTGAACCAGTGGCAACTGGATTGGCTGATGGCTATCATTGTGAAAAGTAGACGTCTGTACACAGGGACCTTTCTTT
>Ga0114970_10002986_pt1 | contig 12564 bp, 13 predicted proteins | sample M_140205_XF_Meta_FD_87030 | JGI IMG/M metagenome (GOLD analysis project Ga0114970, IMG submission 87030) | Freshwater microbial communities from Lake Montjoie, Canada to study carbon cycling - M_140205_XF_MetaG | ecosystem: Environmental > Aquatic > Freshwater > Lake | place: Lake Montjoie... | reverse complement strand
GGTAGATATTGAAGAAATAGATACATTGGTAGATATTGAAGAAAAAGATACACAACCTATTCCAGAAAACCAAAAACCACGTTGTATAGTTATTGTGAAACGTTATGTAAAATCGGCATCTACGGATAAAGAACTTCGAAAAAAGATTGCGATCCATTTGAAAGGAAATGGATTTTCGACTCCTTATTTTTTATCTACATTTAATGACCCGGATTATAATAAATTTCAACACCAGTCCCGTATCGCACACGAACTATTGAATACATTTTTAATTAAATTATATAAAACAAATAATAGTCTTGTACTTATGAATCGTAATGATTATGAATGGGAATATGAACCTTACGTAACGTTGGGTCAAATGAATAATATTTATATCGAAATGGCATATGCATAAATAATTGGTTTATAATAAAAAATATTTATATGTAATATAATATACCAATACATATGGCTAATTTGTTAACAGAAAGTTTATTAGAAATGATAGGAACCTTTGTTTTCCTTCTTGCCGTGTTTATCGCACCGGTTAGTTATTACATCGCTATAGCATTATTTTTAGCAATTGTATTATTCGGTCAAGTTACTGGACACTTCAATTTTACAATATCTTTAGTTAAATTCGCCCAAGGAGCAATAAGTGGAACGCAATTAACCAGTTATGGTTTGGCTCAATTAGTTGGTGGTCTTGCAGCTCTTGGTATTGCTAAAGCAATGACATCGGCTGGAATTTTGAATCAGATAACACAATGTACTAAACGTATGTGTACTAACTAATAAGCTTGAATTCATTTTATTTTTAACCATTACAGTGTTTTGAGGACTCTTGGAGTCATCCTACAATTCCTTAAAATCACCCGATTTATAAATATTATGTTATTTATCGCTTGTAAATCACGTATATTTTGTTATTTTCATCTAAATAACAAAATATATGCAACGCTGTAAGGGTTAACCATTACGGTTATGTATCTATTTTGGTATTTATATTAACCCTTACAGCGTTTTGACACCTCATGTAGGTGTCATAGGATTCATTACAATCAAACATGATACGGATATTTTCTTATTTATCGCTTGATTACATAAGAAAATATTTGTTTTTTATACAAAAAACAAGAAATATGTCTGACGCTGTAAGGGTTAAATAACAAAATAAATGTAATTCAACAAAGTGTTTTTAAGCAATTACAGAAATACTCTAGGAGTTACTAAAGGATCTAACAGATTAATAATGAATAAATATAATCTCTGTTTTTATCAAAAAGAATATACAAATTTATAGTATAGTATTATTATATAATTCATAAATAATACAAAACAATGGGTGCTTCACAATCACAACCGACAACATCTAAAGCATCGTGCAGTCGTCGATATTCAAGCCACGCTGAAATCGAAATGCTATTTAAAGCTGAAATCAAGTCAATTATTCAAAAAGAATTATCAATTAATAGTGAAAATCCTATTGATGTGATTCATACTATTTGTGCGAAATTAAGCACACCCGAATTTAAAGATGCTATTTTAAAAAAATGTTCATTTTCAACAAATGTATTGGTTCAAGATAAACCTATTGAGCAAATCAATGAATCCAAAAAAGAAGATAAATTGGAACAGGTTGAAACAATTGAACAAGTTGAACAAGTTGAGCCAGTTAAAACAATTGAACCGGTTATACAAGTAGAACACTTAGAACAAGTTGAGTCAGTTGTACAATTAGAACCAGTTGATGAATCTAAATCACTCGAACAAGTTGAATCAATTGTACAATTAGAACCAGTTGAAGAATCTAAATCACTAGAACAAGTTAGTCCAATTGTACAATTAGCACAAATCGAACCAATGACCCGAACCGAACAATTAGAACAACATGAAACAATTGAACCGATTATACAACAAGAACAATTTGCAGCATCCATTCATCCATAAAAAAATTAGAAAATATATTAACCCTTACAGTGGTTTGATGCCACAGGCAACTCCAGGAGTCCTTGATAAAGCATAGAATATCTTAAAATATATATTGTATGCTAAAGCAAATAAGTCAGTTATCTGCTTTGTTAAAGCATAACATTACATCTATTTTATTTGCTTTATGCCTTTGGCATACATAAATACAAAAATAGATGTGACAAAGGCACCACTGTAAGGGGTAATAGTTATAATATTTGTTTACTTTTTATACAAAAATCAATTATGTTTTGAAGGATTAATATCGTTAATATCAATAAAGATGTATTCATTTATTTTGCTTGACTCAGTTACATTATTCTTTTTCATCAAAAAAATTGTTGATACAAATTGTGATAAATCACTAATCATCGGTGGATTTATAGTGCGCAAATATATATCGTTCGTTACTATTTTTTCATAATTACTTCTGTCTTTAAGCGGCATTATGGAGTGCTCACTGTAAATCATTTCTTTATATTTATTTGCTATATATGTGAATAATTCAGGTTTAACGTTAGGTAATTCTAATTTCGTAATAAGATTACCCACACAAGTTTTAATCTTTGATACAAATGTTTGTTCAATCTCACTCTCACTTAATGTTTCTCGTAATTTTGTAATACAGTATTTACGACAACGATATATAAATTTATCGGCATCTTCATTTTCAATTTTAGGACACTCTCGAGTATAAGGAATTTCATAATCCTCTATTTTTTTTTTAAATATATTTTTCATTTTTTTTATTTCGTTAAAATCTAGATTTGCTTTTTCGTCTTTAAATATTTTCCACACCTCGCTAAGTTCGACAGTATTTATTTCTAAATATGTTTTTAATGTCTTTGAAAGTAAATTATTTAATCGTAAATAAGTTCCTGTAATTAAAGGTTCTGTGTAATATGCATAGAATATTATTGAATCAAAAAGTTTGTAAAACATAATACTGTTTTTTATTTTTAATGTATTTAACAAATTAGCACATAAAATTGCGAAGTTATCCTGATATTGTTGGTTATTGGCTAAATATATTTTAAAACTATTTGATGTATCGATAGATAGAAGTTGTTTCGATATGTTTTCAACAGCGACAGCTTTAGCAACATCAGCAGCGGCATCTTCAGCATCGACAGCAGCGGCAGCTTTAGCAACATCAGCAGCGGCAGCTTCAGCATCGACAGCAGCGGCAGCTTTAGCAACATCAGCAGCGGCAGCTTTAGCAACATCAGCGGCGGCAGCAGTTTTAGTAGCAGCATCAGCAGTACGTTCCTTCACCACATTCATAATAATATATATAATAGTTTTAGCAACATCATCAGTACATTCATTCACCACATTACGAATAATATGTATAATATATTCGGCATTAGCCTTTGCTTCAGCTTCAACTTGAGCCTTTGCTTTAACTTGAGCCCTTGCTTCAGCTTCAACTTGAGCATTTGCTTCAGCTTCAACTTGAGCCTTTGCTTTAACTTGAGCCCTTGCTTCAGCTTCAACTTGAGCATTTGCTTTAGCTTGAGCCTGAGCAATCTTAGCATTTTTGCACATTTCGTCGAATTGCGGTTTGTCAATTCTAGTTTCAGGGTCTGTTCTTTTTCCACAAAAATAAACTTCGACATCTTTAGAATTTTCTTGAAATTTATTATAAATACACCACCCTGTGCTTTTAGTCTTTTTATCAATGGATATACCCCTTTCTATAATTTTTTGAATCGACAATGCTAGTTCATATTCATTCGAATATTTGTCGTCATAATTTTCAGTAAAATGTTTTATCATTCTAATGAGTAATTCGTTAAAATGTTTAAATTGTGTATAGTCTTCACCGTCGTCGGTACTAGTATTATAATCGTCTATTAGTTGGTTTAATGCTGGTGTAAACCATTCCGCATTTAATCTTTTTATGACATCTTTGCATTCAATGTTTTTATATTTTTGGTCTTGGTTACCATTAGGAAGTATATTATATGTGCTATTTCTTCCAAACACTCCAGGTTTTTTTTCTATTGAATATTTGCTGTTATTATATTCAAATGTAAATTTAGGACATGGATTTAAAATACACGTATCTTTTATCTTACCCCCTACACGAGATTTATTGCGTCGAAGTGTGCGTTTATTTACAACACCCCGCCGACGCCTACTAATATTTCGCCGACTTTTCTTGTTTATTTTGCGTACCATTAAATTAGATTCTAATATTATAATATAATACAATATTAAAATGTAATCTAATTCATAATTAATAATCATCATCCATCGTTAATTCCAATAGATTCGATGAAACTGGCACAACCGGTGAAACAGAGTCTATCGCTGTGGCTTTGGAAACTGAAGCGCATCCACGTTTATGTTTCCCTGGAACGTGCTCCAATTTATCCAACATTGATACCATTTGTTCAATTGAAATAGCATCATTATCGTGAATAACAACTTTATATATTTCATAATTCTGTTTTTTATAATAATCCATTCGCAATTTCGCCTGATTTTTAAATACACTAAAATCATCGACAATATCCCATACAACCGGTATGAAATCGCCGTGCGTTTTACGCAAAATACGCCCACAACTCTGTGTATGAACGCTTCCACCACTATGACTGCTCATCAATATCAGCGTATTTAATGAACTAACATCCAATGCCTCACTACTCATTGTAAATGTGGATAACATAATTTTTTTCGATTCCGAAGCTTTTAAATCCCGTTCTTTCATACCCCCCACATAATATCCAACCGACGATCCACCAATACCGCGTTCTATAATAGCGTCATGTAAATATCGCAAATGTTCGCGCCTATCACTCAATGTAAGCATATGCGCTATTTCCGGTTCAGCACACCGTTTCATAATCGCAAGTATCAATTCATTCCGTCTATCGAATTCGGTTATATTGTTCGTCATACGCGCGATACACGGTTTTCCATTCGGTAAGCATTCCGCACCACTATATAATGGATTTGTGTGATAATAATATACCATATTCACACGCACGGCTTTTGTATTCTGCTGATTGACCACGAAAATATAGGGTCCCATGTACCATTCCATAACACAATCAAGCCGGTCTTTTCGTTTCGGTGTAGCAGATAACCCGAGCATATATCGCGAATTCAATTTCGGTAAAGCGCGCGAAAATACTTCACTTGAAATATGATGACATTCATCCACGATACAAAACCCGAAATCTTCAAATACGTGGTCCTGGTATTCTTTCATACTAATACTTTGAAGCATACCTATAACAATATCTTTACCGATAACATTGATAACATTTTGCTGAATGGTTCCTATTCGGGCTGTAGGTAAAAATTGCTGAATGCGCTCTTTCCATTGTGATACCAGAAATTCCTTATGAACGATAATGAGTGTTTTAACACCCAATTTTGCCGCCAAATAAAGCGCTATAACTGTTTTTCCCCATCCACACGGTAAGCTTATAATTCCACCATAACTATGGGTTAATAATGATTCGGGGGTATATAACCCCTCCAGATTACAACTATTGAGAAATAATTGGATAGGTTCCATTTGATTTTCGCGCACACCACCTGCAAAAACAACATCAGGGCTCATTTTCGATGGTTCTTTCATTGTTATATTCAAAGGCATTCCACATTTGGCAAACGCATAGTGTTTAGGCAAAAAAAGTTTCTTTGGACTTTCAAGAAATACTGGGAAACTCGTGGGTGGTGCACCATAATCTTCTAATGTAAAAGGGATAACAATCAACTCCTTTTTAATTGTTTCCAAATATTGTTTATCATATTGGTCTTTATGTATAGCATATCCACGTTTCGATAAATAATCGGTTTTTTCTACAAACAAATTGCGAATTTGTTCTGTTGTCATCGATGACACCGATGGTGTAGATGGTGCTGCCGACCGAATAAATGCCTTCTTTCGCTTGTACATTTTGACGAACTTGTATATTGTATAACACGCTATCTATTTAAGTAGTTTGGATTATAACTATAATAATATAATATTATCATAGTATTATATATCCAAACGAATATGATGAATTCGCTATTTCCAACCATTCGTAAAAATTGGAGCGCATCAATAATTAATACTAAAAATATTTCATCCATAGAATATACATTTTTGGTCAGTATTATTATATTTTTATTTATTGCTCTAATGGGTGTAATTGCTAAAATGATAATGACAGATAAAGATATTCGAGAATTATGGGATGATTTCGGTGCGTATCTATATTTGGCACACCCAGGTCGTATATTTTCAGCAGAATATGATGTTCCACCTCACGAACGTGTTTTACAACAGCCAACGAAATGTTTTAGTTGTGAGCGGGATATGATTCGGCGTGGAATTCACCCGGCATATGGGAATAAAACAAAATGTTTTAGTTGTGAGAGTGAAATTGCTGCTACACAGTCGTGTATGTCTATATAAATCAATCTTATTATAAATCTAAATCTTTTCCTTTATAGAATATATAATGAATAATGATAAAAGATGGACGTAATCAAATTATGGCGGGTTGGTTTTGTTTTCGTATAAGTGTTATATTTATTATTGCTTTATTGCCTATAGATATTAAATTAAAATGCGTTCTTATCATTTTTACCGATTTATTGGATTGTTTGCCATCGAAAACACAGCACTATATACGCAAAAAAGATTTTAAACAATCAATGAGTATATGTCAGTCATATAACTATCAAGTGATTGATAAAATTATAGATTTATTTAGTTATTATATTATAATTATGCTTCTTGATTTGCCATTGACATCTTTTTATTTTATTTTAATATCTCTGCGGGCAATAGGTGTAGCATTATTCGCCAAAACGGGCAGCAGTAAGTACTTAGTTATGTTCCCCGATTTATTTCGAGAAGTGCTAATTGTTAGTTGGACGCTTGGAACATCGAATCATATCATAATCGCAACAATTGTTATTAAAATTATAGTTGAATATTTATTACACATGGGTCCGCTTACACGTAATAAAAAAGAATATCCATTGAAAAAAGATGTGTAAAATATTGATACTATGGTTGTCATATCTTACACGTAAAAGACAAATGTCCTACAGTGATATACTTTTAGGTAGTCCTCCCTATATTTTGAATTCAAAAAGCTGTGTTCAAAATATAAATATTGGCCGCATTCGGTTATTTATTGGCGATATGTGTATGAAACAATATAGTATCGAACCATCAAATGAAAAATGTAGTGTATGTGATCAAATACTATCGAGTATTAGTTATGTTCATTATGCTAAAGACTATATACGGTATTTTATTCCCGAATCATATATACACTATATAATGAATCACAATATAGTTATTGACCCACAATTGATTAAATTGATTGAAAAGGCACGCGGTGAAGAATTGAAATTTAGTCTAAATAGATTAGTTTAGTTTAGTTTTCTTCTATATTTGTTTCGAATAAATTGTAATTTGCGTTATATTCTTGGACTTGGTTTTTATAATCTTCTTGAATATTTTGTTTATTTGTTATTGAAAATAATGCCATAAAAATAATAGCGCATACCATAGATACGCGAATACTACGTGTTCCAATAAAAACAATAATGATCAGTAATAGAAATCGAAACAAACTGTTATTGAAAGCGTTTCGTATAAATATGGGCAATTTGGGGGAAAGACGTGGGCCATAAATTGCTAAAATGAAAGCAATACCTAATAAAACTGCTGCTTCTTGAAAATTGAACATTTGGTAAGAATATATTATAGACCAATATTATATTATGATTATGATTATGATTATTATGATTATAAATAAAATTTGATTCATCCTTTTTTAATGTATAATAACCAGACACTCGTTAAAGAACATGAAAGGCCAATTATATAATACATCTAACAACCAGCTTGTTTGCTTATCGAACCATATTCTTAGTCGTTCCGGACTTCCCATTCCAACTGGATGGGTATTTGATAATGGAACTGTTTTAAAACTAATGGAAAATCACGTAGAAATGATACATCCACGTGTTGTTTCGAATCCGGCACGATTTGTTTCGCCTGAAACATTCAATGCGGCATTTGTCGGTATAAAATTGCCACTCCCCGCCGAGACAGTTATTTTTGTGGGACGACACGGTCACGGAGGACATAATGACCCGCTAGCAACACTCGTTGATGCGCACGACGCCCTATTAACATCTGTAGGTGAGACGCAGGCACGTGATGCGGCTAAAGCTATACTTGCCGATAAACATTATCGTCAAATAACACATTTTCAAGCGTATTGCTCTGATTTGCTTAGAACGATGGGTACGTGCAGCACAATATTAGATGAAATTCAACAAGAACTTAGCAGATTTCACGCTTTGTCGCATATGCCATTATCACGATACAGTATGCGTTGGACATCACCATTGGCGAACGATGACGTACGAGGTTGTGACGATACGATTGGAACAGACTCAGTTCATACGTGCGAAGTGTGTATTGAAACACACGAAAATAGTCGTCTTATTGGATACGAACATCATTGGCAAGTGGATAATCCTTTGCGAGAAGTGGCGATTGACCCGTTTCTTAGTGTAGAAGAATTACAAGTTCTCGCTCCCGGGAAACCAAAGGATGTACTTGAGCGAATGAGTATTGAAAACTCGCCAAAAAACGACCCTATAGGCAACCCGGACAAATGTATCAAGCGTATCGGTAATTTGGAGATTGATTGGACCACTTACATTAAAAAATTGACTAAAGCGAAGGAGGAAGGTAAGACATATGGTCAAGCAGCATCGGCGACACTTCTACTGGATGTCATTTTGGAAAATGCCCAGCGCGCACACGCACGTGTCTAGGCGACTTTGCCATAGTGGGCAACTAACAGGTAATGGCAAATATATGCTTATTTTTTATATGGTTGAATCTATAGATAATAGCTATAGCTACATAAAAATTTGATAGAGCATTTTCATCTATATCAATTGATAGTTTTCAATGTGCAAAAGTGATACGTGCTCGATTTGTCTGGACTCGTGTGTTGTCCCACACAGAATTGATATGCGCCGACGAAGTATTCGGTTGTCAGGTGAGTTGAAGCGTGTTGGTGAAAAATTGCGATGTGGGCACGTTTTCCATCCTCAGTGCATTTTACCGTGGTTCTTGAATGTTGAAAATGAAGCAAGCGACAATTGCCCCATGTGCCGCCAACATATTCGATTTTCAAACAAAGTGGGGATGTTCAATTGGCGGCTATTTTCACGCAAAACCCATTTGTGGAATATTGCCGAATGGAAACGACAAGAAGAAGAGGACGACGACCAAGACTACCAAGACTACGACGAACAGGAATACGACGAACAGGAATACGACCAAGTAGATGACGAAGAACAGGAATACGACGACCAAGTCGATGACGAAGAAGACCAACTCAGCAGCATTTCATCTGGCGACGACACGGATGAAAGCGACTGGTTTGATGCTGATGATTGGACAGATGCACCATTGCGCCGACAACGACCATCGACATATGAAATACAACTTTTATTCATCAAATTCATAATCACCCAACAGAAACTAACACTGACCAAATTACACGCAATGCGTTTCAATCCTTTCAAAAACAATATTTGCAGGAATCACCATAGATAGATCGATTCAAAAACAAGGAACAGACAACCAGACACACAAGACCTGTCAAGAACGACAATGGATAAAAATAAACAGGTATTTTTTATTTAATTTGTATAAATATTATATATGTATTTGCGCAAACTCATAGATAATATTGAACATTATGCTGATATTTTAGCAATCCCTTTTTTTATACTTGCGTCGTATTATTTTATAACGAAACCAAAAAAATCAATTATTGAGCAATTACTGACATTGTTTGTTGTTGTTGGTGCTATAGCCGATATATTATTCACAATAAAATTCACATATATGCAGAAGAAATAGCGGCTAAATGTGAATAGTTTATTAACTCCTGCCACGCACGACATTGGGTGCGAATAATTTCTTCTTTTTCTCTTGGAATATGAGCAAGTAATAGATTTAAATAGACTTCTGCATTACGATGCAAATACTGGACGAAGTGTCCATATAAATAATTATCGTCATTTTTTAATTCCACCAATGATAAAATATATACATTATCAGCATCACAACATGCCGTTGTCGACATTATAAAGGGAACCAATATAGATGGTATTTGATGACACCATATATTTGTATCAACGGGTGTAGTATCCAAATATTGTTCAATTAGCATAAACTCTTGACTATTCATTTCACGTGGAACTTTCTGATATAGTTTGCTATAGTGTCCAAATTCGCATAATGGATAGACATCGCCGATAGACATGGATTCGTGGGTAGTTTCTTTCGAGCATACATTACGTATAGGCAATCCCGTTTGAGAAAAAAATGAAATATATGCAGACTCATAGAATCGTTTGCGCAGAACGGCTACATCGGTAGATAATAATTCTAATATTCTGCCGGAAATATACTGAGGGTCTAAATCCGGTTTGCGTTGTGCTGCGGGAACGGACTGTTTTACAACAAATATGGGATTATGTGAATGATGCATAATGGATATATGCTATGGATAGTTATTTAATTTATAATTTAACCGCGTTAAATTATAAATTAAATTGTATTTTACAGGGTTTAGTATATTTTATCAATATTCTAAAGAAGTTATATACATGTGTACCGTTATTTGTATAAATTTATAAGTATTCAAATAGTAATTTATTTGAAACGATACTAATTATTATATTCTTCAGGTATTGTATAATGAAAATAATAAAATATACGTGATTTACAAGCGATAAATAACATAATATTTATAAACCGGGTGATTTTAAGGAATTGTAGGATGACTCCAGGAGTCCTCAAAACGCTGTAAGGGTTAAAGGATGAAATATAAAAAAAACACGCAAAAATAGGAAGTATAAACGTAATGTTTCTCGAAGATATATTAGAAATAGTATAAACAACAATATATGTAAATAGATTGATACTATACGGATTACACCATCGAAACAATTGAAATCATCCGTTGAAACGCAGGTTTGTTCTTCGAAGCCTTACATACAGCAACATTGTGTGGAACAAATGACCCGGTATCCTTCTTTTGAAGCCGCGTGATTTCAACATAGGTCGGCTTAATTGCTACAATCTTGCCATATTCCACTGATTTCTTGGTTGCGTAGGAAATAACCATTCCAAGCTTTGCGTTTTCGAAGGATAGGCGTTCTTGAACGGTTGATTTTTCAGGTACAGGGGAAGACAAAGGTGAGGACACATATACATACTCCGACTCGGGTTCAGGCTCACATTGAACTGTAATAGGAATCTTGGTCTTGAATCGCATTTTCTCAAGAATCTCGATAATTGGAAAATTCTCAATGGTGCGATTGATTCGCACCGCGTGCGACAATACATTATTGCACATGGACAAAAGCATAGTGCGTTCATCACTTTGATTCACACCACCATCCTCGACAACAATATCGCGAAATGATGTAAATACGGTCCAATTATCTTCATTGGGTAGTGCCGTATTGATTTGTTGGACCAAATCAAACACCTTAGGTCCAACCAAGAATTTATGACAGTCCATATACTTGATTAGAATTCTGTCATACATTTTCGTACGAAGCGCCGACATCATTGCGTCCCATCGTTTTGATTCGTGTGATTCATCTACGTAATACTTATCACGATTGATATGTTCATTACCTTCACGAATATAGTCCTTATATTTATGAACCATAATACGATATAGTTTAAGCCACTGCACACATCGCTTTGATGTTTCACCATAATTTTCATTTGAATATTCCACCGTAACCAGCTCAGCGAGCTTTGTCATCAGTTTGGTTATGTAATAATCGGCACGAATAAGTGTCTCGAGAGAATGGTCGATATTTGGCATTGGATAATGATATGCTTCATTACAATGGATAATGATATAATCAATTTTTTTTGAATATATCATTATATGAAAAATTTGATTCATCTAAAATACAATACAATGGATGATATATAGACGATATACAACAATGCACACACGCACAATCTGGTTTGATTTTGAAACGGGTGGTCTTAATCCGTTCCACCATCCTATCATTGAAATCGCAGCGATTGATAATATGGAGAATCGATTCGAATCATTATTGAAAATCGATACACTGCTCAGCCCCAAAGTCATCGAATTGACGAAAATAACCGACGAACTACTTGCGACCCAAGGAGCCGACTACAATACAACTATCCGCGAATTTCATTCATACATAACGAAAACGACGCAACCTTATACGCGCACATTTATGGTGGCACACAATTGTGATGGTTTTGATAAGATGTTTCTCAAGACGGCACTCAAGAAATTGGGACTAAGTCTTCCGGCAAATATCTTCTTCCTAGATAGCTTACATGTTGCCCGGTATCTTATGCCGGAACGCACCAGTTTTGCCCAAGCATACATTGCCGAGAAGTATCGTATCGATAATCCAAATCCGCATCGAGCAATGGGAGACGTGTGTGTTCTTCGCAACATTTGGGCGAAACTAACCGAATTATATGGAACAAAACACGACGGACAAACAAATATTATTCACATCTATAACCAGATTTACATG
>Ga0114970_10002985_pt1 | contig 12566 bp, 9 predicted proteins | sample M_140205_XF_Meta_FD_87030 | JGI IMG/M metagenome (GOLD analysis project Ga0114970, IMG submission 87030) | Freshwater microbial communities from Lake Montjoie, Canada to study carbon cycling - M_140205_XF_MetaG | ecosystem: Environmental > Aquatic > Freshwater > Lake | place: Lake Montjoie... | reverse complement strand
TACCATGAATAACACCTAAGTTGTGTGCTTTACCTACAATTAAAAAAATATAATACATATAACTTGTAATAAGCTTGTAATCGATTTTACTTTTAGCAATTAATACTTTAAATATTGCAACAAGAGTTTTGCCATCAATAAATTCAAATTCAATAGCAAGAGGATCATTTTGAATATATGCTCCCCTGAATTCAACACTGCCACTCAATTGTTTTGTCTTTTTAGTTACCGCATAAAAATAATCAATTTTCTCACGAAAATTTGAAATGACAAAAGGATTAGATATTAATTTTAAAAATACATCAGGCTGGAGAGGTTGATCAGTATGTTTTGCTCGCCACATTTCACCAGAAGTACTTTCCCCAACTAACTCAATTAATTCTAAATCAGAACCAGTAATGGGTTTTGCTCCAGAAGTAAATACAGGCATTTTAAAATAACTCATAAATTTGATAAATTTTATGTCTTACAATTCATTTATTTTACTTAATTTTTTAAATAATTCAAACATTTATCACTGATGCAAAAATTTTTTTTATTAATAATTAGTGAACTAAAATCACTATTATTTCATATAAATGCATAGTTTTTTCTTTAACATTATTTCGTCGAACGACACTCCTCTTGGTCAATCAGTAATCTTGCAATAAACAACTTTGAGCAATTGCTTAGTGAAAAATTAATGAGTAACATAATTTAATACAGGTTTCTCATTTGGAGATTGTCATTGGAAAAAACTAACCCCTAACCAATTCCCTTAGTCCAAGTTTTATACCCTTTTTGGTAGTTGCAAAAAATAATGGTTTTATAATAAAAATTACGCATTATCTGCAAAATGAGATATCCTAAGAGATGCAATTCAGGCATACCGAGTTAATCCAGAGTCGCTTTTTGATCAGGCAACTGCGTAATTCCAAAAATTTATTGAATTTGTCATTAAAAGTACAATTTTCAATCGATTAATTGTTAATAGATATTAAAGAACCAGAGAGTTTATATCACAATTTTTTCTTGTACTGAATGTAATATCAAGATAAAATAAACATGTATTCTTGTGAAGTAAACATTCCGATTAAAAAGAATTTATTATGGCAATTTTTATAAGTTATCGAAGAAAAACAGGTTCTTATTTAGCGGAATTAATTAGTCAATCATTACGATCTCGTGGTTACAAAGTTTTCGTAGATATTCATGAATTAAAATCTGGTCCATTTGATCAAGAATTAAAAAAGCAAATTAAAAATTCAAATGACTTCTTACTGCTAATTACAGAGGAATTATTTTTAAGTAGAATCAACAATCAAGAAGACTGGGTACTCCAAGAAATTATAGAAGCTTACAACACAGAAAAAAATATTATACCAATTTTAGGTCAAGGCAACTCAATGCCTATTGAATCAAATCTTCCCATTGAAATATCTAGATTAAGCAAAGAAAACTCTCTTCAATATAACACCACCTTTCCCAAAGCTTCAATTGAAAAATTAATTACGTGTTTAAAATCAAAACCTTCAAAAAAAACCCCATATTTTTTAAATACGCTGTTATTAATAATTGGGATCTTGCTTTTTTACTTTTTTACCTTGTATAAAAAAGATGCTACAATTCCCACTCCACCGCCTCCGGAAGACCGAGACCGCCTAACCCTGATTGAAAGAAATTATCAGGATGATTTTTTAAAATCAAACAAAGATATAAATGTTTTAATTTCAGAATATAAAAACAAATTGGATCAAAACAAAACAAGTCCCGTTTATCACTATTTGCTAGCAAGGTTGTTTTGCTTTGCTAAACAAAAAGAAGAATCAATTAAATTAGCCACTATAGGAGCAAAATTTGATTCCACTTACATTTGGAATCGAAGGCTTTTGTTATATTCTTCTTCCTTACAAGATTATGATTTAGAAAAATTGCTGGAAATTGAGATAAACCATTACCAACTTACAAAACAAGAACAAGAAAACCTAGTTAGCGGAAATCCCATTTTGATGCAATCTTCCTTCGAAGAAATAAAAGAAAGAAACAAATCAAATCTTATAATAAACGATGACCTTGAAAAATTTTTATGTTGGCACTTTTTCGCCGGATTAAATAACATGCAATTATTAAACGATTCCTCCTTTTCTGAATTAGTAGATAAAAGCATTCTATCTCAAGGAAAAACTCTACGCCTAAAGGTTTTAGATTTAAAAACAGGCGTTTCTGCTTTAAAAATGCTAGATTCAATAAGTCATGTTAAATTAGACAAGAATCAAACTGCTAAGATTTCAATAATCCGAAAAATAGAAGACAATCAAAAACTTTTTTTAGATAGTTTTAAATTGCCGCCTCTTGCAATAAAACTGCAACTTTCCGCCAACTTTTCTGAAGTTGTATTGAAAAGCACTTTTAATCGAAGTTTTTCATTATTTAATCACATGGCTGTTCCCAACCAAAATTTTCTTAACTTTCTTTTTGGGAAAGATATAGAACTATCTAAAAATAACTTTGCAGGTATGGTACATGAATACAAATCAGACATAAAAAGCATCAACAATTACGATGATTTCTGGGTATTTTTCAATATTTTTCCTTTTAAAAACACAAATGGGAAAAGACAATCTGCGTTAAATTTCGACTTTGATATTGAACTAAATAATGCTTTTAAAACGTTCGGACCTATTCATGACACCTTCAACTTAAATAGTTTTGACTCAAAAAATTATTCGAAAACAAATATTTCTATTGTAGAAATTCTGAAAGATTATTATTCATTAAAAAAAACATTTACCGAAAAGTCACTTAACAAAAACATAAATTGTACTTATCAAGGGACCGTAACAAAACTTTCAAAAGAATCTCCGGGACTTTCCTCGATTTCTTTAAATTTGCTAGGCAATCAAAAGCACCCAATTAAACTATTTTTAACTCCAGAAATTATTTTTAAGTCCTTAATGGTCGGTGATATTATTAATTTCAGGGGAGTGATTAAAGAAATCAACCCTACTGAAATGATTATTAATGCATTGCCTTTATCGGTTAGCAAGAAAGAAGACAAGCCTTTTGGAAATGACAAATTTGTTTTTTACAAAAACGGAAATGCAACAGAATGGAAAGAATAAACTAAAGCTTTGATATTTTCCTAAAGGATTACAAATGATGAAAACAAAAAAAATCTACAAAATTATTGTGAAACTAGTAATGCCAACTTAAGAACAAGTTCAGGGATAAATCTCCTGATCCGATGGAGTGGCGTATTTTAGTGTGACAAGCGTATTTCTAGGCTAAAGAAAACAAATATTTTAAAAACTATGGTTCCTTTTATATTATATTTCATTTTTTTTAGACTGGGTAAAATTTATGATTAGTATTGATATCGTTATTTTATTGAATGTTACTGGCAGCATGAACAAAAGTTTTCCATTATTGAAAACTTCACTCATTAATTTTGTTAAAAAACTTGAGGAAAAATTTGAAGATACTGTTAGATACAAAATTTGTGGCTTCAGGGATCAGGAGAGCGATGGCGACAAATGGTTTATTGATTTCCCTTTCGTTAGAAATATTGAAGAAGTTAAATACAACTTAAATCATGCCGATATGGATCCGCGCGGAGGTTGCGGAAGCCCAGATTCACTATTGGATGCTTTATACAAAATCGGGAACATGCCTCGCGTGCTTCGCGAGTTTGATTTTAAAGCACCTGAAGATCCAAATAAATGGTGTGCTTTACGAAAATTAAGCCGCATTGTTGTTATATTTTCAGATTATATTTTTAAGAATGCGACTTTGCCTGAAATTTCAGGTTTTGGATGTTTCGAAATTTACAATAAATTAGCAGATAAAAAGCTTGTTTTCCTTGGTTTAGTACCCGAATGGATCGGGTTTTATGATTTATCAGCGTTTCCACGTTCCCAATTCAATTATTATACAAAGGGGCCAGCGATTGCTAACCTAGGGAAACCTGGTCCAGAAGGGGAAGCAGCAATCTTAGTCGCCCAACAATCCCTTGAAAAATTCCTAAAAGAATCAGATGAAAATCTAGATTGGTTAACTAGTAGTGTACTTCATTTGAAAGAGATTGAAAATGATCTCAGTACAATCCCTTGAAAAATTCCTAAAAGAATCAGATGAAAATCTAGATTGGTTAACTAGTAGTGTACTTCATTTGAAAGAGATTGAAAATGATCTCAGTTTATAACCTAATTTAATTTCTGAAGCCTGCCACTTAGTAAACAAAAAAAGATATAAACCCAGCTTTAAATACAACCTTTATTATTGTTTTAATATTTTTTTAAACAAAAAGTAATATTAAACTTTACTATAAGTTTGATAAGATATTTCTCTATATTAAAACTTATTATTAAAGAAAAGTTTATTAGGTGAACTATGGATTTTAATGATATTAAAGGAAAACTTAAGGGAATGTGGAATTGGGTAAAAGGAAATGCCAAATGTGATAAATGCGGGTCTTACGATACACTAAAAATCGAAAGTGATTTTATCAAGACCGAACAACGGTGGGAAACTGATTATAGTTGCCCAAGGGGTCCTAATGGGTTGCGGCCGCAAAATGTTTTTAATATCTCATATTTCAACTCATGCTGGAAATGCAAAAAATGTTCTATAAGCACATGGGTAGTTGAAGTTCAAAAAAGCAGGGCCTAATCAAAATTAGTCAAGAACTTACCGGCAGTTATTGATCCCCCGAGAAATAAAAAAGTCTCACTTGTAAACGAAGCATTATAAAATCATTCGCACAACAATGAGTGCTAAATCATTTAACTTAACAAATCAAATTTCTAAATTAATTTAAAATCAACGGGGCATATTTATTACAATAATTTTATTAGCTATCGTCAAAAATGTTTGTGTTTATACCCAATACGGTATTACCAAAATCAAGGGTTTCACCTTCAGAAAGATTTGCATTTGATTTGATTTGCAAGTTAAAATGAGGTGTTTCAGATATAGGTTTAATATTTTCAACTTCAAACAAGCTAATATCATTTGTATTGATGCCAAACACATCAGTTTGCACTAAAGAAGTAGGTATGCTTGAAACATTTGAATCTGAATCACTTAAATTTGTGGTTTTTAAACTATCACAAAATAAAATTTCAGTGGCAGCAGTGTCTTCTGAATTTTTATCAATAGCATCAGGTGAGAATATCGCAGGATCATTATTAATATTGGTTGGGATGGAATCAGGGTCTGATGAATCTGGAATCATATTAAATCCTTTTAAAGCCCTGCTGATCCGGGTAGTTCTCTCCCAAAATCTTCTATTATTTTTATAGCATTTTTTCTAGCATTTGAAGAGATCTTACGAACAATATGATGCCCGAATAACCCTGTACCAGGTAAAACCTCGTAAAATTGTGATTGAAGATTAGTTTTCAGCCACTGTCGAATATTTTGATTCATTTTTTTTTGTGAATAAAATAACTCATCAGAAGAAAGACCTTCTAGAATTTTTTTATCTCTTTCTAAATTTGAGTCATGCAAATGATCAAGTGCCTTGGAACACTCATAGGCCATAACATAAGAACTGTCCATTATAACAGTCCACCACTGCAATGCTTGATCACCATATGCACGCAATTGAATTTGCTGCTCTTTTTTAATAGCTTTTTTTTGTAAATAGCTTCCCAAAAGTCCCAACCCCATTGTGCCCAACATTACCACCCCTAAAGGTCCTCCTAATGAAGCTTTTCCCAATCCCATAATCAATTGGGCCCCTACCCCACCAAAGGCTGCAATTATAGCACCTTTTTCAGCTAACCCAGCAGCGTTTCTAACAGAAGCAATAGCTGCACAACGTACTTCCTCAGGAAACACAAAAGACACCGAATTAAGATTGTCACCCAATTCTGTCAATGATTTCCCTAATGAGGCTTGGACTTGCTTCAATTCTGACCTGATAATTTTCTGAATCCGCCAAGTTTCTTTTTCACATTCTTGGAAATCAACAATTTTAGGTCCAAATATAGAAGTCAACCAATCATGGTCCTGCATGGCCCAAAAGTGGGGCAAAAATAGTGAACACCTATCAAACCATCTGCTTATTTGTTGCCTTGATATTTCTAAAATTGCTAATTTCTGTACAAGTTTGGTATTAAGTTCGTGATCCAGTGGACCTGGAGGAGCGTTGGCAAGAGTTTTTCTGAACTCTTCTAACCCTCCGTCGCTTTCAAGTTGTTGCTGAGTAATAATCAGATTACCAAACAAACCAGCAAGAAATTTTTCAGTTCGAATCTTATTATAAAGCCGATATAAATCACCAAGCATGACTCCTGATGTTTTAACCGACAAAGCATAAATGTCTTTTTCTTTCCATAAATCTATAATTGCAATGGTGGGTAATGTTAAAATAACATTAGGCAATTCATCACAAGACAAGCCAACTGAACCGTATAATGAACCCCATTGCAACGATACGGAAGGGAATTCATCTAAAGAAATGACAATCGCAGACATCGCTTTTCGAAAAATTCGGAACTGGCCATTTTTATTTAAATCTACCTGAACTAATTCTGAAATTTTATCTTCAAATTCTAAAATCCCTGGAACCCCCTCATTACTTCCAACGCTAGAATTAACTTTAGTTAATTGGCAAAGATTCTGCCAAATCTCATAGTCGGGTTGCGATATGTCGATGTTAAAAACTTTACCCTGACTCGTTTGAAAATATCGTCCAGATAACAACTCATAGACTGCGAATTTTTCATCTAACTCCCTCTCGCAAATTGCTCCAGATCCGATCCAAGATTTAAATAAAGTCCCATCATATGTAATTGCGATTTTGAGAAAGCTTTGTTCTGGCAATACTGGAATAATTAAATCTGAAACAAAAAAACCATCTCTTACTTTTTTGTTTTTTTGATGTAAAAGAAGAAATTCTTTTATTATCTCAATTGAAAAAATCCCATTGTTTTTAATTTCTCCAAAATTAAGATCGGGAGCATTTGATTCCAAAGAACTTTTCTCTACTTCCGAACTACCGGCAATTGCTACGTCAATAATTGGATCAGGTAAATTAAAAGAAGATTCATTTTGATTGGTAAAAATAGTGTTGACTAAATTGAGTGCGAGTTCAGAAGAACCATGGCAGTTTAAGAGTAACTTGCAAACACCATTATCAGTTGAATTAAAAATTAAAATACCATCATCAAAATCTGACCAAGATAAAATTGAAGAATATTCTAGATAAAAATCAATTTGCTCATTGAAAAAATGCAAACCCAAATCATCTATAGCAAGTAAAACAACAGCCCCAGAATCCAGTTTTTGAAAAAACGAGCCGAAAACAGGGCCACTATTATGTAAAACAATTGGCAAAGGTATTATTTTACCTTTGACCTTAAAGTCCTGCCCAGCTAGCCATATTGTTATTATTGAATCTAAAATCCCCCCAAAATTTAAAGGGAAAGCTTTGCTAAAATCTAATGAACCAATAAACGAAAGTGTATCGCCACCTTGTGGACCTTTTTTTTCGAACGCTAACGAAAACTTCAAATCAGAAAAACTTACCTTTAAAGAAAAATCTTCCGGATTAATTTTAAGAATTGAACTTTTTAAACCTATGCGCCCAACCGTAACTAATAACCAAGGCCCAAAAGAAGGCAAGATCAGAACCCTATTACTATCAATAATGCTAGATTGTTCGATTGTTGAAATAATTTTGTTTGATACAGACTTTAAAAATCCTCCAAACTTTTGGCCTTGTTGGTCATTCGCTGCTTCTCGAGATATAAATTTCTGTATGGGTATCCAACATTGTATCTTGCTTATTTCCAAACCCATTGACAACAGTTCTGTCATCAATTCTTCGCCGATTGTTTTTTGAAAACCCTGGATGTTAAACACACCTACGTCTTCTTGGAAATTAGTTTTAAAAAAAGTAAATTTGGATGGGGAATTTTTAAGAACCTCACTTGGATCGGGAATCTGATTAATTGGTAGTACTAAATTATTTTCCGAAATAGGGGGAATGATTTGTTCAAATTTGTCATCGTGGACAATTTCGTTTTTTTCAAAATCGCTTAATTGTCGTTGAAGTTTTTCTTTACTTAATTCTTCATTTAAAGACAGGGGTGCTTGTTCGTTTTCAATCATTAAAGGAATCGGTGGCGGGATGGCCGTAGTGGATATCTCGTTCTTTGCAAATAACCCTTTAATTTTTTTTGCTGGAACCCAACTAGGCAGGGCTTTATTCCATACTAAATCATTTTCCAATAATTCACCAGCTAATACAAGTTTTAGGAGTTTACTTGATGGGAAAGGACCAAATTTTTTTTCGTTTTTTGAATAAAACCATTCCTGAGTCATAGGTTTCCTTAGTTATAATAAATTTAAATTCTGATACCTTTTACACTTCAAAATAACTAATTTAGACAAAATGTTTTATTTTGTTTTCGCCAAACGGAACCCAACATTTACGAAACTATAATTGGGAGAATTGTAATTCCTGAAGGAAGACCTAGCGTTTGACTCAAAGTGGAGAAACGATCCGCCACGCAAAACCCGAAATTTTCCCTCTGCTGGTCCATTGGGATCTATTGACTCGCCATTCGGAAAAGAACCGTACCAATCGCTGCACCATTCCCATACATTCCCATGCATGTCATAAAGTCCAAAAGCGTTTGGTTTGTAACTCTCCACCGCTACGGAGCGGTTAGTATTTGAATCAGCATAATTAGCATCTTTTGGGGTAATCTTATCACCAACTGAAAATGCTGTCTTTGCTCCAGCTCTGCATGCATATTCCCATTCTGATTCAGTAGGCAACCTGTAATCACCTTTTTTATTCGCATTCATCTTCTCAATAAATGCTTTGCAATCCTCCCACGATACATCTGTTACAGGAAATTTAGCCCCATTCATTTTTTTACTGGGGTTATTTCCCATCACCGCTTCCCACTGCTCCTGCGTTACTTCACTTTTTCCTAGGTAATAAGGATTTGTAATCGTTACCTCGTGTTGCATTTCATCATCAATTCTATTTTTTTCCAATCCATGAGAACCCATCTTAAACTTGCCTGCTGGTATTAATACCATTTCAAGTTTTACACCTTTACCAAGGTCTACAACTTCGTATTTTACCGATTTGACTTCCTGTGCAGTCAAAGAATACGCACTTACTAAACCTAATACTATTATTATCCCAAGTATTTTTTTCATTTTTCACCTTTGATTAAAATAATTCATTATTATAGTACCATAAAATCTAAGTCTAATCAAACACCCATTTTGTAGCTTTTTATTTCTTGTACAGAGAAAAATTTTACACAAAAATTCTTGCTAGAGAAGTTTTGTGTAAATCAACTTCTGAACGCTGTTGGGTAGTCCGCAGTGAATGGATAAAACTTTCGAGCCTATCGCAGAGTAGTGCTTAATTTGGTGCCTAAAAGCAGGCCCATAGATCCACGGAAGGACCGCCCTACCCTACGGCGCAACCGTAGGCACAGGTTTTGGCTTTGGTTTGCCGTCGCACATCGCAAAAAAGATAATTCCGACGACGACTAAACCTAATAACTGAAGCACGCACCCGCCTTTTGCTTCTTGGACTTCCTTTTTGCGCGCCATTCGGAATCTTCGTTAGAATGACTATTCCTTCCCATATCGACCCCCTATTAAAGTAAAAATCATGTACTTAATATATTTAATTCTATGGTTCCAAACACCTTTAACAACGTAGCCTTACCCTTCCGCGCGTCGCCTAAGGTTCCTAACGCCTGCAATGCCATATGGTGATGGTATTACGGTTCCTGGTTTCGCTGTACCAGGTTGCACCATCAGCCGGAGAGTTGATAGTGCAACCTGAGTAAACTATTGCGCTTTTAAACGCACTGGGCCAGATACTTTAAGTATCAATCGGGTAGTATTAATTGACAATCAAAAAGTAGATCTGCGCCAACAATGAGGGATGCAAATTGGTGAAAATCTGCAACGACTACCTACGGGAGGTATTTCGGCTCCTAGGAAAACAAGAAAGACCCCCATGGGTTCTTCTCCGCTCGGGCAGGGCACACGCATGGTACTACGGTACTGTGATTAATGTTTTTAATTTATCTTGAACCATGAAATTAAATATATTACATATGTTATACTTGTTTTTAATCTTGTTTTAATAAGGAATTGTTATGGACTCAAAAGATGAAGAGATAGAAAAATTGAAGCTCCAGTTGTCGCATCAAAAGATCACAACCACAATTTGGATCATACTTTTTGCCATCGGATTTATCATGTCAATGTACTTTTTATGGCGCCTTGGAAATATATTTAAACCATAATAATCAATCGTAAACTGAAAATTGTAACCGCTGTTTTTATATTCGAATTTGTTCCGCTATCTTCGCTTTCAGTTCCAATTCTTGCCGTTCGATTGCATCCGGGTCTCATAGCGTTAGAACTGCGCCAACCAAATACGGAAGATGTAATTTGATCAATGTAATATCACCTGCTTTGGCTTGTGTTACCAATGCCAAAACAATTGCTTGCATATCTTCAGTTGTTACAGTTTCTAATCATTGCAGTTCTGAGTTCCGCAACCTTGCGAGCATAGGGATTACCCCTGCCATATTTATTGCCCTCGCTGAATTTGCCATTGGCAGAAAAAATGGTTGTTCTTTGTTTCTGATCAAGGTGGAAAGTCGTTAGCTATTCTGTCGAGCTTCACCGCCACTTGTCAACAGTTCGGGATCAACCCCTGGACTTATCTGCGGGATACGCTAACCAAATTGCCCACGACTTCTGGAGAGCAACTCCACACGCTTTTGCCAATATAGTGATTAAATTAGGCTGATCTAATTCGCTTTTTGGCACAGGTGCTTTAAAAAACGCTCACATGATTATTACTAAAAATAAATATTTTGCTAATTAAAAGAAATAACCCTATTATTTATCTACTTATCACATGGATGAATAATAGGAATTATTATGAGTAACTCTGGTGACGCTGAAAAACAATACAAGAATGAGTGGAATAACATAACCAATAATTTAGAGTCAAAGAATAATTATGTAGCATTTCGAGTATATGAAACCTACGACAACTATGTTTCCATTAAAAAAAAGGAGGACAAGCGTGAGAATAATTTACTATATACTCTTTTTTTTCTTTGGGGTTTATTAGGTATTTATATTTTATATAAAGAAGCGGGCTCATCTAGGGCTGACGACTACGGCATAGGCGATTATCTTAGGATCATGTTTTGGCTTTTTGTATTATGGATGGCTTGGGCTTTTGCCTCCTTTGGCGTCATTCTCAATTTTTTTCCATTCCCAATCGCACCAAATGGCCAACGGCGAATAGTATGGTTAAAATATGGAATCAGTTGTCCAAAATGTTTAAAACTTGCTGAACCAATAAATAAATCTCGCAATAACTATACTTGTCATAATCCTGATTGTGATTTAAAAGAATTTGCCAACATCGCCCACAATGTGAACAGGTACAACCACTAATGAAAAATGAATTTTGAAATAATTAGTTCGTAATCTTCTGGGCCCCACGGTGATACCGATATTCTTCTTGGTAGTCCAGAACCCCGCCCTCCCATGGGGCAGCAACCCCCAATATTATAAAAATCTCCTTTGGGGGATGCTCTTTAAATACAGAAGCAGCAATCAGTAAAGTGGCTAAACAGTATTTACTTAGTCCTCGCCAAACGGAACCCATAGCAGTTATACGCGGCATTGGAATTGCGGTTCCTAGCCGAAGAACGAGCACTCAATTGATCGTGATCGAAAGACCCGCCCCTCAAAATACAATTCTCTCCCGTGGAAGGCCCCTTCGGATCTATTACCGCTCCCGTTGGGTAGACTCCAGACCAATCTTTACACCACTCCCATACATTCCCATGCATATCATACAACCCAAATGCATTCGGTCTGTAACTCCCTACTTCTACTGATTTATCTAGATTTGAACCCTTATAGTTTGCATCCTTGGGTGTCATCTTATCCCCAAACGAATACGCTGTCGTTGTTCCTGCCCTGCACGCATACTCCCATTCGGCCTCCGTTGGAAGCCTAAATCCACCAAGCCTACGATTACGCCACCCATTCTTCCTTGCATGTAATTTCTCAATAAACTCCCAACAATCTACCTCCGATACACCCGTTATCGGAAACTTTGCGCCCTTCGTAAAACTAGGATTATTCCCCATCACCGATTCCCACTGTTCCTGCGTCACCGCATACTTACCCATGTAGTATGGCTCCGTTAGCGTTACTTCGTGCTGTGTTTCCTCGGGAGAGCGCCCTTCTTCTGATTCAGGCGACCCCATAACGAACTTCCCCGCTGGAATTAGCACCATCTCAAGACTAATACCTTGCCCCAAGTCTTCTTTCACTTCTTCTAATTTCATCTTCCACCTCTGGGAATAAAGTTAAACCATAAAGAATTAAATTTAAGGCAATGCGTTTCTAGAGTCTAATTAAATCCACACTTATCCAATCCGTTAACACAACCTAACCGCATCAGCCAAATCATTGATGTATGAAAAAAACATGAAAGATTATCAAATCTAAAACGACCCTAGAGGCCTTCTCGAACTTTGCGAACTATTGCCTCTGCTTGC
>Ga0114970_10002983_pt1 | contig 12569 bp, 11 predicted proteins | sample M_140205_XF_Meta_FD_87030 | JGI IMG/M metagenome (GOLD analysis project Ga0114970, IMG submission 87030) | Freshwater microbial communities from Lake Montjoie, Canada to study carbon cycling - M_140205_XF_MetaG | ecosystem: Environmental > Aquatic > Freshwater > Lake | place: Lake Montjoie... | reverse complement strand
GATCCTTCGACCTGACATCCATCGCAGCCCTCTTGACCGTCGCGGGTTATACGGTGAACGACTGTGTGGTCATTTACGACCGGATCCGGGAGAACCTGGAATTGCACCCGCGCCGTCCGCTTCGTGAAAACGTCAACAACGCCATCAACGAAACCCTTGGCCGTTCCATCAACACGTCGGTTTGTACGTTGCTCTCTCTTTTTGGAATCATTTTCTTTGCGACGGGCAGCATTTGGAACTTTGCCATGGCCATGGCCGTGGGAGTTGTGGCGGCAACCTGGTCCTCAACATTCCTGGCAACCATGTTCGTGGTGTGGTTTGAGGGTTGGAAGAAGTCTAAAGCCTTGCCCGGTAAGGCCGTTTCGTAGTAGCTGAAGAAAAGGGGGTCCAGACTGATAGCTAGGTCCCAGGTGGTGGTGATCCGAGAACCCCGCCAGGACCGGAAGGTAGCAACGGTACCGGTTTTTTCCAGGTATCTGGTGTATCTAGCTATCACTCTGGGCCCCCTTGTTACATTGCCTCTTGAGGTCATTTCGTGACGAAGCCATCACCCCATCAGCCTCTGGCCAGAAAATATCGCCCCCAGACCTTTGACCAGCTAGTCGGGCAGGATACGACGGCAAGGGCCTTGGCCAATGCCATTCAGATGGGCAGGACTCCTCAAGCCGTTATTTTCTCTGGCGTGAGAGGCGTTGGAAAAACGACAACAGCCAGACTTTATGCCAAAGCCCTGAACTGTGAGGCCGGACCAACTCCGTCGCCTTGCGGCAAATGCGAGAGCTGCCGCGCGATCACGTCAGGCAATCACGAGGATGTCCTAGAAATCGACGGCGCCTCGAACACCAGCGTCGATGACATCCGCTTGTTGCGTGACTCCATCGGCTATGTTCCCCAGCGCTCCCCATACAAAGTCTACCTGATTGATGAAGTCCACATGCTGTCCCAGAGCGCTTTCAATGCGCTATTAAAGACCCTCGAGGAACCCCCGGCGCATGTGGTTTTCCTGTTTGCAACCACCGAGCTGCAAAAAATTCCACAGACGATCCTTTCGCGCTGTCAGGTCTTTTTGCTGCAGAAAATGACCGCTAAAACAGTTACTTCACGCCTTGAAGAGATCCTTCGTCTTGAGGGGCTTTCCCACGAACCCGGATCGCTGCGCCCCATCGCACGGGAAGCCCGCGGTTCCATGCGCGACGCCCTGACCCTTCTTGATCAGGCCATCGCCGTCGGCAACGGCAAACTGACTGCCGCATTGTGCGAGAGCATCACCGCGCAAGCCCCCCACGAACTGGTCACCGCATTGCTTTGTGCTCTGGTCGCCAAAGACCCCATGCAAGTGATGGCGACCATTGAACGAATCGAACAAACTGGCACCGATCTGGTCACTGTGGTGGAAGACGTTGCCCAGCTCACACGCCACGCCTTTGTCATTCGTGACCTTGGTCGTAATGCCATGGACTTGGCCCAACTGGACTTGGATTCAAACGAGATTCAAGAGCTGGAAGGTATCGCCAAATCAGCCGCCCCCTTTGATTTGAACCGGATCTTTCGGATGCTGGTGCGTTGCCGCCAAGACATGGACGGCAGCCCCCTCGACCGCTGGATTCTTGAAAACAACTCCCTCGAATGGTGCCTCGACCCGGGTTTGCCCGATCTGCAGCAGTACCGAAGTGCTCTGAATGCGACTGCCTCAGGGACTCCAGCCACCGCATCAAGTGCCTTGGCATCACCTCCCACGACGGCGGCTCCTGCCGTTGTCGTCGCCCAGGCGATGACTCCTGCCGCTGCGCCGGCCCCGAAACCCCTGGTGCAAACACCGGCAGCATCCGCAGCCCCAACATTTCCCGGTACATGGGCTGAACTGGTTGCCATGTGGCGCCAGCACCGCCCCCTGCAGGCAGGCAAACTTGAAGATGCACACCTCCACTCCTTCAGCCCGGAACTGATCTCACTGACGGTTCAAGAAACGTCATTTGCCCGCTGCCTGTTGAACAAGGACGAACAAGTTAAACTGCAGCAGGGATTTTCCGATCTTTTTGGTTTCAAGGGCCGGATCGCCATTGAAAAAGCTGACTCAGGAGCAAGCGTGTCGCCGGCACCAGAATCTTTAGCCCAAAAAAGTGATCGCGAAACGCGTGCAAAACAGGCTGATCTGCGCCAAGCCGCCGTGAACCATCAGACCACTCGCGACCTTCTGGAAATTTTTGGCGGAAAAGTGGAAGATGTTCGTATCAAGAACGTCGACTGAACGCTTTTCTCAGTTTCCAAACCTGCGACGGATCAATCATCGATGGCATTTACCAACTTTGAAACCAGGGAAATCCACTGCAAGGTGGTTTATTTTGGACCTGCCTCGGCCGGCAAAACCTTGAACCTGAAATCAGTCTTCACCAGCACGGCTGGTGAAATGAAGTCCGGAATGATCGACATGGGCGGCAATGCCGGACCCACACCCTTCTTTGATTTTCTTCCAGTGAGCCTCGGGAAGATCAAGGATTACCACGTCAAATTGCACCTTTACACCATGCCCGTCCACACACTCTATGAAACCCTTCAGCACACCCTTTTGAAGGGGCTTGATGCATTCGTCTTCGTCGTCGACTCACGCATTGAGGCCATGGCCGACAACATTGAATCCATGGCCCACGTCCGCCGCCTGCTCGGAGAACATGGATACAGCATCAGCGACATGCCGCGCGTCATTCAATACAACAAGCGCGATATGGCCGACATCATGCCAGTTGGTGTCCTCCGCGAAGAGCTGAATTCCGGCGGCTTTCCAGACCATGAAGCCATTGCGACCCGCTCCATTGGCACGCTGGAAACACTTCAGTCCATTGCCAAGCAGATTGTGAAAACCCTGTCCATTTGAGGCGCCACCATGTTGATCCACTGCAAAACTGATCACGCGGTAATTCTGGTGCCACTCGATAGTGGCGACGGACTTTGGATGTTTCCTTCAGATCCAGGTCCGTGGGCCGGCTTGCGCATGACCGTGAAACCACTCATGCCAATTGTCCCGCAGATCGCTGAAGTGATTCGCACGCGCCTTGGCTTTGCCATGGAACCGGCAGGCTACCAAGTTTGCCCTGAATTTGAAGACATCATCATGCTGGATTCAAATACTCCGGCGACCCTGTATGCGGTCCAAGCCGGTGATTTAAAATTGGCGGAATCGATACCCGCGGATCCTGATCGGCCAATTCGTCTGGCGACATTCCCGGATTGGCTGGGACGCCTCCCGCAAGAACGCCAGCGCCTGTCGTGGCTTCGGGCTTGGCAAATTTATCAGGGGGTTCTCGTTCAAAACGTGAAGGCGGTTGAAGCGACAGAAGTCCTCAAGGCATTAACTCAACGCGAACCACAACCTTGATTCCATTGTCAGAGGGATCGTCATTCCCTGGCGTGGACTGGTTGCGCAAATAAATTCTAACCTGGCGATTCATGTACAAATCAGGATCTTGGTCAAGGGGCGGACAACCGTCCGAACACCCGTAAGGATTTAACTTGCCTTCGCTGTCCTCGACGAGAATCTGCGGATAATCGCCCAATTGGATCTGGCGAAAAACCCCTTCTTCAAAACTATCAATCAGAAACTCATCGCCGGGCTCACCAGCCTGAGAGCGACCATTGCCAAACTGGATCATCAAATAGCGGGCCGCATAGATACTGGCCAGCCCGGCCACGAGAGCAGCAGCAACCCAGACCAATCGAGATTTGGATTTCTGAGAACCCTGCCCCTCAACGGGCAAGGCCTGCGACGGATCTGACAATGGTTCCATGGCTTCCTCCGAGCCGGCGAAAGTATCACAAGGTCCCTAATTGACCAATCGCTTGACAGTCTGATCGGCATCACAAAATAACAAACCCCTGAAATCATTGATGTATAAAACGGACGCATCCGGCCTGCCCCTTGCATAATCGTGACCGGACCACTCGGGGAATTGGACCATGCGGCAAGGGAACACATCGAAATTTAAAATCCTGGCATTGATCGCCCTGGCTTTTAAAAGCGCGTCTGCGATGGGCGGCCAAGTTGAGAGCTGCAACACATCTGGCAACCAATGCATTGTTTCTTCGCGCGAACTGATAACGGGTGACCGGGTTGGCCTTTTCTCCAGCGACGACCGCCTTGTCGCCTACGGCCGCGTGAAAAAAATGGCTGGCACACGCCGCGTTGTGAGCATCGACAAGTCCTTCTCCAGTGTCAGCGGAGACGAGCGCGTGGCACTCCTCAACAATGTCACTGACCCGACGTCCATCGAAGAACTTTACACCGTCCAGCGCAACAAGGGCCGCACGTTAATCGACATGAGCGTCGCCACGGCAAGTTATTCCATCGGGTCCGGCGCACCGGGTATCGAGACCACGGCCGCATACATAAAGCGCAGCTGGCAAGACATCGAACTCACGGGACGCGCGATGTTCACCACGGTGTCGGGAGAAGTATCCCAGGCCTACGTCCTTCGTGATTATCTGGGCCAGGAAACCCGCGGCATTGACGTGCAATCCTTCGGTGCCAATGTTTACGGCGGCCTTGCCGGACTTGGGTACACGCTTTACGGAACGAGCCGCGTTTCATTTCGCGGTGAAGTCGATACCGGTGTGGCTTACGTAGCCGGCGTTGTGGGCGAAGGCGACATGACAAATTCCAGCGGCTTTCCCACTAAACTTGAAAATGGTTTTGGACTTGTCGTGCGCGGTGCTGCGACTGCCATGGTCAACATTGCGACCTGGCACGTTGGCTTGACCTTGGGGCAGACCACGATCCAGGACGCCTCTGCGGCGACTTTCGGCCTCAGCCTTTCAAAGTCCCTCGAATAACCGACAGCTTTGTCGCCGACGCCGTCATATGTCATAATAAATGACGGAGGTGGCGTCATTGTACCAAAGAATACTTCAACTACCCGATATAATTAAAAGAAAATCAGCTTTTCTCCTGGGCCCCAGGCAAACAGGCAAATCCACCTTGATCCGGCAGCAGCTGCCGGAAGCGCTCGTCTTCAATTTGCTCGAATCTGCAACGTTTCGGAGGTTGGGAGCTGATCCCGGGACCATTCGTCGCGAATTGATGGCGATGAAACAGCGCCCAGAGGTCGTTGTCATCGACGAGATTCAACTTCTCCCTGAACTTCTCAACGAAGTGCACCTGTTGATTGAAGAAACGAAAACCAAATTCGTTTTGACTGGCTCCTCTGCCCGCGCCCTGAAACGAAAAGGGATAAACCTGTTGGGCGGGCGTGCAAAAATGCAATCGCTGCACCCTCTGGTGAGTTGCGAACTCGGCGAAGATTTTAATCTGGTGCGTGCTGTGAATCACGGGATGCTCCCAGCCATTTATCCGAGTGACAAACCAAACGACGACCTTGCAGACTACACGGGATTATATCTGCAATCAGAAATTGCGGCAGAAGGCTTGACACGCAATATTCCTGGCTTCTCACGATTCCTCGAAGTGGCTTCCTTGTGCAATGGAACGATAATCAACGCGACAAAAATTGCCTCTGATGCAGAGGTCAAACGCACGACCGTCATTGACTGGTTTCAAATCCTGCGAGACACCATGATCGCGACGGATCTTCCCGCCTTTACCAACACCAAAAAGCGCAAAGCCATTTCAAGTTCAAAATTCTATTTTTTCGACGTCGGAGTTGCACGGTATTTAACTGGCCAAACGGTTCTCGAAAAGAAAAACCCGTGGTTTGGAGTGGCGCTGGAAACATTGCTACACCACGAACTCCGATCCTATATCGACTACGGCTTTGGGGAAAAATTGGAGTACTGGCGTTCTGTCAGTGGATTCGAGGTCGACTTCCTGCTTGACCGGAAGGTCGCAATTGAACTCAAAGCCTCGACCAAAATTGACAAGTCAGACTTCAAGGGACTCAACGCAATCAGCGAAGATCTGCCAAATTTACGTTTAATTCTGGTCTATCTTGGCGAGACGGCACAGCGTTGGGAAAACGTCGAAGTGATTCCGTTTTCAAATTTTTTGAAGTCACTTTGGGAGCATAAGTGATTCAGTGATCCGTGATCAGCGCGTCGTGCAGGGACTTCACCACGGCAGCCGCCTCGCTGTCCTTGACGCCAATGGTAAGCACCTGATTGCGAACATCCCACAGCAAAACATGCCCTGCCTTCTGGGCCGCGGCCATCGCCTCGGCCACCTGCTCAGGGTTTTGTAAAAAGCCGTTGCCAATCACACCAACTGCCGCCGTTCCCGCCAATGTGAGGTTGACTGACATGGGCTTCTCCCCGAGACGCCCCGTGCCAAGGGCCTCTTTTAAAACTTGAGCTGCCTTTTCCGATACCAACAAACGAAGCCGGCCACTAACCTGCTGGTTGATCACCGGTGCCTCGCCGTGATGCCAAAGCAGCTCTAGAATTCCTGCGTGCAACTTGCCCGCCGCATCTTGACTGGCTTCAACATCCACGAGGCACATGTGCTGCTTGCAGGTGATGGCATGCACGATGGCTTGTTCCATTCCATTTTTGTCGATCGACATGGCAACATCCGACTCGGTTGAGGGTTCAACTACGGTTCCGCGCAAGTGGGGCTTGAAGCTGGAACGGATTTCAACGGTAAGGCCAAACCGCGACGCGACGTGAGCCGCACGGGCATGAAGAACGCCCGCCCCTGCCCACGCCAATTCTGACATCGCGTACCAAGGCAAAGATGCAATCTTGCGAGCGCCGGGAACCAATCTTGGATCCGCGGTAAACACGCCTTCCACATCTTTATAAAGTTCACAACGTCCAGCACCCAAAACTGCGGCCAATGCCACAGCACTCAAATCGGATCCACCCCGACCGAGTGTGGTCACTTCCTTGGTCTTGGGGCTGACACCTTGAAACCCGGCCACAATCACAATGGAGCCACCCGACAGGCCTTGTCGGATACGGTCTCCCAAAATTTTTTGTATGCGGGCATTGCCATGATTTTCATCAGTCAAGATTCCGCTCTGGGATCCTGTCAGCGAAACGCATTTCAGCCCGCGTTCAGAAAGGGCGATGCTCAGTAGCGCCATGGTGACCCGTTCTCCGGACGTCAACAGCATGTCGAGTTCACGGCGCGATGGATCGGCGCTCAGTGCCTGGGCCATGGCAATCAAGGCGTTCGTCTGTTCCCCCATGGCACTGACCACGACGACCACGTTGACGCCTTGGGCCCGGGTCGCAGCAACGTGGTCGGCCACGAGCTTGATCCGCTCGATCGAGCCGACGGAAGTCCCGCCGTATTTTTGAACAACAAATTCCATGCTTCAGATTATACCCAAGATATCAGCGATTCCCTCGTTGTATTTTTCGGCAGCCGCCGAATTTTGGAATCAAAGTATTCGTATGCCTCAAGTTGAGACTCTGCCCGCAATTTGCTGGGATTTTTCATAACGCCCGCACCCTGTCGAGATTTAAGTTATCAATGGCAAAAATGAATGCGAACGCAGGAATAAATAGGGACGGGGGCGAAATTAAATAACAGACCACAGGGAAAACGATCACGCTTGGCACAAGGCAAAGCAATTTAATCCAATAAAACCTTCGCCCAAACTTGAACGTACTTAACCAAAGCCCCGAACTGAGTAAAAAACAAACAACGAGAATTCGAGTGGTCGTCCCTGAACTCAGCCCATCAATTCCGGGGAAATACGACAGAAATCCAAACAACCACCAAACGAATAATACCGCCGACATCTGGATGAACAAATTTTTTGCAATCCGTAAGAGTCTCATTTTCAGATTATACCCAAGAAAGTCCTATCCGGGCGACCTTCAAATCACGTAAAAGTGCAGACAGATGCAAACAAACGTCACGACATCAAAAATCCGAAGCCAAACGGCTAAATCCGTTTTTGGATTCGAAGAACTTCATGATTTTCAACGCCGCGTGCTGGATGCCATCGACGCGGGGCAGGACTGCCTGGCAGTCTCCCCAACGGGCAGCGGAAAAACACTTTGTTTTGGTTTGCCGGCTGCCACGGAGATGATGCGTCCGGCGGAGTCTCGCCGGATTGTTCTCGTGGTGTCGCCCCTGATTGCCCTCATGCGTGACCAGGCGTCGCGCCTGCAGGCCCGGGGGCTTGAGTGCGCTGTTTTTGAGCGCCTGCAATCCATGGATGACCGGGCGGGAGAATGGCAAAAGATTGAATCCGGCGCAGCGGCCCTGGTTTTCACTTCACCCGAACGCCTCTCCAATCCTGCTTTCCGTGAACGCTTGACGGCCACGCGCGAGGTTTTCCTTGTGGCGGTGGACGAAGCCCACTGCACGAGCCAGTGGGGATTTAATTTCCGGCCCGAATACCGCCAGATTGGATCCTTTATGGAATCCTTCCCCGGCGCAACACGCTTGGCCCTGACGGCGACAGCCACGCCAGGCGCGCGCAGCGACATGATTGCCAACTTGGGACTGCGCGACCCACAAATTTTCGTGAACGACGTGGCCCGCAGCAACATCGCACTCAAGGTGGTCAAGGTTGATTCCTTCAAGGATCAACCCCTGATGATTGTCGATGCCGTCGCTGCAGCCATCAAGAATGCTGGCGGCAACATTATTGTTTATGCCCCAACGCGCAAGGCCGCGGGCAACGTCCACAGCGATCTTCTACGACGGGGTATCCGGGCCGGGCTTTATCATGCCGGACTGGACGGGTATAAGAGAACACAAGAGCAGCAGGCTTTTCTTGACGGCAAAACTCAAGTCATGGTCGCAACCAGTGCTTTTGGAATGGGTATCGACATTGCGGACATCCGCCATGTCATCCATGCGGGACTGTCGCAAAACCTTGAACAGTATGTCCAGGAAACGGGCCGCGCCGGCCGCGACGGACTTTCTGCTGCCGCCACCATGATTTTTCATCCCCGGGACTTTCACACGCAAAATTTCATGATCGATGTGCAGTTTCCCGAGACCGCCATAGCGCGCATGGTTTTCGAAACCTGCATCCGCGAATGTGACACGACGGGTGGACGCGGCCGGGATCGCACAGCCATGATTGATGCCATCATGAATTCCAGTGCGGCAAAAAAAATGCGCGCAAAAATTCGCGACGTCGAATCGGCCCTCGCCTATGCGTGCCGCGAAAATCTGATCCAGGAAATGACCAGCCCGTCGTCAGATGGCTATGGCTCAGACGTCTACGCAATGGAAACCTTGATCCTCGCCGGCGTCAGTCCGGCGGATCCCGACGCACTTTGGCGGCAGTATGATTTCCGTCGCAAGGAGGCCCTGTTCAAACTGGAACAAATGCGCCTGTTTGCTTACGCGGCCGTCAGGTCCATGCCAGCCGCAATGACCATTCTAAATTCCTATTTCAAGGAATGCCTTCATGACCCGTCCGCAAGGCATTAGGGCCACGATCCTAGGCTGCGGCAGCTCGCCCGGATGTCCGGTGATTGGCTGCACATGCGCGGTCTGCACTTCAAACGATCCCAAAAATCAACGCAGCCGATCCTCTCTCATGCTGACTTTTCCAGAGGGGCAGCATGTCATCTTCGACACGGCGACGGAATTCCGGCTGCAAATGATTCGCGAGGGTGTTCGGAACATCGAACACGTCATTTACACCCACACGCATTCCGATCACTGTCATGGATTCGATGACTTGCGGGCGTTTTTCTTTCACAGCAAGAATCCGATTACGATTCATGCGACGAAAGAACACTTGGACGATTTGAAGACCCGCTTTTCTTATGCATTTCAAAACACGGCTTATCACGGGACAAAACCCAAAGTAATTTTGCACGAGATCGAATCTGGAGTTCCTTTCAAAATTTTTGGTTTTGATGTTGAACCCACGAGCGTTTCCCACGGCGACATGACAACAAGTGTGTTCAAAATCGGATCGTTTATTTACGCCACCGATTTCAAAACCATCCCGGACGAACTTGTTGAAAACTGGCGCGGCAAGGTCCACACGATGGTCGCCAGCGGCTTGCGAATGGAGTCCCACCCCACCCACAGCAGCCTTCCGGAAACGCTCGCTTTGTTAGATAAAATCAAGGTAAAACAGGGCGTTATAACGCACCTGGGTCATGAACTCGACTATCAGACGGTGAGCCGCACCCTGCCGGCAAACATCCGTCTGGCGTTTGATGGCCTTAGCGTCGTATGCCCTGTAGTGCTATAGTTTGCCACTCGGACCAGACATAAAAGGACTATCCATGCTGATCGGAATCCCAAAGGAAATCAAAAATCGCGAGAACCGTGTTGGTGTTGTTCCCGGTGGCGTTGAAGTGCTCGTTGCTGCGGGACACAAAGTGATTCTGGAAAAAGGCGCGGGTATCGGCGCGGGAATTCCAGACACTCGTTACGTTGCTGCAGGCGCGACGATTGTTAACTCGGCAAAGCAAGTTTGGGACGAAGCCGAGATGATCATGAAGGTCAAGGAGCCGATCCCGGAAGAATATTCCCGGATGCGCGCCGGCCAGATCCTTTACACTTACCTGCATTTGGCTGCTGTTCCTGAACTCGCAAAGGCATTGCTCGACCGCAAGGTGACTGCCATCGCCTATGAAACCATCGAGTTGCCGAATGGTTCTTTGCCGCTGCTCACCCCGATGAGTGAAGTCGCGGGCCGCATGGCCGTGCAAGTCGGCGCACAGTGTTTGCAAAAGCACAACGGCGGCAAAGGCGTGCTTCTTGGCGGCGTCCCGGGCGTTGCCCGCGGCCGCGTTGCCATCATCGGCGGCGGCGTGGTTGGCATCAACTCGGCAAAAATGGCGATTGGCCTTGGCGCCCAAGTCACCGTGCTGGATGTGAATCCTGCGCGCCTGGCCTACCTGGACGACATCTTTGGCAACAACATCCAGACGCTGATGTCGAACCCGGAAAACATTTCCAAAGCCGTCCGCGAGGCCGATCTCCTCGTTGGCGCAGTGCTCATCACTGGCGCGAAAGCCCCATGCCTCGTCAGCCGCGACATGATTCGCAACATGGAGCCTGACTCCGTGGTTGTCGACGTTGCCATTGATCAAGGCGGTTGCGTGGAAACCATTCGTCCAACGACGCACGACGATCCCGTCTTCAACGAAGAGGGAGTTTTGCACTACGGCGTAACGAACATTCCGGGAGACGTGCCAAAGACGTCCACCTATGCCCTCACCAATGTCACCATCAAGTATGCGATGGACTTGGCCAACAAAGGCCTCGCTCGCGCCCTCGATGAATCCGAAGCACTCCGCAAAGGGCTCAACAGCTTCAATGGCAAGTTGACCCACCGCGCCGTTGCCGATGCGCTTAACATTCCGCATGCAGCATACTGAATCACTGAATCCCCGGGTCGTCCGGGTGGCCTTGTGGGCGGCCCTTTGGGCCGTCACACTTCAAGGCTGCCGGACGACTTCTCCGAAAATGAATGCCGCAGATCTCTTGAGCCTCGAAACTTCGGATGCACTGCGGGAATCTTGCCGCTTTGACTACTTCGGCGCCAGTCGCAAGGAAGTCACTGATGCAATGGATGCGCTGGCCGATTGCATTGACGACCGCGTCATCTCGATACGCTGGCACCAACTCATCGAAAACCGGATTGAACAAAACTGGCCAGACGACTTTGCCGCAGGCGGCAGCAAAAACGTTGCCTGTCTGGAGTCTCTGACCAACGGTTTAATCGTCCGTTACAGCGACGCTATGACTTCCTTCTGCCGGTCATCAGACAGCATTTCCGCCGCAAGAAAAAATATTTCTGACGCCGTCTTTGAAATGCAATCTCCAGACTGTTCGGACTTGGTACGCATGACCGCAGAAGGTTGTTTCATTCGCGAAACTTGTCCCCCCGGCGGCAGCGGATACCATTCCAAAAAACGAGTCGCGACGACCGTCTGCCATGAAGGCGTGCAACGCATCCATAAGGTCAAGGATCCGAAAAATTCAAACCTGGCGTGGAACGATCCCTTCGTCCTTGAATTGACTGCAGGCCAATCATCAGCACGAATCACCTACGGAATTCCAAATTGCCACGGCACGGCCCAGGCCGCGGCCGGCGATCTGTTGTCGGATTTGAAACTTGAGTCCGTTGGTTTTGCCCGCATTGCAGACGAACAGGCTTGCGGCAAAAGTGCAGCCGATTTTCTGGCGGACAATCGCGAAAAACCCATCACCGCAGTGGATCTTCAACCTGGCGGAATCCTGATCAACATGAATCACAAGGATTGCGCGGCAACCGACTGCGGCACGGTGAAGCTCTGGGTTGATGCCTGTCACATTGGAAAACCAGAATTCACCCGGCCATTTGATGCCGGAGTTTTTATCGACGGCATGTGTGTCGACTGTTGGGGCAAGATGTTGGAAGCGCGCGGTCTGGTGTCTGATCCTGATGGAGGCATCCGCCCAGGATGCATCCTGACCACATACGATCACAGTGTGTTTATGGTCGACCGGTCGGCGGGGTGGTGCTTCACCTACGAAGCAACTTCGCCTTACGGTCCACCGCAGCTTCGAGCCGGCCCCTGCCTTGCCTTGGAGCAAAAATTCAAACATCGCTACTGTAAGCCTGCGTCAAACCCGTCATCCTGAGCGCAGCGAAGGATCCTTTCTTCCTCACGTCCCGAAACTTTTTTTATCATAAGCTACTGAT
>Ga0114970_10002979_pt1 | contig 12590 bp, 8 predicted proteins | sample M_140205_XF_Meta_FD_87030 | JGI IMG/M metagenome (GOLD analysis project Ga0114970, IMG submission 87030) | Freshwater microbial communities from Lake Montjoie, Canada to study carbon cycling - M_140205_XF_MetaG | ecosystem: Environmental > Aquatic > Freshwater > Lake | place: Lake Montjoie... | reverse complement strand
ATCATTACCCAATGAATAAACTTCAAAAATATTATTATTTTGGTATGAAAAAGATAATTCCACAGATTCCGCGACTTGTAATCCATGCGGAGCAATACATTCAAATGATATTAATTGATTCCCGTCAATAACAATATTTTTTATTTTAAATGGAATTCCGTCAGAAACCTTCCAAGTAAATGAACTATTATTAATAACTGAACTTAAAATTTTATTATAATCATTATTAAATGGATAAGTTATATAATATTGCCAATTATATGTGTACGCACTTTTTCCTTCATAAATAAAATGATTGTCATTCACATCGGGTCTAAAAAAATCAAATTCATAAAATTGTGGATTACCTGACCATGAACCATTTACTGTGGATACTTCGGGTAAAAAATAATATAAATTATTTCTAAATGGAACATAATTTGTTGTACCAATATATGTGTTGTCATATAAATAACTTACTTGGAATGTCGGTCTAAAAATAGTACTTTCTTGCCTTTCATCATCATAAACTTGAGCCAAACTAATACTTCTTGACCTATCAAATTCACTTAATAATTTGGAATCATTAAATAATGAAACACTTATTTTTTGGTCAACTGAAGGCGCCGACTTATATTCTCTACTACTTGGTATGATAGTAATGTTATTCATTAATAGAATATTTTGTTTTGAATTTATCTAAAGCCGAATCACCTTTCACTAAACCAAAATAAAAATGGAATGGTGCGCCTATTGCAAATTTATTGGGATACGCACCGCCTGTTGCGGAATACATACCGTTTATATCAACATTAAAAATATATCCTCTAGCGTATATATCACTAATAACCGCATTAGAACCTATGAAATAACTTGGTGGTACAAAATTTCTTCTATCTAAAGATTGGTACCCGCGAGAAAAAATATCACCAGTGTTATTTGTTCTCCAATTATTATATTGGTCACCAAAAATTGTTACATTAGTATTTAATCCCCATTGATAAAATGGTACTACTTGTGTTTTTATACCATATGGAAAAGTTATTGCGTTTGCATTATTTCCAGGTCTAAAATCAATAACCCCTGGTGTTAAAAAATCTTTGTTTTGAAGGTCTTCAGTTGTTGATGAAAAAAATATTCCCATAGTTGGATTAGTCAATGAACCAATCACAACAACGGGTGGATTAGTTGATGTTGCGCTTACCTCATAAAATTCAGGTGAAAATGGTATAACTCCATACTCAGAATTTATTGACATGCTTTGTGCCAAATCACCATCAATTCTTCTTCCTTTACTGAATGTAGTATTATCCCTACTAAAAAGTTGATTTATATTATTATTATCTTTTACCGCGAAAAGTTGATTTAAAAAAGTTTCATCCGTTATTCTTGAAATAACAAACAAATTAACTAAATCGGATGTATCGGAATAACTGGTAGAATCCAAACTTCTCATTATATACGCATTTGCGGACGGTTCAAACATTATTTCTTTATAGAATGAATCTTTCATTCCTAAATTAATAATTGTTGTTGGAAATAATAAATTCCTATCGTTCACAGGATTTGTATCATCATTTGTTGGTCTACCAATAAACCTTTGAGTTGTTGTACTAGCACTATAATAAGGTGAACTTCTGTAATAGAAGTTATTTGTTCTTTCATCAAAGTATACCAATTTTTTTGTAAAAACTGAATATGGTTTATTTTGAGTATCATAAAAAGTATCTACTTGTATTGGAAATGCATATAATGTTCCGTTGACCCAATTATTAACAAATGATTGTGACAAAACACCTCTACATAATGCATAGAAAAATCTAAATCTAAATCCCCACTCACCAAAACTTTTTAAATCCACACTTAAATCAAGTAATGGTCTTTTCATTAAAATGTAACAGCCTCCAACAATCGCATCCGATGCTTCACAACCATCTTTAACACCAAAATTATATCCATTACCTGAATAACAATTCAACCCAACCATATTTTCACAAGTATTCATTGTTGAACTAACATTTTGTTGGGCATATTGTCCTTCAATATCTGCGATTACTAATTCCGCACCTGTTGAAAATGCATCTGATGTTGCATAAAATCCTTCGCCAGAATCTAAATTATAAACCGCAAATCCTAAATTTTGTTGTAATAAACTGACATTTGCAGTAAAACCATTTCTATTATCACTCGCGTCTGAAGATGGTAGTCTATCCGTTCTCATAATAGAATACGGTTGATTCACATAACTACCTGATGTGCCCGTAAATTGAGGATATAAATTTGGACTATAATAAACACCAAATGGTGTTCCTTCATAATTATAATAACACCCTATTTGTCCTACTCTTACCTGATTTGGACCACATCCACCATTTTGACTTCCTCGTACGTTACTAAATCTATCTCCACTCATTAATGCGCCTCCTGATACATCTTCAGCCAATGAATAATATTCATTTGTACTTGGACCTGGTGAATAATATCTATTTTGTTGTAAATTTGTGGGACGACTAGGATAGACAGGGTTTGGGTTAGTTTGTACGCCATTAATATTTCCAATTAGTTGAAAATTTAATCCTCTCCCTACTTGTATAGGTTGTAGTGGAATATTTGAATCCAAAGCCCCATAATAACCAACATTGTCTGTGGTATATGCAGTAAATGGTTGTCTTCCTGTTCCAGGTGTAAAGAAGTTTGAATAATAAAATATTTGATTAGTTATACTGTGATTTTGAACTGATATTGTATTAGTTGTTGGTAATGCTTGTATTGGAACATTTAACCTTGTTGTTGCCCTTATTACAACTGCATCTTCTGTTTGATAACCCAAAATTTTTCCAATTCCATATTCGTTGACTACTTTTGGAGAATACGGGTCAACTCCTCTTTGTAAGATTAAAACTTTTTGTTGGGCAAAATCTTGGAAATAACTTGTTGGTAGTGTTTCATTACCTCTAATATAAACCCATCCAGGATTATATTCATCCGCAACGGTGATTATATTCGGAGCATTTAATGCGCCCCAAAAACCATTTGGTCCATTAAAGTTTGGATTGGTGTATTGAGTTTGCCCATTAACTAATGCAGTAGTAATTGTTATTGCAGTAATTACTTGATAGTACTCAATATCACCAGGATATTTTGTTCTTGTTTCCGTTGTTCCTGTTGAAATATAATAAGAAACTGTACTGTCTGAAGTTTGAGATGTTGCATAATTAACATTAATTGTTTGTGGTATGACAACAGGTGTTCCTTCTATCCCATTTATTTGTGTACCTCCACTTGTTGTGCCTGACCATAGATAGTTAGGGTCCTTACTTCTCGCAGTATCAATAAAGCTTAATAGAGTACCCGCAGGTAAATCTTGTGTTGATAATACAGTCAATGTGTTGTCATAATGTTTTATACCAGTATTAGAATTAACATCAAAAGTGACTCTTATCTTATTTTCTCCATCAAAGAATTTTTTTCTTGTATTGTAAATATTAATTCTTTCTCCCGGTGGTAAAACTAAACCAACGGCAAATTGCCCTGACACCCCACCACCAGGATATTGAAATTTTTGATTGTAGCTTGAATTAATTTTAAAAGCATTTGCATTTGTAGAATATCCCCCGTATCCAGCCAAAGCGATTGATTTCATTGTTGCCGCAATACTGTAATAATCATCTCTTTCTCCAATCGGAACATTCGGGTCAAATCCCCAAGGTAATACATTCTGTTCATAATTTTGTAATGCATCAATATATAAACTTGAATTAGACAATTGAGATAATAATCCCGGATTAGGTATTGAATCCTCACCCGGTGTATCTCCTCCAGGCGCTGTTTCATCAGGTTCACATTCACAAGCCTGACAATCGGGGTAAGTAATCATTGGTAATTTTACCTTTCCAAATCTATACTTTTGAATTTTTTTGAAGTTTGAAATTAAAGCAATTGCGGTAATTGTATTTAAAATACCTTTTATTACAAAAGGTGCAATTGCGACTAATGTCGCGCCAAAAGAACCTGCACCCGCAATAGCCATTGCAACCGCCAAATAAAATTCTTGAACCGCATTTTTTGTAAAATAAGCAATCAATAAAATAAGAATTGGTACTGCAAAATTATTCCATAAAAAAGCAACAAAATGAAATATAATTAATAATGGAATCCCAAATAATTGTATTACTTGAAATATTATTGAAAATAAAAAATATAATAAATCAAAGTTTTTAAACCCATCATTAACAGGGAATTTATTTACTCCTGAGGAACAAGAATCATCATCTATTTCTTTAATTCCAATAAATCTTGCTCTTCCTCCACTTTTAAATTCATCAATAAATGAAGATACGGTATATACTCTATTAAAATCAAATTGATAAAAGGTGTCTTCGCAATTTACCGCAGCATCTATATTGGTATAACCCGACCAATCCAAACCAAAATAATATGAGCCCGCCAATTGTCTTTTTTGTTGGGTAGAAACAGAATCAATATTAGGGTCATCTCCTGTTAAATCCCAACCATATTCTCTCACATTTGGGACCAAATAATAAGGTCTTCTTGTTTGTTGTGTTAATGATGGCGGTTGTGACCATTTTATTTTGAATCTATATTTTCCTTTTGTTGGTATTCCAATTGTCGGGTCATTAGAAAATACTTTCTCACCAAACTCATTTATTGTTACATAATCCAAATTCATTGGTAACTCAATAAGCCATGTTCCACTACCATCAATCACATTACCTGATTGGTCTAATTGATATTGTTCTATTATTGGTCTACCTAAAACATCTTGGTAGATTGTTTGCCTTAAAGCCAGTATTTGTCCAGGTCCCGCTTGTAAACCACAAAGATTACCCATATTATCTTTTGGCTTACTGTTTTTTCTAACTCTAAATTTGTCTGCGGTAGAAAACATTGAACCCATAAACACCGCGGTTGGTTGAATATCAATATTTGCGTCATCTCTTAAATCAAAATCAACTCTATTAATTGCAATTTGACAAATATCAGGGTCTCCCCACAAAGGAGAAACTTCTATTGATTTACTTAATGAAACTATCTGTGGTAAAGAATTTAAGTTATTTGAACTTTTGAACCTATTTCCCGCAACTTGTGATTCAGTCGCCCTACCCATTCTAATTAAATCTTGTGGAGATAAAGAAAATTCACCAATATCTGATAAATCTAAATCTAAAAAAACCACTTGAATTCCTAATGGAACTCCAAATATCATATAATCACCACTTTCATTTGTCTTTACTGTGAACTTATAGTATTTGTCATAGATTTCTATTGCAACGGGATTTATTAATGCATCCGTTCTTGATGGAAATGTGCCCGTTGGTGTGTGATTTGAATATGAAGGTTCGTAAGGTAGTAAGTTATATCTATATCCATCATCATTTTTATCTTGTACTGTTGTATATGGATATATTGAAGTAATCTGTGGGTTTTGTTTGTCCGTCTCATCTATCGGTACAAATACAGAAACTTTCGCATTTGCAATACCATAACCATTGTTGGCGGTAATCCTACCAACAACAACGCCATAATTTGAACAAGATTTGTTATATACATCCTCTTGTTGAATTTTTAAAGATAGAATTTCTAAAAAATTAAAATCTTGTTCTAAATCAACATTGATTGTTTTATTAATTCCAATCTCCGTCCTTATTCTGTATGAGTCTCCCATCAATTCTTTATTGAATAAATAGTTTAGGAAGAATTTTTTAATAACTCTCCAAATTAAAAATAGGTGTAGAATTTAATAAATAAATTATGAAAAAGAAACAGATTGGAAGTTCTTAACTGATACTTTAATATCTTTTCCAGGGTACCTAATTTGATAAATCTGTGATGGTTCTGCAAATATTGTATCATCTACAGGTTGGATTTGTCTTGTTTCAGGGTCAGAATAAGACATTGATGTTTCAGCAGATGAGTATTGTCCTCCTACATTATTTAACACATCCAATCCTGTTACGGTTATTACACCGTTCTGTCCCTGTATCAAACTTTTTAACTCTGACAAATAAACATTTTGTCCAAGTTGTCTTGTAAGTGGGTCAAAGTAGTTTGTAACATTATTGATTATTGCAGTAATAATCTGTCCTGAATTCTGTGTTGCTTCTAAAACAACCGAAACATTTATGGACAAATCAATAACATTTGCGGTTATGATTGATATGTAGTCATTCATCATTCTATAATTTGATAAATAACTTGCAATGTTTTGTTTTAGTGTATTTGCAACAATACTTGTAAGTTTTCCTGATGTATCATAAGATAAGATTTGAATATCAATCTTATTGTTATTTTCTGTGATTGCAACTTTTGCAGGTGCTCCGAACTGACCTGGCATATTTCTTATTATTGCCTCGTAATCCTGAACTGTAACCGCTCTTTTTTGTGCAGCAAAGTTAAAGGTTACAAAGTTTCTAACATCTTCAGTTGTTGGTGCATTTGCCCCACCAATTGCGGCAGTAACATTAACACATCTTAAAGAACCAACTACAGAGGTGTTTGTCGCTTCTGACGGACCATTAACAAAGAATGATACTGTACCAATTTGATTGATGACATTAACACCCAAGTTTGTTGCCAAACCACCACCAATTCTATACTGAACAAATAATGTTGAGTTTGGATTTAGTGTTGAACCTAATGAGAAGTTATTAAAATAGTTTTGTAAATTAAGTGTTGTACCTAAATTGGTAAATTGATTTAATTGGTCTTGAGCAGAGTTTGAACCTCCTCCAAAAACCATTCTCTTAAATCCTTCGGGCGTATATTCAGACATAAATCTACTATTGGTTTGAATATACTTACCCACTTTAATTGCCGGGTCATCAGATACTTTTGTAGGGTCTTCCACAAATATTCTATCTTCAGCCAGTGAATCAACCTCATACCATCTATTATTTGCACCTAAAAATTCTGCGGCGGTTGGTACGTTTGTATAGTCCGTTCCACTTTTTAACAAAACACTTGTGATTCCAAGTACATTTTTTTCAGGTAAGAACATTTCAAAGAATGGTCTAACATCATTTGGTGTAATAACTCTTTTGAATACTTTTGTAATACCATTAACAACCACCTCTCTTTTGGTTATTGTGTAACTTATTAATACACCATTACCATTAAAGTTAGGTATTTTTAATCTATTAAGACCACCTTGAGCATTATATGGTGATGCAAAATCTATATCATACAAATTCTCAAAAACCTGTCCCGCACCTATAACTTGTGAACCTCTTAATAAAACACCCAAATATCTTTCATCTTCTTTATCTCCGAAAGCAGGTACTGTTATTGAGAAGTCAACTAATGCAACCGATGGTTTAAGTCCAGGTATTTTTAACCCGTATGTTCTTGCAATGTTATATATTGAAGACCTTTGCTGTGCATATTGTAATACGGTTTCTTGTATACTTCTATCAATATGATAATGTAAATTATCTGCAACCGCCGCGTTCAAATCAATAAACACAGAGAATACTGACGCATCGTTAAAATCTTGTATTAAATCAGGATAATAGGTTCTAACATAATTTAATAGTTCCGTCCTTATTCCTTCATAATCTCTTACCGTATAAGATATTTTACCGTTTGCCATATTAATTAAATATTAATGATTACAAAATCACTCTGTGCGAATGTCGCACTATCCGTAGAATAATTTATTATTATTTTTGCAGTATAATCTGCCGTCCCTTTTCCAGGTACTCTGTATATGTAGGGTACATCATCAGTCGAAATTGAATTGGTCGCCCCCGCAGGTGATTCCTCATCAACAGTTGCCGGTTCTATAGTAATGTTATTTACCAATAAATTTGGCATATACTTATTTATCGCATCTCTAATGTCAGATTCTATCGCACTAAAAGTTAAACCATCAAAAGGTTCAAAAATAAATTCATATAATCTTGTACCAAAATCAGGTAAATAATACCTTGAACCCTTACGAGTTAATAGTAGATGTAGTAAATCAGCCCTAATCTCATCTTTTTGATACTCGGTTAAAAGTAGATAATCTCCTCGTTGAGAATTTTGAAAAGGGAAACTTAATCCATATGTCCTTCCGTCTGCCATATGTAATAAATATATCTACATTATTTTTTTATTGTAGTGTTACCTTTTTGTCCTTTTGGTTCAAATGCACAATGTCTACAATTATTTCCACAGCAGTATCCCCTATCAATATGATATTGTTCCGTGAACACTAATCTTGTTCCATCCATATAATAATGAGAAGGGAGAAGTTTTACCTTCTCCCCTTTTTTATTCTCTTTTTCCATAGGTTATACTAATGTTATTTCACAAGCCCCACCAGAACAAGCGGCTTCACCTCTTAAATCTGTGTCATCATCCATTTCAATAATCTTGGACAAATCTACATCGTGTAATGTCTCCATTAATTTTTCATACTCTTCTTTAGTACAATCAGTGAAAGGAGCTTGAATGTAACTTCCTCCGTCAAACGGTAATACAGAAAGTCCGTTATAGTATTCTCTGTTTTCCCACATCCATTCGCCAACTGCCGGCCATTCGTGTTCTCTAACTGAAATAGTCGCCGAAACATTATGTGAATTACTTCCTGTTCTGTGCCCTGGTTTAATCCATTCCATATGAACTTTCTTAACTCTCTCCAACAATTGAATTGGTGATTCATTTCTTAATATTGAGCCTTCGGGTGCCTTTTGTGGAATACCAATTACTGCGGTGTCGTGTGGACGGAAATACTCATCTTCAATAAGTTCAGGATGATTATTTTTCAAATATCCGTATATTGCTTCATTCTTTCCAACTCTAACTCTTCTGATGTAATAATCATTATGCCAAGCATGAATACCTGATGATGTTCCAAGTGTTAATGAAGTTGTTCCTGCGGGTTTAACCGTTGTTGTTCTCGCAGCTTTATTAATTCCTAATAACCCAGCAACTCTTTCATTCTCAGCCTTTACAACTTTCGCACCTGTCTTCATATCCAAACCTAATACTGCACCTGAACCTATACCTGTCATTGATACTCCGATAAGAGCATCTTTTTCAGTTGTTCTTTGCCAAATTGGTCTTAAGTAATGGAAGTTTGTATATCCCGCTTGTAATGTTCCAATGAATGTTGCTGCTTTGATTCTCGCCTCATAATCTTCTTGATTAACAACATTTGAAACATTCACCTCGCAAAGATTACAGAATTGGAATGGACGAAGTGCAATTTCACAACAAGGGTTAGTTCCCCAATCTTTATCATTTGTAAAGTAGATTCCAGGTTCTCCCGCACCACTTGCTTCAATTCTTTTCCACAAGTCCATAAAATAATCTTTGGTAATCTTGTGTCTTACAAGTGCCGCTGAGTTGTTTGCTCTTCCTCTTTGGGGGTTAGTCTCCCACCAAGCACCTGACTTACAACTAATCATCTCATCATCTGTTGCCGAGAATAAGGAAATAAGAGCTGCTCTGCGAATCCCTCCTGCTAATACCGCGTCAGCAATATGACAAACCATATCGTGAACCTCAATTGGTCTTAACCTGTCACCATCTTGTTTTGCTTCTAATATACCTTCCAATTTAATCAAACACTCTTTAAGTGGTTGAGGACCCGGTGCTTTACCACCTGATGTTACAAGCCTCGCACCTTTAGCTCTAATGTCACTGAAATCAAATTCAATTTTTGAACCACCAAAGAAGTATGATTTAACCAACACTTTAACCGCATCGGCCCATCCTTCAATTGAATCCGCAACTAACCATCTTCTTGTTCTTTCATTTGGTTTTCTAATTTCAGGTAATTCATCTACGTGATGTTTTTGAACTGAATAACCAACACCTGTTCCACCAAGTAACAAGAACATAATTTCTGAGAATACTCTCCAATCATCTACGGGAGCATATGCACAGTTATATATTCTGTTTGGTGAAATTTCTATTGGTTTTCCTGCGAACTGCATTGACCTCATAGATGGCAATACTTGCTTGTTATAAACAAACTGATAATTGTCTCTTATCTCTTGTTCTAAATGTGGGTATGACTTAATGTGCATCTCCATATTTCTTGTTACTAATTCGTACCAAGTTTCTCTTCTTTTTAACTCCGGTAAATATTTTGAGTATTTCATATACACTGTTATTTCCGAGAGAATTCTGTTTGAAATTTCCATTTTTAATTCTTTTTGTTTTTTATAAAAAATCCGTGATTTTAATATTAAATATTGAGCCGCTTGGTTTGCGGCTCATAATTTAGTTAAAAAAAATAAAGTTTTTTTGTGAAAAAGTAGATATTTAATTACTTAATTATTTTGTTCTCTTTGTTTCCTTTTCTCCATTAATTCTTTAACTCTGTCTTTTTTTCTTTCTTCTTGTTGTTCTTCAAATCCTAAGAATGTTACTGATGTATCTATATCTATTTCAAGTAATTCATTATTAAACTTACAATTCTCAAATACCACACCATCTTTACCCAATCTTGACTTTGTAATTGCAATTGTTGCCAAGTTCATTTCCTTCTGTTGTAAACTTTTCGCAATTGATATGATTACGTGTCCTACCTGCGCTTTCTTAATTGAACCACCCATTTGGTCTGTTGTAACCACCTCAGATGAAATTGAACTTCTATTACCTTGTGTTGCCGTCCATCCAACCAAATCAAGTTCGTGACACATCGCCTCAAATCCTCTCATAACCGAACCTTCCGCTTTCCACTCATCTTTACTTGATGACTCAGGTGTAACACAATCAATATAATCCAACATAATCAAATCAATCTTATTTCCATCCGCAATCATCTTTCTTACCATATTCTTTATTTGAGACATAGTGTAAGTGTCTGATGCTAATTTCTGTAAAACTAACCTGTTGTCCATTGAACTTTTAATCTCTTCAACCTTTGCAAGAACTGTTTCTTTGTGTTTGTTAAGATTATCTGGTTCAATACCTGTCCATAGGGTAAAGTGTTTTCTTTGTACAATCTTTGGGTTGTCCTCAAAAAATATTTGTAAAACATTATATCCCAAGTTGTATGCAGTATTTGCGATTTTGGTTAAGATAGTTGTCTTACCAACCCCCGTAGGAGCTAATATAACACCTATCTCACCCTTCGCAAGTCCACCCTTAAGTAGTTTATCAATACCGGGAATTCCCATAGGAATTGGATGTCTGTAATCCTCCTCAAGCACTGTATCAAGTCCTGAGAAGATGTCAGTAATTCCCGTATCGGTTTGTCCCACTTGTAAGGCGTCCCTAACCAACCCTTCAACTTTGTCATAAGATTCAAAGTCACCTTCAGTAATTATTTTTTGAGCTTTCTCCATTGCTTTCTGTAACTCTTGTTGTTTACAGAATTTCAATGCTTTTTCTTGGACAAATAGTGTCCCTTCAAAAGGTGCGTCTTTAACTTGTTTTAGTGTATCTAAAACAATCTTTTGCACCAATTCTTGTGATATTTCTGACTTGACTAATTGTTCTATTGTGTCAAAGGAAGGTGTTGATTCGTACTTTTTGTAATACTCTTTTATGAGTTGACTAATAATTTTGAAATACTTGTTGTCAAAATAGTTACCATCCAGGACATCAATTATAGTGTTTGAAAAGTTCTTGTCTACAATTAACTGATTAAGTAATTGTATCTGAAATGTGTTTCCTAAATAGTCAAAATTTTTCTTCATAGTATTTGTTCGGGTAAACCCCTTTTATTGATAAATATCTTTTAATCCGTGCGATAATCCAAATATTCGTAAGATAATCTGTAATCTGAAAAGATGTCAGTGAGACCTCTCAAGATTTCTTTCAGATATGGTCTTACATCAACCGTATACCTAACTTTTGGTGGGAACATTTTTCCGTCAAAAATTCTGTGACAAATTGTCTGTTCTCCCAACTTAACATACAGATTAAAATACTCGGCCTCATCTGTATAAGATGTGTTCATAACCGCAGGGTCGTGAATGATTGCTTCCATATTGTCCATCATATAGACAACTGTCTTCATCTTCAATCCGTACAATAACGTGTCCTTTGTGTCCTTCAAAAACTCATAAAGTTCATACGAGTTCTTAGCCTTTGGGTTAAACCCTCTCACATTGAAAAATCTTTGTACAATGATGTTGTCATTCAATGTTAAAAGAAATTCAAGTTTCGTGCTGTCTTGTTCTTTGTTCATATTTCTATTTTTAATTGTGATTTGTTTTTGTTGAAGTTTTATCTTCTTTATAAGGATAATAATAAATCCCATTTAATTTAATGGATTCTATCTTATGTCCCATTTCATTTTTTATTTCTACTTTCTTTAATGAGTTTGTACTGTAATAAATCCCACCAACTAAGATGGTCTCATCATCAATTCTTTTTAAACTGTTCATAATTTTCTTTTTTCCTTTCTTGTTAATTTTAAAAATGGTTTTAGGAAATTAACCCAAGCATTATCATCTTTTGGTAAGTACTTGAATAGTCCGTCAGCCATCATCATCTTCATTAGATTTTTATATCCCCTATCTGTCGGGTCAATTGTTTCTTTGTAAACTTCCTCAACCAATTCTCTCGCTTCATCTGTAATTAGTGGATTACCTAAATCCACAATCTTTAAATTTGTATTATAAAACTCTTTCCCAAGTATACCATTT
>Ga0114970_10002976_pt1 | contig 12595 bp, 11 predicted proteins | sample M_140205_XF_Meta_FD_87030 | JGI IMG/M metagenome (GOLD analysis project Ga0114970, IMG submission 87030) | Freshwater microbial communities from Lake Montjoie, Canada to study carbon cycling - M_140205_XF_MetaG | ecosystem: Environmental > Aquatic > Freshwater > Lake | place: Lake Montjoie... | reverse complement strand
TACATTTGGTTACATTATTACTTTTTAATTTGGGAACAACTATCTTATACAGTTCCTTTTTCTTTTTATTCAGAACTTTGAGTTTTTCTTGGGTAATTTTAATGGTTTTAGAGATTTCAGCATATTCTTTGACTTTCTCGGTAACATCACTGATTTCCTCATTTTTATCCATATTTGATTCTTTACTTTAAATCTAAAACAAATCTTTAAATAAAATTAAAGCTTAAAATTTAATACTTGTTCTTTTAATTATTTGTAAAACCGCTTGCACCAGACCTATCATTACCTGACTGTACCTGTCCATAGTATGGTGGTATACCAAGAGCATCGGATGCATTGAAAATAGGATCGACATAGTTATTCCAGTCAATAGGTACAAGAGCACGGAAATCACTGGTCTTAGAGTAGGGGGTATTGGTACTTGTAATTGCTCCAATTTGTTCAACTGGTGAAAGAGCAGTGAATGCAGCTAGGGCACGGGCGGCTGACTGAGAAAGAGCATTGTTATTAGCATTCACACTTGGTTTGGGAAGAAGGCTACTGGCAGCAAACATAGGAAGATCTTTGGCACACTGGCTCATTTGAGCAGCCCTATCATTTTGGTAGCTTACACTGGGGTAAACATTTCCACCAAGACGACCGAGGTTGCTAGTGTATCCATCACCTAGACTATTTTTGTAGTTTTCTGCAGCTCCAGGAAGAGGAACACCTCCCATAATAGGACGAGCAGAAATATTTTGTGCTAGTTCAAGGTTATCAATACTGGGGTTTAGGTAATTCTGGAGATTAAGGTAATACCGAGCACCAGCTTTATTTACATCTTCTACACTAGTTCCAACATTCATAACAAGTTTGTCTTGGTAGTTTTCAAGATTTTGGGCAGATTGAAGACTTGGTCCTCCAGTATACCTAGGAACAACATTTTGTGTCACTTCAGTAAATTTCTCTTGGTTAAAGAGATTCATAGTAGACATTGCTAAAATAACAGCAGCAATGGCAAAAATTGCACATCCCATTTTTTCATTGCCCATTTGGTTATATTTTAATAAAACATTTTTAATTTACTTGAAAAACGTTTTAAAAAAATTAAAATTAAAATTAAAATTTAAATTAAAATTAAATTAAAAAAAGGTAAATTTTTCATCATCAATTTCATCATCTGATTCATCTAGTTGATCTTCTATAAATCCAAATTTAGGAACAAAGCTATATTTTTTATGGAGTTTTGCTGTACAAATTTCCCAAGTCATAAAACAATTTTCTTTAGTAAAAACAATATATTTCAACTGAGAAATACATTCTACTGTTTCACCCTTAACAAGTTCGGAAATATGTAATGTTTCATTTTTCTTATTAATAAGTTCACTCTTTTTATCAAAAACAAAATTGATAAAATTACCATTTTCATTTACTTTAATAAACTTATTATACATCTGTGTAACTGATGTTAATGGAATCTGTTTTCCAAACCATTCTTCTGAATGAGAAGTAATATAATTTATTAATTTTTCATCTAGATTAGATAAAAAATCATATACCTTTTTACTATAACCTGTTTTAGATAAAAAACTAAGTTCAACAAATTTTTCATAATCTGATTCTAAGAGCATTTTAGGAAACTGGACTATAATTGGTTCCTTGTTTTTATTTTTTATTTTAGCTACCATGAGATCTGCACGGTATTTCTTAGGTTTTGAAATACGGAATGAATCCAAATCAAAGGTATCCGCTAAAAAGTCAGTAGCTTTTGAATTTTCCATTATATTAGTTGTTATTAATTTTTATTAATTTTTATGTCCGGTAAACGAATAATTTTTTTAGTTGGTTTCAAGATAATCACTCATTTTAGTTAAAGGTGTACCAAAACCATAATTAATAAATTCACGATTCTGGTTCTTAAGAACAACTGAATAATCTGGGCGTGTTGCTTCTGCTATATTCACACCTCCATATGGCATTGGACCATATTGACACAAACTATAAAATCCATTGGGACGATTCTTCATAACTGGTTGTTGACTTGTTGGAGCATTGGAATAAGCCCACTTACCACCTGCAACCATTCCTGGAAGCTGATTGGCTTTATAGTCACTGATGTTATCTGGTACAACACGTGTATATTGTTGGAAACCACCTGCTGCTGGAACATCATTTCCAATTGCTAATCCACGACCAACATGGATCTTTTCAATTGGTTGTTCATTGGTCTTAAATTTCATAGTAGATTTAAGTTCCTCCATTTCTTTTTGACGGGTAAGTTCATAACCAGGACCTCCTTTACCTGATTGTCCATACTGATATCCATATCCAGTTATACGTTCTTCGGGTGTGAAAAAGTTTAAGGTTTCAGTGCGAACTGGTTTGCCTAAGTTATCACGGTCACGTTGTTGGCGAAGACCCGTGTACATTTCCATACGTTGTTGAATTTGGGAATCATCGAGGTATTGTTTGGTATCTTCAGGCATGTCTTTATTTAAAAACCATTCCCCTTTTTCAAGAACATCTTTTGTATATTTTTCATAATAGTCTTTTAGTGGAATTCCATTAATAGTTTTGTTATTATATAAGCCATTTTTTTGGATAAATTCCTTTTGTGTCATGTTTTGTTCAGGAGCAATATTGTAGTAACTATCCTGAGGGGTATTATATGGATTATTGTATCCTGATTGATAATTTCCATTGGCTGGTCTTTCAGATGGTGAAAATTGACTTACTTTAGACTGTTCAGAGACATTTGTATTTTGGCGACGGTATTGTTCAGAATCAAGATAAACAGGTGTAAAACGTTCTTTAAACATGTTTATAAGTATTTTTATTTTATTTTAAAGTAATTTATATTATTTTTTTAGGATAAAAGGGCATGGAACCTGTATATTCAGGTGAAATACCTATCTGGCGGCAATAGTCTGAATCAAAATTGTATACATTATTAAATGGTTGTTCATTGCGATCTGTAGAATAACCACTATTATAATTAAAGAACTGGCAATTTTTATCATTATTAACTTTTAGAGGCTGTGATTCAGTTGGCATATTATTATTCCATGAATACTTGGTTAAGTTGCGACTATCTGTTCCTCCACGTTGAGCTTCGGGAAATATAATATGGTTAACTTCTTGAACATTTAATGGTGCTCCAGCAATACCTAAACCATTTGTTCTGGAATTATTGTCTGCCCCATAATACCAGAGATCACTATTGTCTAAAGATTCTTTAGGATTGAAATACCCATCATTTGCCTCAAAGCGGTGATAGCTTTGTGCTGGAAAATCATTTACGGACTTCTTTTCTGCTGTATAAGCTGGAAGTAATTTTTCAAAATTAACATTTTTATAAACTAGTCCTGGATCGTTTTTATAAATATCACTTCCTGAACTTGAAGCAACTGAATCTGTTGATTTACCATTAGGTAAATGATAATCAAATTTTGTTATGCTATATTGGAATGGATCTAGGGTCCAATAATTAGATGCTTGATTTAATTGATAACTTTTGAATTGAGTTCCTAATGGTTGTTGGTTTTCTTCAAGTTGCTGGGATACAGTACCACGAACCATATTGGGACTATTGTAATCATTTCCTCTAGGTAAACTATAGGGCATGTGTGGAGCATCATATGCTACTGGTGTAAATTTCATTAAATATAATTTGTTTAATCTTATATAAGATTTTAAATTTAATAAAATTTTTATTTTTTTTTAACAATTATTGACTTCTACATAATTGCGAAGTTCGTTGCGGCTACTTACACCACACTGATGTAAACTAATAACGTGTCCATTAGCATTCTTAGAGTTCATAATAATGTTATCAACATTTTGAACAATACGGGGATCAACGATATCCCATCGATTAACATATCTTGTTGACTGAGCACCATAATTTTTCTGACCCAGACCAATAAAAGCTTCATCAACTGGTGCTGAATAGCTATAGTCTTGATCTCCAAGTTGGTTAATAGTGGTTGCTTGTTGGTAAAAGTTATTTAGTTCAGGAGATACACTTGGATTACTAGTAAACACTTGTTGAGGGTGTATGGTAATTTGAGATGTTCCTATAGCAGACTTCCTATTTTGAAAGACTGGGTACCTTAGAATTGTAGAATCATCATTTACATACTTAATACTAGTTGTATTGTTTCCTAAGAAGGGTGTTGTAGAATATGGAACAGTGTATGTCTCTGGAAGATCTCTAAGTTTAGTTGGTTCAGGGCGGTCATATATGTTTGCAACTCCATAAGTCTTAAGATTTCCAATAGGTGTAAAACCAGAATTTGAAATCTGAGCATATGGATCACGGATAGCATCTTGAGAATAATACCTAAGTTTTTTGCTTGAAGCATCAATTGAGGGTCCAAGAGATCCGTCACTACTCATATTTTATTCTTTAAAAATATTTTATTTTTTAAATCTTTTTTTTTTAAAGAAATTAAATTAAACTTTATATTCACTCAAAATTCCGTTAGAAGTTACGGTATATTGGTAATAACCTGGCGATGATATAGTAGAAGATAATAATTTGTCCTCTCCTGGACATATTCCTTGTGGATTTCGATTTGTTCCTGAAGCCCATATTACTTTATTATTATCATTTGTTTTATAAAGAACAACATTTCCATCTGATTGGAAATTTAATGAATATTTACCATTAGCGTCAACATTTTCATTTAGGAATTTTATACCTTTTGTACTGATTATAAATAATGCACCATTAAAACCAAGACCTAATTTAGCAGTCCCGTCTGCTGAAGCCAATACAGTTGTACCATCTTTTTTAGGGTTTGTAACGACATATGGACTTGGTCTTTTAGTAGTTGTTGTATCTCCACAAGTAAAGAAACTAGAGTTACAATATACTTTATAATCACATGTAGCCCCTACATTAATTTGGGTAGATGTATTTGCTGGTATTTTAGTGGCTCCGAATGGACTTTTCTTATGAAAAGAAAGATAAAAAAGATAAGCTACAGCTACTACTAATATACCAACAATAATATTTAAAGATTGATTTTGCGAAACATCACCAAACATTGATTTCCTTGAACGCATAATGTATAACTTTAAAAATTATTTTAATTTTAAATTTTTTTTTTTTAAATTAAAATAATTTTTAAATCTTTTTTAATTTAACTTAAATTTTAATAAAATAACTCTACAATTTCTACTGTTTTTTCAGTTGGATTATTAATCCAATAACTAATTTGTTCTTTCAAAATAGATATACGAGTTTCCCATTCTTTTTGTTTTGTTTTTTTAATTTGCATTAATCCTGAATTATTTATTTTCCAACAAGATTTTATGATAATACCTTCATTATTAGTGTATTCATCAGGATTAAATCTAATAAATGTTATTGGTCTAAAATTAAGGTCTTGTGATAATTCCATTAATCGTTTATGTTCACAACTACAATCATAATCATTGTGTCTGTTTTCATCGACTTCAACAATAATAATAGTATAACCCATATCTAAAAGTAAATCTGGACGACGCTTAGAACAACCATCTTTAATCCTCTTATCACAAACCCATGTAAATTCTGGAAAATGATGTTTTATATGATTAACAACATCATTTTCTTTTGTCTTATAGTTTCTAGAAACCTGTATATCAGGACAAAGTTGAATACAACAACTTAAACAGTATCCCTTATATTTAGACGATTTTACAATTGTTTCACACCATTCAGATTTACATAAATATTTTCCATCACATATTTTACAGTAACATTTTCTTTTACCATGTTCACACATTTGACTACCACCACATTCTTTACAGTAATTTATTTGTTTACCGTGTTTGCAAATATTAACACCACCACATTCTTTACAAATATTTTTTTGTCTACTGTGCTTACAAATATTAACACCATCACAATCTTTGCAAATATATTTTTGTCTACCGTGCTCACATATATCAATGCCTCCACAATCTTTACATATACTCTTTCTTTTACCGTGTTCACATATATCAATGCCTCCGCATTCTTTACATTTTGGTTTTTGTTTACCGTGTTCACATATTTGACTACCTTCACAATCTTTACAATAAGCTTTTCGTTTGCTGTGTTCGCATAAAGCCGACCCACCACAATCTTTACAATATTCTTTACGTTTACCGTGTTCGCACTTTTTAAGTGTCATTTTTAAAATAAATCATATTAAATATATAATTATCATATTTTTAAATCTTTTTTAAATAAAACAAATTTAAAAATAAACACTTTAATGACCGTTCTCAGTTCCTGTGGCACGAGCCAGTCGAGTCACGAGTTTGAATTTCTCGGGATCATTTACAAATATACTGGCATATTTGGGATTTACAAGATTTGTTGGGCTACGATAACAGAAATGAGCAAATCCTTCTTGATCATTTGGTAACGTATCTACTGGTACTGGACTGTAGTGCCATTGAGAATTACCTTTATGAAATAACATATCATCAACACGCTGGGAAACTGTTGCTTCTTGGTTCTCTGTCATTAAGTCATTATTTCCTACACCACTGGAACCTATTTCACCTATATTACATGTTCCAAACATTGTTGGTGGAGCGTCATATTCCGGAATATTAAGTACTCCCATTGGGTTATGTATGGTAGATTCACGGCATTTTAATTTTCCATAAGGTTGTCCTTGATATTGGTAACTATTATCCATTCCATTGGGTCCCATAGTTGCAAGTTCTAAATTCCAATCATTTCTATCAGAATTGGGAAGATCTGATTTGGGATAGTTTTGAAGAGCCAAAGTTTGAGGATCACTCATTCCTTGAGGATAAACTCCAACTGTCTCAATACTCCGGTTTCCATCAGGTGGTGGAATAATATTAGGTGAACTATCACTTACTTTAAGAATTTTTGTTGAATACTTGGAATAACTATTTTTAACATTATTCATTAAAACAATAACAGGAACTTGAGTTCCAGTTGGACCAGTATCCTGTGTATATTGAACATCTGCAACAATATTTGTTTCAAGAACACGTCCATTAACACTAAAGGCGAGAATATCACCCTTATTAAAATTTAAACCAGTATTAACATATATAATATTATTTAAAGTATCGGGACTTGGTTGAATTGCCTTAACAAGATAAACACCTGTATCATATGCATTTGTTAAATTAGTATTTAAAGGATCAGGTGTATTTGTAAATGAAGATACTTTTGTAATATTAGATCTAATAAGTATAGTTAGAGAAAGTACAACAACAATAACAGCAAAATAAATAACATCCTTTTTCATAAAAGTCATTATTAGACCAATTATAATTGTTAATAATGCTACAATATTAAGTACTTTAATGAAATTATCAGATTTAGGATCATTATTCATAAAATTTAAATTTTCCATATTAATCAAATCTGGTAAATTATCTAACCAAAATTGAATCATTTAAAAGTTTCTTTAAAATGAACCGTTATTTTAATTTGAGAAATTAAATTAAATTAATTTGGAAAATTAATAATGTAACTTATAAGATTATGTTTTTCTTCTGGCATTTCAATAACATTTGAGCCTATAGTAATTAAAGACTGTATATATTTCCAAACAGCTATTTTGGTTGCTGGTGAAAGATCGGTTTTCCATAAATCTATTCCTTCTAAAATTTTTGGTTTACCATTTCCTAAAAAAAACTGTTCATCTCTCATTGCTATTTGTTCAAGATATGGAATTATATTAATCATAAATTCTAAACATACTTTTTTAATATTTACTTTAATTATTCCCTGAAACAAAATATATTTAGTTTTAATTTTAGTTTCTTCTGGGAAAATTTCTATAAGTTCATTAAAAAATTCATCAACTATTTGATTAAATATTTTTATATAAGTATTCATTTAACCATTTTTATTTAAATTTCGTTTATTCTTTAAATGAAATGTAATTTAAAGTTAAAGGTTAAAGTTAACTTAAAAATGAATACTTATTCTGAAAAAGAAAAGCTTGAGATTTGTTTGGATATATCCAAACAGTTGAAGTTTTATAAAAATGACCAAGGTGTTGTTGTTAATTTATTTAATGATAATTATACCTTTGTACCAAAATTAAAAAAGATATTTTCAGATTACATTAAAGGTAAAACTGAATATACTGGAATTATGGAATTTGAAGAAATTGGAAAACAAATTATTTATTCCTTTCCTATAAATAAAAAGAAAACAGCAACTTTTGTTATAAAAATAAAATCTTAATTTAAATAAAAGAAAGTTATGGAAAAATTAACTTCAAAATTAAATGAAAAACCAGAGATATCACCTTTAAAACCATTAGTTTATAGTATGCTTGTTAATTCAGATAAAGAAAATAAATCAACTGTTATAGATCTACAAAAACTTGTTGAAAATTTTAAAGTTGATGTTTCTGAAGATGGAACCCTAACTCAACTTCCAGCTTTTATTAAAAAAAGTTATTATCAAATTCAAAATTTAGAAAAACCAGATAAATTAGATTTTAGTTATAATTTTCCACCTAAAAGTATTGAACCTGATTTTTATTGTTTAGCTTGTAAACAAAAAGGTCCAAATAACCATACTATAAATTGTAAACGTCCTTTTTCATCATCTTTAATACTTAACAACGAAACACCACGTTTTCCAGGAGTAAAAGAAGGTGCCTATTATGATCTCATTGTTAAAAAAAGTGGTCAGAAAAAAATTATTAGTCAACGTATTCGAAGTAATAAATTTACAGATAACGTTGAAATTATTTACGAAAATGAAAATAACCAACAATGTGTTATTCGCATTTCTCGAAATGGAACTATACTTATTATTTCTGCAAGTTTAAAAGACACAGATTTAATTAATTTAATTGTTTATCGTATTAATCAAACTGATGCTGTAAAGAATTATAAAATAGAAACTACCCGTGTTTATTTAATGAGTGCCCAGTTTAATTTATTTCCAGACAAATCAAATTTTATTATGAATTTAAATGCGTTAAATCAAAATTTATGGAAAATACCTCTTTACAAACAAGAAATTGATAATGATACTGTTTTTATAATATCACCTGATGATTATTATATTGTTAATGGATACAACTACAACTCAGGAGAACAATATAGCAAAAATAATAAACTTACAAATCCATTTATTCAATTTAATCTTATTACTGAAACAGAAAAAATAAATGTTCAAATTTATATTCGTGGAGCTGTTCAAATACGTGCAAGTTCACTTGATAAAACATCTGAAATTGATTATGCTTCACTTGAAGAAATATATAGATTTCTAAAGGAACTTTTAAAAGGTGTTATAACATATTCACATGAAGCAAGTTTTGATATAATAGAATATGAAAATAAACCAGAAAAGAAGTCTAAAATTAATAATACTGTCGATAAAAGACAACCTCAGATTTGCCAAAATAGAGGAAATGTAAAAGGAGGACATGATCTAAGACCTGTACCTTATAGTTTTTATGGTATTTGCCCAGAACATGGATATTATGTTCCACCCAGAGGTGTACGTCGTCCAGATGGAAAAGTAGAACCTTGTTGCCGTAAACTTGTTGAACAAAAAGATAGCCCAGATTATATTGGAAGATATCATGATATTATTATGAATGGATATCCAGATTCAAAGGCTGTTATTTTTGGAGAAACTGTTAATGAAAATGATAGTGCAGTTTATATTCCAGGAACAAAAATAGTTGAATCACGTTCATTTAAAGGTTTGGCTCAGCTTTCCAAAAAAGAACTTACTGCTTGTATTTCAGATAATTACATTCGTAAATCTGATATTTTTGATAAACAAAAAGAAATTTCTTATGATCAATTTACAGCAAATCTAGATAAATTCAATGTTATTCCTTTTAAAAAAATAAAAACATTACTTAATTTGTTACCATTTACTAAAGAGTCATATATGGTATCTCCTATTTTTAATGGAACTATTAGAGTTCATCTTTATATTCTTAAAGGTAAAAGTTATTTTACAAATAAATTTAACGATATTTCTGAAAGTGGAATAAGTGAAGCACCTGAACTTTCAGAAACAGTTATTGAAGGTTACCTTAGCCCTTTTCCAGAACAATTTATATTTTATCCAAATGATATTATAAAGTTTAAAGGAAAAGATATTTCCGAACTTCCTTTTTATAAAGGAAATAAAAACAGAATAAATTATCTCCATGAAACTGTAAATATTTTACAAACTAAACAAAGTTCTCTTCAAATAATTATGGAGTTTAATATAGATATAGTTGGTGGATCTCGAAATTATCTTACGAATTATCAAGAAGTATCTGGGCTTTTATTTACTCCTTATGAAGGAAATGACATTAGAATATGGAGTGATACTGAACATGAAAATAATATTTTCATTGATCTTAAAGTTAAAAAAACTGAAGGTAATTTATGGAAACTATTTTCGGATAATAAACATTTAGATTTCTTTAAAACAAATATTAAAAAGGAAAATGCAGTACCAACTTCATTAATTTCTTTACCTGTTCAATTTACCAAAGGTAAACCTGATGAAATGTTTGTATTATTTAAAGTTAATTTGAATCAAACAGATTTTAAAATTATTGGTAGTAAACCATTATTACCGATAGAACAAATAGACCAATCTATAATGAATTATGATGAAGTAATAAATATTTTAGAATCTATAACTTTTCCAATTTTAAGATCTACATTTATTAATATTAGCGAAGATCCATTGGGTTTTATTTATCATGAACATATATACAAATGTATTGATTTTTCAAAACCACTAATTGTAATTTAACAAATTTTAACAAATTTTAACAAATTTTAATACAAAAATGTCTTTAGACATTAACAGTAATTACTATGCATAAGTATAAATTTATAAATAAAATTCATTGATTCAATAAATGTTTCAAATGGAACAAAATTTCCAATGTATTCTGCTTCTAATTCGTATGTTTCCATACCAGAATCTGGATCTTCTATATGTTTAATTGTTAAAACTTTAGTAATATCAATTCTCCATAAAGGGTGAGGAAAAAATGAATTTCTTTGTTTTATACGTACAAGATCATAACCAATAATATTTGGTGGAATAACTTTTAATCCAACTGTTATAGGTGATGTAGACTCAGTAGATAAACTAAGTTTAAATGTTAAACCAGAAGAAGGTGGTGGATTTGGTGGACGATAATCTAAAAGTCGTTCTTTTTTAATATTAGTAGGGTTTTTAAGTGTAAAATCATTGTATGTACTTCTTCTTGTCCCTGAATCAGAAATAGTTGATAAAAAATCAACACTTGATTCTTCTTTAAATTTAATATTTGATTTTTTCAAAAAATCGAGAAAATAATAATAAGTAAATTTATTTAGTGTTTCACGTGTTCCTTTAGATGGGTATACACGAAATTCTAATTCATATGGTTTTGGTTGGTAAGAATTAGTTTTAGTTATTTCTCTTTTCATTCTAATAGGTGGACGGATAATTGGTTCTTCTTCACCAAAACTAGTACGATTTCCAGAAAAAACATTATAAATTTGTTTTATAGATTCTATTTCTTTTTTAGTGAAGAACATGGAACTTACACATAAAACTAATTTTTCTTGACTAAATAATTTTATAATTTCCATTTCATTTGTTCCAGAAAGTTCTGCTGAAAGTGCTGGTTTTAAAGTATCAAGTGAAAATGGATCCATAATAACACTCATAGTACTCATTATAGTTTTTAAACTATTTCCTTCAGATTTATCTGTTCTTTTTGCTAGAGGAATAAATCTATTTTTTCCAGGGTTATTCTCTTGTGCTAATTTACATTCTACAACATCACCTTCGGTATATTTTTCTTTCATTGTTTCAGTTGGTTTAATAAATGCATGAATAGGTTTTCCTTTAGGTCTTGGAACATAATAATTTTGTTGTGTACTTGTAAGTAACCACCAAATATTTTTGTCCATAGGATTTACTTTAATTTTAAAATCTATGGTAAGTTCACTAGGTGGTTTCCATTTAAATTGAACATTATTATAAGCATTCCATTCACGGAAAGGAATATAATTTCCATCAAAGGCCTGAAGAATTAAACCATCTTCTTTTAATAAAGTCTTTCCCATTCTTTGTTTATTTGTTTCTGCTATAACAAATTTGTAAATATTGGGTGTATGTAAAATAGCATCTATAGGAAACCATACTTTTAATGTAATATCCATATCAGGTAAATCAAGTGTCTTTATTGCTTGACTCATAATAAAATATCGATCATAATAATTATTAGAAATCCAGTTGTATACTTTACCGCGATCTTCGTAAAAAATAACATCAAAAATAAGAAATTCCCAACGACCATTTGGATGTTGTACTAGTTCTCCATCAAAAAGAAAAGTTTTACCTGACATTCCTACAACAGTTTGATCTGGTTTTTTAAAATAATAAAAATTTGTTAAACGATCAATAAAATAAATTGTTCCAGTCGAAGAAAGAAACATAAGATGGCGTACACCATTTACTTTTAAAGTAATGTAATAGACTAAACGATTATTTGCAACACGTAGTAATTGGGACATACACCCCTTTTCAAGTTGAATAGGCATACCTCCAATAAATTGGTCCTTTTCATTTTCACGAAACGCATGGATTAATTCCATATATTCTTCT
>Ga0114970_10002975_pt1 | contig 12597 bp, 9 predicted proteins | sample M_140205_XF_Meta_FD_87030 | JGI IMG/M metagenome (GOLD analysis project Ga0114970, IMG submission 87030) | Freshwater microbial communities from Lake Montjoie, Canada to study carbon cycling - M_140205_XF_MetaG | ecosystem: Environmental > Aquatic > Freshwater > Lake | place: Lake Montjoie... | reverse complement strand
AGTTGGTGGAAATCGCGCCCGCGCCTGGACTACAACCGCGGCTGCGTGAAAAACTGCGGGAAGTGTCTCTTCGCATGGCTCATGCCTGTGGCTTGCAGGGTTTGTGTACCTTCGAATACTTGGTGGCGCCAGAACTGAGCGAGGGCTTCGTTTTCATCGAGGCCAATCCGAGACTGCAGGTAGAGCACACCGTGACGGAAGAGGTCTATGGCGTCGATCTTGTGCGCGCGCAGATTGATCTGGCGATGGGCGGTACGCTTCAATCGGTCGGGCTTGCACAAGCAGACATCGGCGCTCCCAAGGGTTATGCGATCCAATACCGCTTGAGCATGAACGCGGCAGGGCCTGCTTTGGCGAACGAGACGATCACACGTTTCGAGGTGCCGACGGGCCAAGGCATCCGAATTGAGACTTTTGTTCGCGAAGGCGCAACACCAAGTCGTAGCTTCGATCCACTGCTGGCCAAACTGGTCGTGCATTGCCATGCACCTGACTATGCGATGGCCGTGGACAAGGGCCAGCGCGCGCTGCGACAGTTCATATTGGGCGGGGTTCACACCAACTTGGGCATGCTCGAGGCCATTGCCGGCGACCCGTGCTTTCGTGCAGGCCGAGTCACGACGCGGTTTGTTGAATTGAATTTTGGGGCATTGGGCGCAAACGCTCAGCAGCGGACGATGGAACGGGCCGCCGCCTTGGCGGAAGTGTCGCGCGATGTCTCCTTGACGACGATTGCGTCGTTCGATTTGGGTGACGACCCTTCCTTGTTACGCGCACCTACGCTTGGCACAGTGCTGGAACTCAGCGCCGCTGAAGGTTTAAGCATACGCCGAGGTGACACGCTGTGCGTTCTTGAGGCCATGAAGATGGAACACGTGGTCGAGGCACCCTTTAGCGGATTTGTCACGAGCGTTCGGATCGCGAGTGGCGAGTTGGTCAACGCTGGCCAAATCATGTTCGTGATCGAAGCTGGCGATGTCGAGGAGGCGATCGAAGGCTTGACATTGCAGACGTCCGTGGGCCCGCGCCGGGACCTGCAGGAAGCGTTGGAACTGCATCGGCTACAGGCCGATGAAGGTCGACCGGATGCGGTCGCACGTCGTCACGCCATGGGCATGCGTACTGCGCGCGAGAATATTTCCGACCTGTGCGATCCACTTTCATTTCTGGAGTACGGCGGTTTCGCGGTGGGCGCGCGGCATGGTGTGACGCCGCTGGCCGAGTTGCGCAAATCGAGTCCTGCTGATGGCTTTATCTATGGCCTGGCCAGTATCAACGGTGACCTGTTTGACCGTGAGCGCAGTCGCTGTGTGGTCGCGTCTTACGACTACACGGTGCACGCCGGCACGCAAGGGTTCTTCGGCCACAAGAAGCACGACCGCATGTTTCAACTGGCGGAGGCGTCACGCCGGCCGGTCGTGATTTTTACCGAAGGCGGCGGTGGCCGACCGACGGAGCCGAACAACGTCAGCGGTGCAAATCTTGCGACCGCTACTTTCTTTTCCTTTGCCAGTTTGAGCGGACTCGTGCCACTGGTGGGCATCGTGGCTGGACGCTGTTTTGCTGGCAATGCGGCGCTTCTGGGCTGTTGTGATGTGGTGATCGCGACCCGGGATGCAACAGTGGGCATGGGTGGACCGGTGATGATCGAAGGTGCAGGTCTGGGTGTTTACAAGCCTGAAGAGGTTGGCCCGGCGACCATGCATGCCAAGCACGGTGTGGTCGATATTTTGGTGGAGGACGAGGCGCACGCGGTGCGTACCGCCAAGATGTACCTGGCCTATTTTCAAGGGCCAATAGGGCAGTGGAAGATTGCCGACCAGGAGACTTTGCGAGAACTTATCCCCGACCGCCGAACCCGTGCCTACGACATTCGAACGCTGATCGCCACGGTGTTCGATGAAGGCTCGGTGTTGGAATTGCGGCCGGAATTTGCTGTGGGTGCGATCACAGCGCTGGTTCGCATCGAAGGGCGGCCCGTTGGTCTGATCGCCAACAACCCGGTGTACAACGCTGGTGCCGTCTGCGCACCCGAAGCGGACAAGTTCACCCGATTTATCAAGCTGTGTGACGCGCACGGACTGCCTATTGTCTCGCTGTGCGACACGCCCGGGATCATGGTCGGACCAGACGCGGAGAAGACCGCGATCGTGCGCCATAGCTCCCGCATGATGATTGCTGCGGCCAACATCACCGTGCCGTACTTCACTGTTGTCTTGCGCAAGGCCTACGGACTGGGCGCCATGGCGATGGCCGGTGGCAGCTTCCACCATGGCTCGTATTTCACCGTCGCCTGGCCGACTGCCGAGTTCGGCGGCATGGGCTTGGAAGGTCAGGTCAGACTGGGAAGCCGGCGCGAACTCGAGGCCATCCAGGATCCACAACAGCGCGCCGCTCGCTTCCAAGAACTCGTGGACAAGCTCTATCAACATGGCAAGGCAACCAACTTCGCGCCCTTCCTCAACATTGACGACGTGATCGACCCCGCCGACACGCGTCGCTGGCTGCTGGCAGGACTGGATTCAGCCCGGCCACGGCGCGAGCGTTCGCCTCACAAGCACCAGCCAGGTGTCGACGCCTGGTGAGTATCGTGACCCCTGCCCACTTCATAGAGACGAGCTAAGCATGAATCAGGAAGAATTTCCCGAATACACACCACGCCAGCCGGGTGCGCCAATGGCTCTTGAGGGCGTGCGCGTGGTCGAGTTCGCGCACTTCATTGCCGGGCCCTTCGCGGCTACCCTCTTGGCCAACTTTGGCGCTGATGTGATCAAGGTGGAAGCACCTGGGCGCGGTGACGAATTTCGCTATTACCCTCCGGCCCGCCCAGAGATGCCTGATCAGGGTGCGCCCTACATCTGGGCCAATCGCAACAAGCGCAGCATCACGCTGGACCTCAAAAGCGAGGAGGGGCTGTCCGTTGCGCGCGACCTCGTCAAGAGCGCCGATGTGGTGATCGAAAATTTCTCGGGTGATGTGATGCAGCGCTTTGGGCTGGACTATGCGTCGTGCAAAGCCATCAAGCACGACATCATCTACTGCTCAGTCTCGGCATACGGCAAAGACGGAGTATTTGCCAAGCGACTCGGCTTCGATACCGTGGCGCAGGCCGAGAGTGGCTTCTTCTCGCTCAATGGGTATGCTGATCGGCCAGGCGTTCGCGCTGGGTCCCCTGTGGTGGACATCACCACCGCACTGATGGCCAGCAACGGTATCCTGGCAGCGCTCAACTATCGCGCCCGCACTGGGCAGGGCCAGCAACTGCAGATTGCGCTGTATGAAAGCGCCACACTGCTGGCTGGCTATGCGTCGATGCAAAACCTGCTGTGCGGCTTCGAGCCGCAACGCAACGGCAATGACAGTCCGGATACTGCGCCTACGGCGGCATTCATGTCGGCGGACCGGCCTTTTTACGTCAATTGCGGAAATTCCAAGATATACCAGCGGCTGTGCATCGACGTGCTGGAACGGCCTGATCTGGCGAATGACCCGACACTGGCCGACCGTGACGGCCGAATGGCAAGGCGGCAGGAGTTGTTCGACACTCTGCAGGAAATTTTCAAAACCAAGCCATGGGCGCACTGGCAGGCGCGCTTGGCAAAGGCCAGCGTTCCAAGTGCGGAGATCCGCACGCTGCCCGATGCGCTGCGTTCACCTGAGGCGCGCAGCCTGGAACTTGTCACTCGCATTGCGCACCCTGTGTTGGGCTGGATTCCTCATGTCCGGCTGCCGCTACGAATGGGCGAAACACCTGCTGCTGACCCGCGGCCTGCGCCATCGGTCGGTCAGGACACCGATGATGTTTTGGCCAGCACGCTAGGTTACGGCTCTGACCGAATCGCGCAGTTGCGCAAGGACGGTGCTTTGGGATGACGCAACCCGGCTCATTCAAAAAGATTTTCATCGCCAACCGCGGTGAGGTGGCGGTACGAATCGCACGCGCCGCCGCGATGCTGGGGATCCGCTCGGTCGCAGCATTTTCTCGCGACGATTAAGTTGTTGCATCCGGCTTTGTTCGACGTCGGTTCAATGACGCCAAATGCTGACGCACCGTTAGTTGATAAGGCAGTGGTGGGACCAGAGGGTGCCGTTGTCGTTGTCGCGCCCATGGGTGGCCGATTGGTGAGGTGGGCGGTCGAAGCGGGCGAAGCTGTCCGGATCGGCCAGGTCATGGCAGTGATCGAATCGATGAAGATGGAGCATCAGGTCCTTGCGCTAGAGTTCGGTCGAGGGATTGAATTGCTCGTCGACAGCGGTGATGCTGTCGTGGCGGGACAGGCCTTGCTTTTTTTGCAGCCCGGAGAGTTTGGCGAGATCACCGGCGATGTCTTTGCCGTCTCTGATTGCTTTTCGAACAACCAGGAGCCGGATGAACTGCGCGAGCGCAAGGCCGCCTTGCTGGATGCGCAACGTCCTGAGGCATTCGCGCGCCAGCGCTCACGTGCTGCACTCACGGCACGTGAGCGTATCGCCCGGCTCTGCGATGTGGGGAGCTTTGTCGAACTCGGCGGGTTGGTGCAAACGGAGAATGCAGCGTTCGCTCCGGCCGACGGACTGGTGATGGGTTCGGCGCGAATCGACGGCCGGCCTGTGATGGTACTGTCGCAGGACTTCACAGTGTTCGGCGGCAGTTCGGGGCCGATTGGCAAGGCCAAGATGTTGCTCGCACTCGGGCGCTGCCGCACCAACGGCATACCCTTGGTGATGATGCTCGATGGTGGTGGGCACCGGATTCAGGATGGCCAAAACTCACGCTACTACGCTTGGGCCAACCCGGTGTTTCAGGAGTTCGCGCGACTGTCTGGTTGGGTGCCGGTGGTCGCGGCAGTGCTGGGAATGGGCTATGCGGCCAACACCAATTTTTGCGCGATGGCCGACCACGTGACCATGGTGCGAGGTCTGTCGGAGATGGGCCTGGCCGGTCCAGCCTTGGTCAAGGCTGGCACCGGCGAACAGATCACGGGCCAGCGGCTAGGGGGCGCCGATATCCAGGTGGACAGGTATGGGATGGCCGACCTGGGCGTTGGCTCGGAGGATGAAGCCTTCGCCGCGATCTGCCGCTCTCTGTCATTCCTGCCATCCAACGCTGGACTGCCCACGCCGCGCACGAACTTCGAGGCTGGCGATACCGAAGTGCTGAACCGGTTGGTGCCTTCAAGTTCGCGTCAGACCTATGACACGCGACGGGTGATTGAGCACATCGCTGATGCCGGCAGCCTGTTTGAGATCAAACCCACCTACGGCGCGAACTTGGTCACTTGCCTGGCTCGCATGGGTGGCCAGTCGGTAGGTTTCATTGCAAACCAGCCACTGGTCAAAGCCGGCATGATCGACAGTGCTGCTTCGGAGAAGGGTGCGCATTTCATCGCCTTGTGCGATGCCTACGGCTTGCCACTCATCTACCTGATCGATGTCCCCGGCGTCTCGATCGGCTCTGAGGCCGAGCGCACTGTGCTCGGGCGACGCAGTGCCAAGTTGCTGTTTGAACTGGGGCACGCCACCGTGCCGCGCATGTCGGTCGTCATCCGCAAGGGCTATGGTCTGGGCTACGTTGCCATGTGTGGCGGCAGAGGCTTCGAGCCGGATGCCTGCGTGGCATGGCCCACGGCGGAAATCTGTGCGATGTCGATTGAGGGCTCGGTGGATGTGGCCTACCGCAAAAAGTTCCAAGATGCCCCGCATCCGGCGGCTCGGCGCCAGGAAATCATCGATGAAATCCGTTCTCGGGTCAGTGCGCTCCAGGCTGCCGAAGGCTTCGGCATCGATGATGTCATTGAGCCCTCGCAGACGCGCGCCTACCTGCTCAATGTGCTGGCCCAAGCACCACCTCGCAGGCAATCCAGCATGCCCGCGAAGTGGCGATCCATCTCGCCCATCTGAAAATATCATGAACACGACGACGAGCAAGCTGACGACTTTTCAGCACGGTTTTTTCGAGCTATGTCGATCCAGTCCACCCGGACAAGCCACTCGAATCGATCGCATCGTGATTGCTGATGTGTTCGTGAGGTGATGAAGTCACTGCAGTGATGCAGCATTACAAGTTCGAAAAGGTGAGTGGTACTGCTGCCAGCCTGCCGGATGAACCCTGTTCTAACCTGGAGACAATGATGTACAAGCTGTTAAAGACCATCTCGCTTTTGATGGCTTCGGCCTTGGTCGCTGTTGCGACTTCAGCGCTCGCTGACGACTACCCCTCGAAACCGATCCGTATGTTCGTGCCAGGCCCTGCGGGCGGGCCGACGGACATGATGGCGCGCGACCTTGCCGCCAAGCTTTCGGAGTTTCTTCCGCAACCCATCGTCATCTTCAACCAGGCCGGGGCTGGTGGCATGATTGCCGCAGGCTCAGTCGCCAAGTCGGCCCCAGACGGCTACACCGTGCTTTTTGGAAATCAAGGTCCGCTGGCCGCGAACTTTGCGTTGTACGACAAGGTGCCATACAACGTCCAGACGGACTTCGCACCGGTATCGCGCTGGGCGATCATTCCGAACGTCCTGCTGGTCAACAACAAGGTGCCTGCCAACACAGTGCAGGAGTTGATCGCGTTGGTCAAGAAAGGTGGCCAGAACTGGAACTTCGCTTCAGGCGGCAACGGTACCAGTACGCACATTGCGGGCGCGGTATTCGCCAAGCGCGCCGGATTGCAGTTGACGCACGTGCCATACAAGGGCGCCCCGCCGTCGCTCATGGATCTCATTGGCGGTCAGATCCCGATCGCCATGTCAGGCACTGTGGATTCGCTGTCCCATATCAAGGCTGGCAGTATGAAGGCGCTGGCCGTGACTTCATTGCAGCGCGTCCCGGCCCTGCCTAACGTGCCGACGATCGCCGAGGCGGGAATACCTGCTTACTCCGTGGCGCCTTGGTTCGGTGTGGTTGCTGCTGCGGGCACACCTCCGGATGTGATCGAGAAGCTCAACGCTGCGATCGCCAAGGCGGGACGATCGCCTGAATTGGTCAAGAAAATCAATGACCTCGGTGGCTCAATCGCGACCGGAACAGCTGCTGAGTTTGCTGATTTCATGAAGAAAGATGTCGATCACTGGGCTACCCTGATCAAGGAATCCGGCGCCAAGGTCGATTGATGGGCCGCCATTGGCTGTTCAACTATTTTTCACGCCGAGCGTGGGCCGAGCGTAGGCTGAGTTCGCGAAGGACTGCCGCCATCATCTGCTGCTGATCCGCTGCGTGGTGGGTCGTTGCAAGCAGGGCCGCTCGTTGTTTCGTGACACCTTCCTTGCTCTACGGGCCCATGCGCCATGCCGGCGGCACCCTGCCGGTGGTGGCCTCGCTCACACGCGGCGGTACGGCCGCTGTCGCCGGCGAGTTCTCGCCCGAGAGTTGCTGATCAAAGGGTTTGAGTCCGACGTCGTCAATGATGAGCCGCAGCACGCGCGCCAGCGCGGCAAGTTTGCGGTCGTAGGCGTCGGTCGCACGGGTCTCGCTCTGAGAGAGGGTCAGGATGAGGGCATGCAAGCCGGAGCGCCGCGTCATTGCCGCGAAAGTGTTTCGGGTGCCGGCGGCTGTTGCAAAAGCCCGCATACCGTATCCACCAGGTTGTCCAGGTCGAAGGCTGCGCCCCACAGGCGCGGCGACTTTCCTATTTCCTTGCCCTCCAGCGCGGCTTCGCGCGAGGACAGCGTCGCGCCCAGGTACAGCGCCATCAGGCGCAGTCGTTGCTCAACAATGGCAGGCGCCATCGGAGCTAAGGCGCGTCGGAAGTGATCCAGGCAGCGCATGTAGCCGGAGTTCCAGCGGTTCTGCAACGCCGCGATGAACAACTTGCGGTGGGTCAGTTGCAGCACCGTGATGAAACGCAGGTAGCCCTCGCGATCCTGCATTTCGCTGGCTGTCTCCGGAAACGAGCTCTCGACCAGGATCTTCACGATCTCGCGCAGGCTCGGCGCGCGGCCCGATGACTCCGCCGCGTCGAGCATCCCGTTGCGCCGCTGGTTGATCAACTTGGCGCCTTCGGCCACCAGTTCCTGGATCAGGGCCTCCTTGGTGCCGAAGTAGTAGTGAATCGAGGCGCCGTTGCGCGCGCCCGCCGCCGCCACGATGTCGCGTACCGACACGCCGTCCACGCCGAACTTCGAAAAAAGTTGCCGCGCAGCCACCATCAGGCGCTGGCGCGTGGTGTCGGACTTCGTCTCGGCGGCGGCTTGGGCTTTTTGATTCATGTGTGAGCTGCGCTTTCGGCTGCGGCAAACCCGTCTTGACAGGCTGCGGTCAGATGGAATAGTATTTTAAGTCAAATGTTTTAGACACTTGGCTTGAATCCCCACCCAATGACTTTGCCCTCTGCCAGCGCGCACCATCCTCGCCTTCCATCCGCTGGTGACTGTGTGCTGCGCCTGTGTCTGGCGAGGCTGGCAATCAGCCATCCGGATCGTGTGTTCGCGGTATTCGCCTCGGGCGAGTGCTGGAGCTATGCGCAGTTGCATGAGCGCGTGCGTGCGGTCGCGGCCAATCTGCAGACGATCGGTGTACGCCCGGGGTGCTGCGTGCAATGCTGGCTGCCGAACGGCCCGCAGGCGCTGCTGCTGCTGTTCGCGGTGAACTACCTGGGCGCCGTGTTTGCGCCGATGAGCGTGGAATACAAGGGCATCCTGCTGGACAACGCCATGCGGGCGTCCGGCGCAAGCATCCTTGTTGCGCATGCCACATTGCTGGCGCGCCTGGACGCGCAGGCGTTGCAGGCCTTCGAGCGCGTCGTGGTGGTGGCAGCGCCGTCTCCGCCGGCAGGGCAGGGCCGCTTGATGGCTTGGGAGGAGTTGGCCGCGGACGGGCCGCCCTTGCAGGAGGCGCTCTTACCGCACCCGCAGCCCTGGGACGTCCACGCGTTGGTCGCAACCTCGGGCACGACGGGAGCTTCCAAGTTTGTGCCCATCACCTACGCGCAGACCTGGGCCACCAGCGGCGGCTTCATCGCGCTGACCGGGGACGACCGTGCGCTGCTGAACATTCCCATCTCGCACGTGGGCGGCATCGGCGTCGCGTTTCGCGCGCTTTACCGGGGCGGCTCGGTCGGTTTGGTCGAATCGTTCAGCGCGGCGTCGTTCTGGAGTACTGTGTGCGCGCTGGAGATCACCACGCTCACGCTGTTGGGCGCAATGACCGACTTTCTGCTCGCCGAACCCACGCGCGAATCTGACCGGCAGCATCCCCTGCGTCACGCCATCATGGTGCCGATCACCCACAACGCGACGGCGTTCTCGCAGCGTTTCGGCGTGGACATCTACACCGTTTTCAACATGACAGAAGTTTCCTGTCCCATCGTCTCGGACAAGAACCCTAAGCAGCCCGGCTCCTGCGGGCGGGCGCGCGAAGGCTACGAACTGCGGCTGGCAGACGGCAACGATTGCGAAGTGGCGCGCGGCGACGTGGGTGAATTGCTGGTGCGCTCAGACATGCCCTGGGCCATCGCCAGTGAATACCGCGGCGATCCGCAAGCCACGGCCAACGCATGGCGCAACGGCTGGTTCCACACCGGCGACCGTTTTCGCCAGGACGACGAAGGTTGCTGCTACTTCGTGGACCGCCTCAAGGACGCGATACGCCGGCGCGGCGAGAACATTTCGGCGGTGGAGGTGGAGGCCGCGCTGGCCGCTTTCCCCGCCGTGCGCGAGGCGGCGGTGATTGGCGTGCCCAGCGAGCGCGGTGAAGACGAGGTGCTGGCCGTCCTCTCGCAGTTGCCGGGCAGCGATATCGACCGGATCGCGCTGGTCCAGTTTCTTGCCGAGCGACTGCCGCATTTCATGGTGCCGCGCTACCTGCGCATCGTCGACGAATTGCCAAAGACCGCATCACTCAAAGTCCTCAAGGCGCAGCTACGCGATGAAGGCATCACCGCCGACACCTGGGACCGCGAGCGCGAGGGTCTGCGCCTTCGCCGCACACGCTTCGATAGCCATACAAGCAGGCGCGCAGCATGAGTGCCGACCAAGACAACAGCGACGCCCAAGACAAGGGCAGCGCGCCGCAAGCCAGCCTCGCGCAACTGCGAGCGCGCAGGCACGCGCTCAGCGACGAAGCCCGTTCCGAAGCTGTGCGCCGCACGCACGCGCAGGGCCGCTGGACCGCGCGCGAAGCGATTGCGGCGCTGTGCGACGCAGGCAGCTTTATTGAGTTCGGCGGCTTCGTCGCCTCGCCGGATGCGCAGATGCAGGCACCCGCTGATGGCCTCATCACCGGCAGCGCGAGGCAGGGGGGACATCCACTCGCGGTCTTCGCCTACGACTACAGCGTGCATGCTGGCAGCCAGAGCGCGATGAACCACCGCAAGCTGGCCCGTGTGATCGCGCAGGCCGCCAAACAGCGCATCCCGCTGGTCGGCTGGCTGGAAGGCGCGGGCGCGCGGCCGCACGACATGCTGGTCTATGCGCGCGGACCGAGCACGAGCCTGGCCGCATTCGCGCGGCTGTCGGGCTGGGTGCCGACGGTGGGCATCGTTCCGGCATTGGCTTTCGCCGGCCACGCCAACCTGGCAGGCATGTGCGACCTGCTGATCGCGGTGCGCGGCGCTGCCATGGGCCTGGCCGGTCCGCCGCTGGTGGAGACGGCAATCGGCGAGAAGCTGACCCCGCAGCAGATCGGCGCGCTGGCAATTCACGTGGCGGCGGGTGTGGTCGATCTGGTCGCCGATGACCCGGCGCAGGCGGTGCAGCTTGCACACCAATACCTCTCGTATTTCCGCGGCACGCAGGCCGCGGGCGACGCGCCCCCCGCCGAGGCGCTGCGTGATGCGGTTCCGGAAAACCCGCGCCAAGCCTACGACGTGCGCGAGGTGGCGCGCGGCCTGTGCGACATCGGCTCCACGCTGGAACTCAAAGCGGATTGGGGCGGCTCGGTGGTGACGATGCTGGGACGGATCGAGGGATGTCCCATCGGCATCGTCGCCAACCAGCCGATGACGCTGGCCGGTGCGATCGATGCCGATTCGGCGGCCAAATCGGTGCGATTCGTGCAGACCTGCGATGCCTACGACATTCCGCTGCTGATGCTGTGCGATACGCCCGGCCTGCACGTGGGCCCCGCCGCGGAAGCCACCGGCCTGGTGCGCCACAGCGCGCGTTTGCTGGTGGCACTGGCCAACGCCACCACGCCCGTCATGACCGTGGTGCTGCGCAAGGGCTATGGCCTGGGCCACTACATCATGGGATCGCAGGCGCTGGAGCCCATGGTGCTGGTGGCTTGGCCGACGGCAGAGTTCGGCGGCATGGGCTTGGAAGGGGCGGTGAGCATCATCCACCGGCGCAGGCTCGACGCTATCGCTGACGCGCAGGAGCGCGCGGCGCTGCATGCGCAGCTCACCTCGGAATTGCGCGAAGCCAACACCGCATACGACATGGCGCGCCGCTTCCTGATCGACGATGTCATCGACCCGGCCGATACGCGCATGTTGCTGGCGCAGGCGCTCGCCACCTGGAAGCCGCCCGTGCGTGCCACCCGCAAGCGCGTTATCGATTCGTTCTGAGATTCAAGATTCGCCCACACTTGCAGGAGACAGCCATGAAATACCTCTCACGATGGAGCCGCCGCGTCGGCCTGTTCGCGCTCGCGCTTTACTGCGCAGGCGCCGCTGCGCAGTGGGCGCCGACCAAGCCGATCCGGCTGCTGGTGCCTTACGCAACCGGGGGCTCCGGCGACATCGGCTTGCGCATCATTTCGGAAAAGTTGTCGGCCGCCATCGGCCAGCCGCTGGTCATCGACAACAAGGGCGGCGCGGGAGGCGTGATCGGCACGGAGTTGGGGGCGCGCACCCTCCCGGACGGCTACACCTGGATACTGGGTTCGGACGCGCCTTTTACCATCATTCCCCACCTGCGCAAGGTGCCCTATGACCCGCTGGCGGATTTCGAGCCGGTGGGCCTGATCGCCTCGCTGCCGCTGGTGGTGGTGATCAACCCCTCCCTGCCGGTCAAGAACATGGCGGAGTTGGTGGCGCTGGCCAAAACGCGCAGGCTGAGCCTGAGCTCCAACGGCAATGGCTCCTCAGCGCACCTCACGGCTGAGCTGATCAAGCGCGAGGCAGGTATCGATCTGCTGCACGTGCCCTACACCGGCATCGCGCAGGCCGTGACCGATGTCATCGGCGGCCAAGTGGACATGACGATCAGCTCGGTGGGCACGGTGCTGCAGCACATCAAGAGCGGACGGCTGCGCGCGATCGCGCTGACCATGCCGGTCAAGCTGGCCAGCCTGCCCGACGTTCCCTCCTTGATCGAAGCTGGCTACAACATCGACGTGAGCGTTTGGATTGGCCTGCTGGTGCCCGCCAAGACGCCCAAAGAGGTCACGCAGCGCGTCAGCGCCGAATTGACCAAGGTGCTGGAGACGCCCGAAATCCGCGAACGCTTTGCCAACCTGGGCTACGTGCCCGGCGGCGGCGCGCCATCCGTGCTGGGCCGCCGGATCGAAGGCGACTACGCCAAGTTCGGAAAAGTGATTCGTGACGCCAACATCAAGGAATGAGGCAGTGCCGGCCACGCCCTTCAGCCGCATCCTTGTTGCCAACCGCGGTGAGGTCGCGCTGCGCATCATGCGCACCGCGCGCGCGATGGGCTACGGCACCGTGGCCGTGCACTCCGCGGT
>Ga0114970_10002973_pt1 | contig 12599 bp, 10 predicted proteins | sample M_140205_XF_Meta_FD_87030 | JGI IMG/M metagenome (GOLD analysis project Ga0114970, IMG submission 87030) | Freshwater microbial communities from Lake Montjoie, Canada to study carbon cycling - M_140205_XF_MetaG | ecosystem: Environmental > Aquatic > Freshwater > Lake | place: Lake Montjoie... | reverse complement strand
GTCTGTCCACGCATCGAGTCTGCAAGGGTTGAAAGGCGTTTGATCTCATTTTGTTGGCGTTCAGCCATTTTGCTGAGTCGCTCTTCGTCAAGTTCTCGCGACACGAGGTATTGGCTGTACGTGCCGCGATATTCAACGATTTCGCCAGTTGCTTCTTCTGCTTCGCGGTCGAGGTGGATGACGCGCGTGATCGCTTCGTCGAGAAGATCAAGATCGTGGCTAATGACGAGAAGGGCGCCGCGGTACGAGCGAAGAAAGGTGAGAAGCCAGTCACGGGCGTCGGCATCGAGATGGTTCGTCGGTTCGTCGAGAAGGAGAAGGTCGCTTCCAGCGAAAAGGATGCGCGAGAGTTCAAGGCGACGCCGTTCGCCTCCGGAGAGCGCCCCGATCGGTAGTTCCAAGCGGTCGGAGCGAAGACCGAGACCATCAACGAGCTTGCGAGCTTCGGACTCAGCGGCATAGCCACCATCGATCTCAAATCGCTCCTGAGCGTTGGTGAATCGAGTGATGTTCTGCTCGGAGGGGTCATCTTCCATTGCTTGGCGAAGGGTCTCGAGTCGCCTCGCGGCGGCATCGAGGCCACGCCCGGACAGCACGTGGGTAATGGCGAGCGTCTCGGGATCGACGGCGTCCTGACGGGGATCCTGAGAGAGGTAGCCCGTTCCTCCCGACCGTTCGACGGTTCCGCGCTTTGGGTCGTTATCGCCGCCGAGAACACGGAAAAGTGTGGTCTTCCCAGCACCATTTCGCCCTACTAAACCGACCTTGTCCCCGGCCTGAACCTGGAAGGTGGTCCCATCAACAATGGTCTTCCCCCCGATCTCAACTACGAGGTTTCGGACGCTAAGCACCGATCAAGTCAAGCACCCCTGCGGGGGTCTCCCGACATCGGTGTCTTTGTGAGCATGGTTTGACGGCTCGACTACCGCCGAGGTGACGGCCAAGCGCTGCGAAAAATAGCTACAGGGTCACCCTTGCGGCGGAGAGATTCAACGTGATTGAGGAGTTCTTGATCGACGCCGTCGAGTCCCGATGCTTCGGCGTCGACGCCACCGCCGCCGTTGGTGAGTGCTTGTGCAAGATCAGTGCGACCGGCGGCTATGAGTTGATGTTCCAACTCGAGTTCATCGACGAAGAACTGCGCGCGATCACTAGGGGAGAGCGGATCCCAACCAGCGATGAAGGTCATATACGGGTCGGTACGGAACCATCTGATTTCATCGGCGCTCACGATCCAGAGAATGCCTACTGGTTTGCGGCTTGAGATCGAACGTTCGGGGCCGAGATGGCTGACCATGTCATCTTCGGCGACAACATCAATGCCGGAGCGCTCGAGTTGCAGGCGGAGAGCATCGCCGTAGTCGCCGCGTACCGAACCCGTAGTGACTACGAGCAGGGGGCCCGAACCGTCGAGGGCCCGAAGCGTTGGCTCTAAAAATCCATTGAGGACAGTTCCTGTCGACGGACTCGGGGGCTCGGCAGACGCGTTTGCGTCAAGGACGGGGCGCGTCGCCATGAGGGTGACGATCGTTGCTGTTGCTGCAAGCAGGCCGAGAGTGAAGTGGCGGACACCTCGCGACTGGATCACTCGCATGAGCGAAGACCAAAGCGACCAGGCGATCGAGAGCCACCAGAGAAGAGCGAGCACCCACCACCAACGCACGACCCAGTCGAAGACCGGCCCGATGACTCTTGAGGTCGCTATGACACCACCGAGGCTTGCGGCGACAACGATGAGTTGAAAGCGAAGCGCTGCAAGCGCTCGAGTTCGCCGCGCAATCCAAGCGGATCCGGCCATGCCAATGAGGGGGAGGAGTAATGCGATGACGCCGGAACCAAGGAGCGCTCCGTCGGTTCCTGTCAGTTCGACGCGACCAAGCCACGGTGCTGCAGGAAATCGAAGTTGGTCGGCAGCAATGTGAAGTCCGGTACCCAGCCCCGCTGGGCGATCTCCAGGGGAAAGAAAATAGTGCGTGAGCGCGCCAAGGTTCCCTGTGCCTGCCATCTGATCAACGATGACGGGAAGCCAGCATCCGAAAAGAACGATGAACGAGATGCTGAGAATGATGCGTCGTTGAGTGCGATCCGATGGAAGGAGCGAGCGAAACGAGTCACGCCTCCATGAGAGAAGCGCGATGACTACAGCAATCATTGTGAGTATCGGGAGATAACCAATATGGCTCTGCAGTTCGAAGGACGCGACGAAGAGGAGTGGTGGCCACATCCACGCGTCACCTTCAACGACAGACCAAGCCAGCAAAGCAACGAGCGCCAGTGGAAGGAGCGTGATGAATGGATTCCACGGATCGCGCATCATCGCTGGCCCCATTGCGTGGAGGAGCAGAGCAGTTGAGGCCATGGTGGACGAGACAAGAGCGAGTCGACCTCTGCGCCATGCCACCAGACTCATCGCAGCAATCGTGAGTGCATTCAGCGTTGCTGCCGCAGTGAGGAGCGCTTCGGGTTTATCGCCGAAGAGGTGATACGGAACGGCGAGAAGCCAGTACAGAAGCGGCCCGGGGTGGTTCCAGCCGAATCGTGAGTACGGGCCAACGAGCGGCGTGTGGCGTCCAACGTCTTCGACGCGCAGGTTTAAGACTGCCCAATCACCGCTTGGGCGCCAGACAAGATCAAGAGCTGCCCGTCCAGCATCGATGATTGCCCACATCACCAACGCGGTGAGAAAAATCGCAACGACGATGCACGCGACATTCCAGGGGTCTCGCCACCATCGCTCGTTCCTACGAGTATCAGGACCGATGGTCGTCGATTCAGGCGATTGCAACGTCAGGTTCAGACGTCGTCGGGGTCGTACTCGCCACGCTCGTAACGGCGGCGTCGGCTGATCTGGTTGGCAAAGGCAACGATGCAGATCACGGCAAGGATGGCGAAGATCGCGACAAGGATCATGGAGAGAGCCTAGGCGGAACGGGACGAGAAGGAGGATCGATTGGAGATCAGGGCCTCAAGGATCGACCGATGATTTCTTTCATAATTTCGGTCGTGCCGCCGTAAATGGTTTGAATCCGGGCATCGATATATGCCCGAGCGATCGGGTACTCAAGCATGTAGCCGTAGCCGCCATGAAGTTGGACACATGAGTCGACGACCCGCTTTTGCAGTTCTGTTGTCCACCACTTGGCCATCGCCGCCTCTTCGACGGTGAGCTCCTTGGCATTGAGTGCCTCGATGCATCGATCCTGAAACACCTCAGCGATTTCGACCTCAGTGGCAATTTCGGCGAGCACGAACCGCGAATTCTGGAACGTGGCGATTGGCTGCCCAAATGCAGTGCGGTCGTGCGTGTACTCAAGCGTCCAGCGGAGAGCCTGACGGGCAGCCGCAACTGCACTGATGGCGATTGAAAGTCGCTCCTGGGGAAGGTTGTCGACAAGGTGGGCAAAGCCCATTCCCTCACTACCGAGGAGATTGGCGGCAGGTACACGAGCATCAGTGAAGAACAGTTCCGCTGTGTCCTGCGCGTGGAGACCAACTTTTTCGAGATTACGGCCGCGTTCGAACCCGGGAGTGTCTCGCTCGATGACGATCAAGCTCATTCCCTTATGGCGCTCTTTAGGATCTGTCTTCACGGCGACGATGACAAGATCGGCATTGATGCCGTTCGTGATGAACGTCTTTGCTCCATTGACGACATAGTCATCACCGTCACGGATTGCCGACGTGGACATCGACGCCAAGTCTGAACCAATTCCCGGCTCGGTCATCGCAATTGCGGTGATGAGTTCACCGGAACAGATTCCGGGGAGCCAGCGCTGTTTTTGATCCTCTGTCGTGAGTGAAAGGAAATACGGAAGACAGACATCGTTGTGAAGGGTGATTCCAAGACCTGATGGAGCGAAACCGGAATACGCGAATTCTTCGTTGATGATGGTGTTGTACCGAAAGTCTTCGACACCTCCGCCGCCAAATTGCTCGGGAGCGTCGATTCCGAGAAAGCCCGCGCTGCCTGCAGCGGTGAATAACGTCCGATCAACGATGCCCACGTGGTCCCAACGTTCGAAATTGGGAGCAACTTCTCGTTCGATGAAGGTACGAACCGATTGGCGAAACAGATCGTGTTCTTCGGTGAAAATGGTTCTGCGCATGTACCGATCGTAGGGGACCGGTGCCACTTCGTAAGGCTTGGATCCGACGAACAGAACTTCGCTGCGGGTATGGTTCAAATCGAACACGGGAGTCCGGGAGGCCGGGCTGAGAGGGAAGAGCCGATCTCTTCCGACCGTTGCACCTGATCCGGGTCATGCCGGCGAAGGAAGTTTTCGGTTCACACTGGTTTGTGCTCGTTCGTGTCGTCCCGCCCTAGGTGTTCGACATGTCGAATCAGAATGAAGTCTCGTCACGTTCGGCGATCATCGTGATGGGTGGAGTTGCGCCCGACCTGGGGTTGGCCACAGCGCTCGATAGAAACGACGTAATTGTGATCGCAGCCGACTCGGGAGCGGTTCATGCCCGCTCTGCGGGTCTTTCAATCGATATTGCTGTCGGGGATTTCGATTCGATCCCGCCGTTGCTACTCCAGCAGTTAGTGGGCGCAGGCGTTCGGGTTGAACGTCATCCTGCAGCGAAGGATGCCACTGACCTCGAACTCGCAATAGAGGTTGCGATACGGGAAGGGGCTGACGTCATTACGGTCGTAGGCGGCCACGGCGGTCGCGTTGATCAGTCATTTGCCAACGCGTTCGTCATCGCATCGCCGGCGTACGCGCATATCTCGATGCACGCCATTCTTGACTCTGCACTGGTTTCAGTCGTACATGGCGGGGGAGGTGTGACCTTTGTCGGGGCGCCTGGCGATGTCGTCACAATCCTTCCTCTTCACGGTGACGCGACAGGCCTGCGCACGGAAGGGCTGGAGTATCCACTCCGAGGCGAAACGTTGAAAGCGGGCACCACGCGCGGTGTCAGCAATGTCCTGCTCGACCGTGAGGCCACGGTTTCTCTCGAGTCGGGAACTGTCCTTGTGGTGCGTCCTGGTCCAGAACTTCTGGTCAATGAAAATGGAGAGTTCGAATGAAGCGATCGTTTGCTGTGATTGGACTTGCTCTGTCTGTATTTGCTGGCGCTTGCGGATCTTCAGGCTCGGCAACGCGATCCAGCGCGGATATTGCGCCCGTTCTCGTAAACGGCGCGCTCCCATATTTCGATACTCCAGTCACGTTGCGGGTGCTGACGCACGATTCGTTCGCTGTCACACAATCAGTGCTTGATGAATTCGAAGCTGCCACGAATGTAAAAGTTGAGTTGATCCCATCAGGTGAGGCGGTTGCGATGACGAACGCAGCAATTCTCACTGCCGGCAACCCGGTTGCGGACTTGATTTTCGGATTCGACGAAAATCTCTTGGGTTCTGTTCTTGAGAACAACCTTCTTCAGGCGTACACGCCGGAGCGTTTGAACACCGTCGATGAGTCCTATGTGCTTGATGCTTCGGGAATGGCAACCCCCATCGATCACGGCGATGTCTGCGTGAACTTTGATAGAGCCGCTTTCACGAAATCTGCAAACCAGATACCGACGTCATTCGATGGACTCATCCAGTCTCTGGTGACGAACAAGTTTGTGGTCGAAGATCCTTCGACATCGACCCCGGGTCTTGCGTTCATGCTCGCGACGATCGCCAAATTTGGCGGTGGCGACGACACCTCTGCGAATGCCAAGTGGCTTTCGTATTGGAAGAAACTGAAAACCAACGGTGTAAGTGTCGTCGATAGTTGGGAAACTGCGTACTACGGCAGTTTCTCGGGTGGCAGTGGTAAGGGCGATCGTCCTCTCGTGGTGAGTTATGCCTCGAGCCCCCCTGCAGAGGTTGAAGATACGACACTGGCGGTCGACGATTCTCCGACTGGAGTAATCACCGAAACCTGTTACCGGCAAACAGAATTCGCCGGAATACTCAGGGGTGCAGCAAACCCTCGAGCGGCCGCAGCCTTTCTCGAATTCATGCTTGACAGTTCGTTTCAGGCGGACGTCCCCGGGCAGATGTACGTGTATCCCGTGGTGACCGGTACACCTCTCCCTGACACTTTTGCCAAATACACCGCTCCGGTCTCGAACCCTCTGACGATGCCATACGCGGATGTTGCCGCGAATCGTGACCGCTGGATCGCTCAATGGTCGGCACTCTTCCGTTGAAAGACGCTGCCTTCGAGTCCCGAGGTGGCACACACCGAAGTTCGGTGTGGCGGCTTCTTGTGGCAACTCCGCCTCTTGCTTTCCTTGGGGTGTTTTTTGTGTGGCCGGTGTTTGCAATCTTGTTGCGCGGACTCCGACCCAATGGAGTGTGGAACCTCGCCGCATTTGGCGATGTTTTCTCGGACCCGTCGATGCGGCGAGTGCTGTGGTTCACGCTGTGGGAATCAATTGCTTCGACAGTCCTCTGTGTCATCGTGGCCCTTCCGGCGGCAGCGATGTTTGCTCGTTTTCGGTTCAAGGGGAAACGGTTGTTGTGGTCGGCGCTCCTTGTGCCCTTTGTGCTCCCAACGGTCGTCGTCGCTGTCTCGATGCTTGGCGTCATCGGTGGTGGAGGACTCACGGGGGTCAATCTCAACGGAACTGTCTGGGCGATTCTGATTGCACACGTATTTTTTAACTACGCCGTAGTGGTGCGTACAGTTGGCGCAACGTGGTCGACGATTGATACGCGACTCGAAGAATCGGCCCGAATCCTGGGAGCTGCTCCTTGGAGAGTGTTCGCTGACATCACGTGGCCGCTGATCCGGTCGTCGGTTGCCGCTGCCGCGTCGATCGTCTTCCTCTTCAGTTTCACCTCATTCGGGATTGTTCTTATTCTTGGTGGTCTCAGTCATCGAACGCTCGAGGTTGAGATTTACGACCAAACCGCAAAGTTTCTTCATCTCGATATTGCCGCTGTGCTCGCTATCGTTCAGCTCGTTGTCGTGGTTGTGATTTTGATGTGGTTCGGGCGCTCCCAGCGGCGAAGGGCGGTGCTTGTAAATCAACGATCAGCATCTGAAACAGAGCAGTCAGCGGTTACCTCGTCACAACGTTGGCTCATTCGTTCAAACCTTCTGTTTATGACGGTACTTTTTGGTGTTCCGTTGGGTCTGCTTGTGGTCCGTTCATTTTCGACCCCAAACGGCTGGGGGTTTGGCTTCTACCAAGCCCTCACAGATAGCCGAGGAGGGTCTACGTCGTTCGTTCCCCCAATCGACGCCGTTGGTAACTCGTTACTGTTCGCACTTCTTGCGACGGCGATTGCCTTGATGTTGGGACTTTGCGCTGCGTGGGCGATCGTGGGCGATGGCTCCAAGAGCTCGTCGATCTTCAGCCGTTGGACCGATACCGCGCTCATGATTCCGCTCGGGACCTCTGCAGTGACCGTTGGCTTTGGATTTCTCATCGTGTTCGATGAACCCCCGTTGAACCTTCGATCGTCGTTGTGGCTGATTCCCATCTCCCATTCGATCGTGGCGTTGCCGTTTGTCGTCCGATTGTTGGTGCCAGGGTTGCGGTCGATTGATCCGCGTCTGAGGGAAGCCGCATCGATGCTGGGAGCATCGCCTCGCCGTGTGTGGTGGACCATCGATGTTCCAATTGTCGGACGGGCGCTTGCCGCCGCAGCCGGTTTCGCTTTCGCTGTTTCGCTGGGTGAGTTCGGAGCGACGGCGTTTCTGGCTCGTCCCGATCGTCCAACTATGCCTATTGCGATTTACCGCGCCCTTGGTCGTCCAGGCGACTACAACTTCGGTCAAGCAATGGCCATGTCGACAATTCTCATGGTGCTGACAATTGTTGTCATAACAGTCATCGATCGTTTTCGCCCCGCCGGCGTTTCGGAGTTCTGAAATGAATAGTGCGTACCTCGGGATCGATCATGTGTCTGTTCGTCACTCGAATTCGACGGCCGAATCGTTGTGCGATGTCTCGTTCGACGTGGCTGCTGGTGAGGTGATTGCGGTGCTCGGATCTTCGGGCTCGGGGAAGACCACGCTGCTGCGTGCGATTTCTGGTCTTCAATTTGTCAGCACCGGCAACGTTGTTCTCGACGGGGTCGACATCACAAAAACCCCAACGCATTTGCGCGGTATCGGATTGATGTTTCAAGAGCACGCGTTGTTCCCGCATCTCGATGTTGCCGACAACGTGGCATTCGGTTTGCGAATGGCCAAGATGCCCAAGCCCGATCGAAGTGAAAGGGTCGCCGAGGTGCTTGAACTCGTGGGCTTGGCGGGTTTCGGTTCTCGAGATATCGCTTCGCTGTCTGGTGGAGAACGGCAACGAGTTGCACTCGCCCGAACGATTGCCCCTGCACCTCAACTGTTGCTACTTGATGAGCCGATGGGATCGCTGGATCGTGTGTTGCGCGACCGACTCGTCGCTGAACTTGCTGAGATCATTGATCGGCTTGGACTCACAGTTGTCTATGTGACCCACGATCGATCAGAGGCCTTCGAACTGGCTGATCGCATTGCCGTACTCGACCAAGGGAAGCTGGTGCAGTTGGATACTCCCGAGATTCTCGATGCTCAGCCTGTCAATGCGCACGTCGCCCAGTTGCTTGGTCACCGCTAACTGCGGCACTTGCGACACAATGGGTGAATGGATTTGATCGCAACCCTCGATGCTGTCTGCTCGCTCGAAGACTTGCGGGTATGGGTCGGTGATCTCGGCCGCTATCCGGAATGGCTCACGATCGTTCCGCGCGCTCAGGGCGAGCAGGGGAGCGACCCGAGCGCATGGGCGGTTGAACTTCGGGCCAAGGTCGGTCCTATTGCCCGCTCGAAACGTCTACGTATGGTCCGCACGGTTGATGAGCCTGGCCACATCCGGTTTGAGCGGGAGGAGACCGACGGTCGCAGCCATTCACCGTGGGTGCTCGATGCTGTCATCGAACCGATAGGTGCTGGTACCCGATTGACGATGGGACTTCACTATGGCGGCTCTCTCGGCGCTGGGCTCTTCGAGCGCCTTCTGGTCGATGAAATCGAAGTCTCGAAAGAAACTCTTCGCTCGCTAGTGGAATGAGGTCTCGCGCTTCCGTAGCGTGTGGCTATGACCGTGCAAGAAGATGCTGACCTCACCGCTGCCGACGTTGCCTGGAACCTCGATCCGTTAGTCGAAGGCAAAGGCCAAGAGGGCGTCAACCAACTTCTTGAGCAGGCCGAAGTTCTCACTGGTGAACTCGAACAGTGGCGGGGCCGGATTGGCGAGCTCGAAGTGCCGGAATTGGTAAGAGCGATGTCGACGCTTGCCGAGATTCAGGATCGACTTGGTCGCGCGGGCTCTTGGGTGTCGCTGCGATTTTCGGTCGACACATCAGACCCGGCGCGTGGCGCAGCGATGCAGAAGTTTCAAGAGCAAGCGACCGAGTTGTCGACTCGCTTGATTTTTCTTGAATTGGAATGGGCCGAGGTCCCCGAGCAGCGCGCTTCAGTACTGCTTGAGTCTGAAGAACTTGCGTTCTGTCGTTATTACCTCGAGTCGGCTCGTCGCTATCGACCGCATTTACTGACCGAGCCCGAAGAGAAGATTCTGGCCGAGAAGGACGTGACGAGTTCATCGGCATGGAGCCGGCTATTTGATGAATTGAGTTCCGCCATCGTCGTCGATCTTCCTGAAGGGCCCACAAGTCTTGAACAAGGACTTTCGCGTTTGGGCTCACCAGATCGTGACGATCGGCGTATCGCTGCAGACGCAATCACCGTCGCCCTCGAACCCGGGCTTCGAACTCGTGCCTATGTGTTCAACACGCTGATGGCCGACAAAATCACAGACGATCGACTCCGTTCATACTCGTCTTGGGTCGCGAGCCGAAATCTCGCCAATCAAGCGAGCGATTCTTCGGTACAAGCATTGGTCGACGCGGTTGTCGATCGCTACGACATCCCTCAGCGTTGGTATCGGTTGAAGGCGCAACTTCTTGGCGTCGATCGCATCGCCGACTACGACCGCAACGCTTCGATCGCCTCGGTTGAAGAAGAGTTCTCGTGGTCAGAGGCGACCGACATTGTCCTCGACTCCTACGGTTCATTCTCAAGCGAGTTGGCCGGTGTCGTGAACACCTTCATCAACGAAAACTGGATCGATGCTCCGGTGCGACCTGGCAAGCGGCCGGGGGCGTTCTGTGCCTACACCGTTCCGAGTGCACATCCATTCCTGTTGCTGAACTGGACCAGTCGACGACGCGACGTTCTGACCCTTGCCCATGAACTCGGGCACGGTCTTCACGCCTATCTCGCTCGTGAACAAGGTGTCTTTCACCAATCGACACCGCTCACCTTGGCCGAAACCGCATCGGTCTTTGGCGAAACGGTCACCTTTGGCCGACTACTTGCCGATACAACCGATCCGAACGCCCGCCTCGCTCTCTTGGCCGAGAGTCTCGAGGGTCAGATCGCTACGGTCTTTCGCCAAATCGCCATGAACCGTTTTGAGAACGCCGTGCATACGCATCGTCGTGAAATCGGAGAGTTATCGACCGAAGACTTCGCCGACGTGTGGGAGAGCACCCAACGCGCCATGCTTGGCGACGCGGTGGAACTCACTCCGGGGTATCGCTCTTGGTGGAGTTACATCCCTCACTTCATTGGCTCACCTGGGTATGTCTACGCCTACGCCTATGGACAATTGCTGGCGCTCGCTGTCTACGCCCGTTACGAGACTGAAGGCGATGCATTCGTTCCGGCCTATCTCAATATGTTGCGCGCCGGTGGTTCGAAATCGCCCGAAGATCTGGGTCGTATCGTCGGCGTCGATCTTGCCGATCCGCGTTTCTGGGATGGCGGGCTTGCCATTATCGATGCACAACTTTCAGCAGCCGAACAAGCAGCGAAGGACGCCGGACGACTCTGAACGAGAAGCGTGGGCGGTGTTATCTGCGTCCGGTCTCGAATGGAGTGAGGTCGGGGTTCGCCACAGAGTCGCGGTAGTGATACATCGAGTACGGATACTGCGTAACGATTTTCCCTGAGGGGCTCTCGTAGTAGTGGCCGCATCCAGCGTGCCATACGTCGACTCCGGCGATGGCCTGTTGGAGTTCAGCGTTATAGGCGTTCATTGCTTCGCGTCGCGGATCGATCCAATCGATTCCGTCGCTGTCCATCTGTGAGAGCAATTCGAGGACGTAACCGACTTCATATTCGGCCATTTGAATAAGCGAACCAGCGTTGTTGTTGGGTCCGTACAACATGAACAGATTCGGGAAGCCTGTCGTGGTCACGCCCAAGTAGGCCTCGGGGCCGTCGACCCATTCGTCGTCAAGGCTTCGGCCATCACGCCCAGTAAAGGGAATGCGTGAGGCGAACTTGTCGACCACATAGCCAGTCGCACACACGATGACGTCGACCTCGCGCTCAACGCCATCGGCAGTCACGATCCCGTTTGGAGTGATGTGCTCGATGGCATCGGTGATGAGTTCGACGTTTGGTCGATTGAATGCGGGGTAGTAGTCGTTCGAAAACAATGGTCGGAAGCAACCCCATGGAACATGAGGTGTGAGACCCTCACGGGTCTTTTCATCGTCGATGACAGAAATGGCGACAGCACCGGCCCATTCAGCTCCACCGAGAATCTCTTTGTTGCTAAACGGCGCATTTGGGCCGATGTAGTTCATGATCGCGTCGCGATAGCCCTGAAGCGCTTCTGGATTCGATCGAAACTCTTCGATCTGTTCTGAAGGAATCGGAAACTCTTCTTTGGGAAGCACCCATTGAGGCGACCGCTGGAAGGAATACAGGGTGTCGGCGAGTTTGGCGATTTCCGGAATACTTTGCACTGCACTTGCAGCACTGCCAATGACGGCAACGCGCTTGCCCGTTATGTCGAGATCGTGGGGCCATTCGCCCGTATGAATCAATTCCCCAGCGAATGAATCGCGTCCAGCAATGTCGGGCCATTTTATTTCGCCGAACATTCCTTGAGCGCTGATGACGATGTCGGCGACGAGCGTCTGGCCAGTCGATGTCGTGACGACCCACTCGGCGGTGTCGTCGTTCCAGGTCGCACTGGACACGCCAGTGTTCAAGTGGATCATCGGCCAAAGGTCGAGGGCGTCGACGGAGTCGCGCATGTACTCGAGGATCTCGGGCTGTGACGCGTACGACCGAGGCCACGATGGATTGAGATTGAACGAAAAGGAATAGGCATGGATCATGACGTCGCAGGAAAGGCCGGGGTAGCGACTGCGTTGCCATGTGCCACCGACGTCACCATCGCGTTCAAGCACCTTGACGTCGGTGTAGCCCGCTTCACGGAATTGATAGGCGGAGATGATGCCGCCTGGGCCTGCGCCGATGACGAGAATGCGACGGTCTTTTCCGATCATTGAAGGAGCTCCTACGGGCGGCGTGACGAACGAGGTCATCATCCTGCCTTGTCCGGCGCACCGGCGTGACCGAATCCTGACCTGATCAGCCGGTTGGCGAGATAGGGGGGTCGCTGGGCTAGATTGACAACTCGCAAACCGGTCGCTTCGGCGCATCCGGGGGGCCACGTCGGAGTGGCGGAATTGGCATACGCGCTAGACTAAGGATCTAGTGCCCGAAAGGGCGTGGGGGTTCAAGTCCCCCCTCCGACACGACAACCCGGGATGTTGCTACTCCTTCGATCGGAAGCCGGTT
>Ga0114970_10002970_pt1 | contig 12601 bp, 9 predicted proteins | sample M_140205_XF_Meta_FD_87030 | JGI IMG/M metagenome (GOLD analysis project Ga0114970, IMG submission 87030) | Freshwater microbial communities from Lake Montjoie, Canada to study carbon cycling - M_140205_XF_MetaG | ecosystem: Environmental > Aquatic > Freshwater > Lake | place: Lake Montjoie... | reverse complement strand
TCGGATGCCTTGGCTCGAGAGAATGACAGGTATAATCGGACTCGGATTTTTTCCCATGTGCAGTTTCATGAGAAATATGGGAAAAATTTTCTTGGGTTTCTCCTGGGCTCTGAAGCCTATCTTTCATTCCAAGATAGTGAGGAAAATACTCGTACGGTATATGCACGTGATTTTAATAAGCCTTTAGAGGAAATTTTGCATGGGAAGGAAAAAAACTTTCTGGTATCCAACGGTTTGGTTAACCTGGAGACGCCTGCCACTGTACGAGCCTTTTTCTTGGAGTTTTACCCAGAGATCATTCTCCCTGAAGCCTAGAACATGCTTTGCATGGCAAACTTCATCTGATCCCAGGTGTTATGCCAATCATTGAACCAGATTACATTTGGGAATGTGGTCCATACTCTGCCTTGTCCGCACTCTAGGATCCATCCATCCAAGGCATAGATTTTTTGCTCCCCTTTCGGCAAAAAGAGACGATCTCCTGAGTGATGAATGTGCAGCGCCAAGGGATCTTTTTCTAGCTGGGTTCGGTGCTCGCCTTCAAGGACAATGGTACGGATGTCCATGCCATAGCGCCCTGTTTGTCCTCGAACCCCAATATCCGACCCGTAAATAATCAAATATTCCGAAGCCGATGCATACAATACTTTCAGATGCCCTGTGGCACCATAATAGTTATTGATGGTCCATGGATTTTCGCGAAGGAAGGGAAATTCCTTTTTCAACCTGGCAAAAAGGTCAGCAAAGAACTCCGGCCGTGCTTGATTGCTAAGGCTGCGTGCATGTAGCTGTGCCTTGGCAATGGCATAAATTTGATCAGGATCCAGTTTAAATCGACTATGACCCGCCTGAAAAAAAGGGGCATCATCCCTATAAAGAAGAGGACTGATCTCGGTCGCTTCTCCATGCAACCTGCTTTCTATGGGAGAAGCAGCCAACAAATGTGTGGTAGCCCATATTGCCATGCTTCCAATGGTCATGCAGAATTTCATACTGCCTCGCGCGATGGTGGTTTGTTTGTATAATATTGATATTATTGGCATATTTAGGTTTTCGCAAGTTTTTTCCCATTCTTTGTCACTATCTTTCTTTGGAGAGGTACATGGGCGAGATCTAAAAAAATCTCTTTCTTGTAGTCAGAAGTAATTCTGGATATCCTGAGTAAAATTCAATGTATTACGGGAGACCGAGATGAAACTACGATGGATGGTTCTGCCAATCTTGTCTATAAGTTGCCTATTCCCCATGGCGTGTAAAAAGCGCAGTGCAAGTAGTGGAGGGAGTCAGCAAGCGGCAAATGCCCCTGTGATCTCTTCTTCAGTGGATTCTGTGGTGCTTTCCTCCACATATATTCCTGAAATCACCTATACGGGAACGCCAGTTACTTTTTTGATGCAACCCAGTGGGGTGACAGCTTCCTATTCTATTTCGGTGGTAGAGAATGCCAGTTGGCCATTGCCTCCAAAAGGTCTTACCAGCAGTTGGAGTCAAAATTATGAATGGTTCTATAAAAATTTAGTTGAAGCGGCCTTAGACCAATATAATACAGGCCTGTCTACGCCTGTGTTGTTGAATGGGATCACTGATCCCAATGGTAGTACCCTCTATGCAGAGTGGACCACTCGCTTTCCTTCCCTCTTTTCGTTTGTTGAAAACTTGGTGGCCTATAACCTCAGTCTGGGTGGGTCTTCTGTCTTTGCTATGACTACCAATAGTATGGGAGGGGGGACTTTAACGTTACCCAATGGTACCAGTACCCTAAATTATCTGAGTCCTATTGATTGGAGCTCTCTTGATTTGAAAGAGGAAGATCAATCTATGGTAGAAACCTACCTGCTGGCTTGTCCAGCTTCCTATGAAAAATTTATAGCGAACTATCCTATTTCTGATGCCAGCTTAGCTACCTTTGTACAAGCGGTTTGTATACCGGGTACTTCTTTTGCCCCTGTACTCGAGTCGACATTACTCTCCCAAATTTCCAGTGGGACAAATAGCATCACTGCCACAAGTACCCAGAGCACCCCTTAACGCCATCCATTTTCTAAGTAAGGTCGAACGGATTTAAAAAAAGCGCCCACCTCTTCGTCGGACGTTTGGAGCATTTCTTGTCGTCGATCCAATAAAGCCGGTGTACCTTTGCAGAAAAATCCCAGCAGTTGTTTCATGCGATTGATTTTCGTCCGTTCGGGCAGATGAACCGGGGTTTCTGCCATATAGGTGGTAAAATAGGCGAGAAGTTGCTCCCATTGCGGTACATAGGGTTTTCCTGAAAAGTGGGCTTTGATTTCATGGAATAAAAACGGATTGATAATGCTCCCTCTTCCAATCATCAATGCATCGCATCCCGTATTTTGAAGCATCTTACATGCGTCGGCTACGGTAAGGATATCTCCATTGCCTACCACGGGAATTCGAAGGAAGGATTTGGCTTCTGCAATGAGGTCCCAGCGAGCAGGAGGCCCATAGCCATCTACTTTGGTGCGAGGATGCAAGGTGAGATATTGGATGCCGCTCTCTTGGGCAGCAAGTAGGTTTTCTTTGAATAAGGAAGTATCTTCAAATCCAGATCGAAGCTTTGCGGTCACGGGGATGGACACGGCATCCACCATGGCTTTTGCGATGGTATACAAATGATTTGGATCTTTTAGTAAGCTAGAACCCGCCCCTTTACCCGTGACTGTATTAGAAGGGCATCCACAGTTAAGATCCACCCGAGGGGCGCCTCGGGCCTCCATTTCCCTTGTCATTTCAGCCATCAAAGAGATATCCGATCCCATCAATTGGGCTGCCAGAGGAAAGGGAGTGATCTCGTTACTTTGATAGCGAGTCGCGAGGCTTTTGATATGGGCGTTGGCAGGCACGCGCAGAAAATCTTGCACTCCTTCATCAAAGCCTCCGATGGAAGCCATGGCCTTTCGAAAGGCTCGATCTCCCACACCCTCCATGGGAGCAAGGAGTAAGTAGGGGCAGCCGTCTGAATTTCTAGGTAAAATCATCATGATCGGTCAAATTTCTGGTTGAATGGTGCCTTGCAAAAAAATTTTCTTTTACCTAACATAATGAGGGGAAATATTCTTCCCCTCATTATTCTTTCCAAAGCGGTTCTTGATAGGAATCTGTGTATGGATCAGATTTATTTGGACAATGCAGCCACTAGCTTTCCCAAGCCGGAGAGCGTGTATGTCGCTATGGACACTTTTTTGCGCACGGTGGGGGCCAGTCCCGCTCGGGGGAGCTATCTTAGGGCCCAAGAGTCAGAACGGAAATTGATCCGACTTCGATCCTCCCTTTCCCGGTTATTGGGGATTTCCGATCCTTCTCGCTTGATTCTTACGAGCAATGCCACAGACGCTTTGAATATGGCTCTCAAAGGGTTTCTTCAACCGGGGGACCATGTGATCACCACGGATGTGGAGCACAATGCGGTGTTGCGCCCCTTATGGGCATTGCAAAAAGCGCAGCGCATTACCCTGTCTATTGCTCCCTCCAATCCCATGGGGGAAGTGGATCCCCAGCAGATTTTTGCCCAGGTGACGGCCCAGACGCGGTTGATTTGTTGTACTCATGCCTCCAATGTGGTGGGTACCCTTCAACCGATTGAAGCCATTGCCCATGAATGTCGCAAGCGAGGGATTGCGTTGCTGGTGGATGGTTCGCAATCAGTGGGCGCTTTACCGGTGCATGTGAAAGACTTGGATGTGGATTTCTTTGCTTTCACCGGTCACAAGAGTTTGCTCGGACCCACGGGTACGGGTGGATTATATGTGAGGGAGGGGATTGAGATTGCGCCCTTTCGAGAGGGGGGCAATGGCGCCCATTCCGAGAGTTTGGATCAGCCTGCCAGTTGGCCTGAGCGACATGAATCGGGCACGCCGAATATGGTAGGATTGGTGGGTCTCTTGGCAGGGGTAGAATTCTTGCTTGCCACAGGGGTGGACAAAATTCGAGCCCATGAAGTGGCACTTACCGAGCGACTGATGGACGGATTTCGTTCCATCAAAGAAATTCAGATCTATGGACCCGAGGCAGAAAAAAAAGTGGGTATTACCTCCATTGGGTTCTCTGCCATGAGTACGGCAGAAATGGGCCAAATTTTGGGGAAGAAATTTGGGATTATGATTCGCACTGGATTGCACTGTGCCCCCTTGATTCACACTCAGTTGCAAACCCAAGGACAGGGGACGTTGCGATTCAGCGTGGGGTATTCCACTACGGTAGAAGATATTGATACCGTTGTTAGGGTGTTACGTGAAATTGTTGCCAGTGTATATCGACGACAACCTACAGCTTTGTTGTAATCAACAAAAAAGGAAACGGGAATGACGCGTCACTTTGTGAGTGCAGGTTGGCCCTATCTATATGATATTCCAGGATTGCACAATTGCGTGCCCATGTTGTTTGCCGATGTATGTGCTCGGTATTATCGAACCAAGGGGGAGGAGGTGTTCTTCCTCAGTGGAGCAGATGAACATGGGGCACGTACTGAGTATGTGGCCCAAGGGTATGGTACGACTCCCCAGAAGTTGTTGGACGAAAAATATCAGGCTACCTTACCATTGTTGGATCAGTTGGAACTTTCCTTCGATGCATTTGAGCGTACGACGGATCGGTTTCACAAAAAATTTGTTCAAGATTTTTTTGCGGAATTGCGAACCAAAGAGGCCTTGATCGAGTCCACCCAGAAGGTAGCTTGGTGCTCCCAGTGCAACCATCATTTGCCAGACCGATTTTTGGAAGGTACGTGCCCCCATTGTGAGGGAAAAACCTACGGCAATCAGTGTAACAACAAGAAGGTATGTTCCCGATTGGTGGAATCCCACGAGATCAAAGATCCTCGATGTGCGGTTTGTGCCACAACGGTTTCTTGGAAAGAGGAGCCTCATTTCTTTTTCCAAATGCAACCTTTTGCAGATCGATTACAAGACTGTGCTACAGCGCCAGAGCGAGATTGGGAGGAAGTGAAGAGGCGGGTGGAGCATACTTTGGTGGAAAATCCAACGGTGTGCGTGACTCGAGATACCCGTTGGGGCATCGAGGTGCCTGGACTGGTGAATAAATCGGTCTACTCTTGGGTGGATTCCTTATTGGCCAAGGTGTCGATGCTCGCCAAAATTAGCCCTGAAAAGGAAGCCCAGTATTGGAAATCCTCCGAGGCCCAGCATCATTTCTTTTTGGGCATGGATGGGACGCCCTTTTATGGAGCGCTGTTGCCTGGTCTTTTGTTAGCCAGTGAACGAGGGTATGTGGTGGATCATTGGTCCATTATGCCTAATGAAGTATTTATCTACGAAGGGGGAATTTGTTCTAAATCCACGGGGACAGGAATTTGGTTGCAAGAGGCGCTAGCCGTTCTTCCTGGGGATTACTGGAGATTTTATATTTTCTTTATTCATGCCAGTGTGGAGTCAGGTGCGGAACGGGATGTGGATTTTCGATGGGATCGTTTCTGTGGGAGTATTAACACATGGTTGTTGCAAGGATTGTCCGATGTGATTGTGAAAGGTACACCTGGATTGGAGTTGGATGGGATTGAAGAGGAAAAACAGGTAGGGATTTATATGGAGGCAGGGAAATTTGGACAAGCTTTTCTTCTGATCTTGGAAACATTGGTGAAGTGTCCTACTGTAGCAAAGACAAAGAGATTGGCTCCCTGGTTCTCCTGCTTTCTTCCTGAAGCAGGAAAAGCGTTGATGGAAGGAAAAATTCCCTTTGAAGCGGCGCCTCTCTACTTTCGGGAGGTGCAAATGGACTACCAGGATATGGTGGATGCAAGACGGTCCCAGCGTGGGTTGGGGGAAGAGATTACGGATGCGAGAGCGGATATGTTGTGTGTGTGTCCGATTAATTTAACAGAGCAATAATTTTTTCCTGGAGGGCGTTCCCCCCTCCAGACCTCCCCCCTGGGAGAAATGAGTTTTGTTGGAGGGTGTTCCTCCCTTCAGACTTCCTCCCTGGGAGAAATGAGTTTTTCTTGGAGGGTGTTCCTCCCTTCAGACTTCTCCCCTTGAGACTCCTCCTTGCGTAAGGATAGCCAGATGCGATGGATCAAAATCCTGATGATAGGTTGGATGTATATGAAAAGTCTGGGGATGGTGTGTCCGTCCTCCATTCCCATGCTTACAGAGTTGGAAGCCATTGAGGAAGCTCTGTCTGGATATTCGAGACAATCGGTGGAAACGCTGATGCTTCATAGAGGGGAAGGGAAAGCGGGTAGTATGCAGGCCAAAGGGTTGCATCGCGTATTGGGAGAAAATACCGTATACGAGCTGACTTCACATGGCCTTCAAGAAAAACGAGAGGAGAGTCAAGAAGGAGTGTTGGATATTTCTCTTGCCATACAAAATCCGCAGAAGAAAATACGCCCACCGAATCGAACGATCTTTCGGGCAAAATGGATTTCTTCCTCAGCCATATTGGAAACAGAGCCAGAGAGCGGTGCGAATATCTTGGGAGATAATGGTATCCTTTATATGGATATTGAGGGATCGAGAATTTCGGTTCCTATCGAAACAGCTACCTCTGAAACATTGGCTTACTATGATGCCGTTCTTCTACATTGGGGAGATCGGGTGCGGTTTCCAGCTGAGGAAGTAGGTTATCCCATCTGGGTGATGGATATTGGGCTTACCTATGTGGAGGACTATCTGATGAAACCCAAAGGAGGGGGATGGTACTTGGAGTGGCATAAAGATCGCCCTCATTTCCATATGCCTCTTTCTTTCGAGGCCTGTGGGTTTTATCTTCTTGCAAAGGCGCTGGGAGGAGACTTATATGAGATTACCGCTTTCTTCATTCCATTTAGAAGTGCTGTTTTTACAAAACGAGGGGTTCTGCATTGCGATGCAGGGTTGGTGGGAGAGAACTGGGTAGTTGGGTATTCTGTGTCAGAAGATTTTTCCACTGTCCTCATGCGCAATGCCCAACACGAACAAGTGCGAATTACACCCGAACAAAATCAATAAATCCTCGTTCGATGTTTACATGGAGCAACTTCACTCTGACTTTTTGGCCTACATCGAGGTCTTGTTGACCGTGGACAATTTTCCCTTCTACGGGTGGATGAAAGATCCGAGCCCAGGTGCCTTTCTCTGAAGCCCCAGTGACAATGCCGTCAAAATAATTTCCGATGCGAGAGGACAAAAGCTCCGCAGCAGCTGATTTCCTTACCTGGCGCTCCACTCGATCGGCTGCATTTTCTTGTAAGGTGCAGTGAGCAGCCAATGCACCCAGTTCATGGTTATCATAGGGAGGCGGGGCGTTTTTTAATGCAGCTTTTAGCAATCGAAGGGTGATAAGATCGGGGAAGCGACGGTTGGGTGCGGTAGAGTGGGTGTAATTTTTTACTGCCAATCCGAAGTGTCCAATGGGTTTTTCGCCTGGCATCACCAGGATGTACTCCCCTCGTCCCAAAAGTTTAACCACAGTTAAGGAAAGATCGGGAAAGGTGAGAAGATCTGCGGATCTTCGACGGGATAGGAATTGCCCCAGGGCTTTGGAGCTTGGTTCTGGGGGGAGGTGTTCTCCGAGATCTTCGGCTACTTGCATAATCCGGGTCCATCGTTCTGGGGAACGTACCACCCTACGCAAGGTGGGATATCCGGATTGGGTAAGAAATTTGGCTGTAACCCCATTGGCTGCAATCATAAAATCTTCGATGAGTTCTTTGGCTCGATTTTTCGGTTCATCTTGCAAATCCACCACGGTGCCCTCTTTCATAATGGCTCGTGGTTCTAATGTCTCCAATTCAAGGGCTCCATGTTCATAGCGTAAGAAGCGCATTTTTTGGGCCAGGTGATCTTGAAGACGCAGTTGTTCTTGCATACCGGATATTTTTTTGGCTGCTTTGGGCAAAGGTCCTTTGCCTTCTATCCATTCCGATACGCTGTTATAGGTAAGTTTAGCTTGATTTTTTACGCGAGCGCGATAGATGTGGGATTTGATGGTGGCCCCTGAAGGATCCAGCTCCATTTCCATTACCATGGCAATTCGCACTTCCCCTTCCGAAAGGGAAGTAAGATCTGTGGATAGTTTTTCTGGCAACATAGGAAAAATGACGACACCCGTATAGACCGAAGTCGTATTCTTTTTTGCATGAAGATCGATATGGCTTCCGATTTTTACCAAGGCATCCACATCGGCAATGGCTACCAACAGTTTCATATGCCCAGAGGGCAATTTTTCTGCCACGGTGAGTTGATCTAAATCCATAGAGTCATCATTATCGATGGAACACCACAAAAGATGCGTGAGATCTTCCATGGGTTCAGATTCTTCTTTGGAACAGGTGGTAATTTGGGCAAGTTCTTGCTGGGCACTTTCGGAAAAATCTGCTTCCAGACCTCGTTCTGTCATGGCTAAGCGTGCAATTTCCAAGAGGCTATGTTTTTGATCACTCATGGGATGAATCCTTGCCACTTTGCTTTATCCTTGATACTGTTTATATATCAAATCTACCATATGTATTGCAGAGGCGTCCCTATGAACTTTCAAGGGTCCTGCGACAATATTTCTTTTTCTTCTCCTTCCGTAGCCTTTGGGTTGATTCAACGCCAATCTACGATAGTGACAGCTATGGCAGCCGCTGAGCCACAACTGTTCTATCAAAATTTAGGTGCTTATGCGTCCAGTTGGCAGGACGTGAAAATCTATTGTTCTAATCCGTCTAAGCCCTATTCAGTATTTTCCGATGAGTCTTTGTTGGCGCATGTAGAATTTCGTCCCATGTTTCTTAGCATCCATGTGCGAAACCATCAGAATAAACCCCATGTCCATTATGTTCCCCAGCATCTGTCTCAATGGACTTCCCATTTGTTGCAATCGCCTGTAGATGTCTTTTGGGGGTCTTGTTCTCTTCCAAATAGTCGAGGTTTTGTGAGTTTGGGACCTGGTGTGTGTTATGAATGGGAGGTATTACGAAAAGCCAAATATGTGATTTTGGAGGTTAATCCACATATTCCATACGCCTTTGGTTCTACATTATTTCACATCGATCGTGCGGATGTATTGTTGGATAGTCAGATCTTACTTCCATCGATTCCAACTGCAGTACCCAGTGTAGAGGATCGAAAAATTGCCTCATGGATTGGAGAATTGGTTGCGGATGGTTCCACCCTTCAATTGGGAATTGGTGCGATTCCCAACGCATTAGTGGAGGTGTTGGCTACTAAGAAAGAATTGGGTGTCCATACGGAAATGATCAACGATGCCATCTATAAATTGGCAGAGAAAGGAGTAATCACCGGAACAAAAAAAACCCTATGGGCAGAGAAAATGATCGGGTCTTTTGCCTATGGATCTAAAGAATTATACCAATTCATTCATCATAACCCTATGGTAGAGTTGCATCCTTCGTCTCTTGTGAATGACGTAAAGACCATAGCTAGAAACCATCGCATGGTTTCCATCAACTCTGCTGTGGAAGTCGATATTACTGGACAAGTCTGCTCTGAATCCTTGGGACACTTGGAACTGAGTGGGGTGGGCGGGTCTTCGGAAACTCATATTGGGGCTCAAAAATCTCGACATGGACGTGGGCTTATTGCTCTCCATGCTACGACGAAAAATGGGGAGTCTAAAATTGTGGATCAATTACAGACAGGGGGTAAGGTGAGTATCAGTCGCAATGATGTTGATACGGTAGTGACAGAGTTTGGTGTTGCTGTGTTAAAGGGAAAAACAGTGTGCGAGCGCGCCAAAGGTTTGATTTCCATTTCCCATCCGGATCATCGTGAGTCTCTCTTGTTCCATGCGAAGAAATTTGGCTATATTTAGTAGGGGATGATATGAATCACAGGGGAAGAGAGTGGGTACTTGGGTTTTGGGTTGCCATGATGGGCGTATCATTGCAGGCAGAAAATTTATTGGTGGGTGCAGCGAGAGCTGACATTACAGGTCCTGCAGCGGAACAAACGATGGCAGGGCATGGAAAAATATTTCAAGATACGCGAGGGATTCATACTCGGCTATATGCGCGGGCTTTTTGGTTTGAGGAGGAGGTGTCAGCTCGCACATTTGCGGTGGTGGTGACGGATCTGGCCATGGTATCCGATTTGGTACGGGCTGAAGTGTTGAAACTGGCTAGACCCAATGGATTGCTGCAGTTGCGAGATGAGAATTTTCTTCTGCTAGCGACCAATACCCATTCTGGGCCTGGTGGGTATATGCCGTATACTCTCTATAATTTGAAAACATTGGGAGTCTCTAAAGAAAATGTGCAAGTGATCGTTGAGGGAATTGTACAGGCCCTTCGGTTGGCTCGCAATCATCGAAAACCCAGTCAGATTCGATTAAACCAGGGGCCTCTCCTCGAAACAAAGTCAACTTCTCTTATGACCTTATTGAAGATGGTGGAATCGGAGACAGAGATCCCCATTGGGGCTCTCAATTGGTTTTCAACTCCTCCTTCTTCCTTGTCTCATGACAATCATCTAATTAGCTCGGATCACAAAGGGATAGCCGCCTATTCCATGGAAAAAGCTTTCCACGGAAAAAATCCTCGTTTTGTATCAGGTTTTGCTAATGAAACAGAATGGGGGGGAGATCCCCATTTTCTTACGGAACAAATGGCAGGAAAATTGGATATAGAGCAGAACCGCATCGTGGCTCGTGCCCAACAGGAAAAAGCCCAAGAGTTATTTGTTTCTCCTCTAGGAGCTCTTCTTGCGCCTAGATTGGATTCTCGCAGTGCATGGGTGCGTATGCCAGGCTTGGAAGTAGAGTCGGCATTTACGGGGAAAGATCATCCGATTCGGTTGTGTCAGGCGGCTGTAGGGAAGTCCTTTTTTCAGTGGGCTTCATTTCCTTTATGGGGGCCTTGGACAGCAGAAAAATTGCCGTTTCAACTCCATCGCATCGGATCTCTCGCTATAATTGGGGCGCCTGCTCAGATTTCCCCCTTGGCAGGAGATCTCCTGCGTCAGCAGGTGGGGGATATTTTACGTCCAGTGGGAGTCGAGGTGGTAGTGGTCTCAGGGCTTGCAAATTCCTACTCTGAACATGTGACTACCTTCGAAGAGTATCAAATGCAAGGATACGAGGGGCGGCATACCTTATTTGGTCCTTATACTTTTGCTGCCTATTTGCAAATTTTTACCCAGTTAGCTTTGTCTATGGCAGGGAATGGACCTTCTGTGAAGACGGAAGTGGCTCCCGTCTGGAAGGTGGAAAGGTTTTCCAATTTTCGTCCGGGAGTATGGATGGATCGTGCTGGGCAGGGGTATCAGTTTGGGGATGTATTGCAACAGCCCTCACCCACATACCATCGAGGGGAGACGGTGGAGGTGGTTTTTGTTAGCGGGCATCCAAAGAACGATTATCGAACGGATGGGAGTTTCCTTGTGGTAGAACGGTACCAAAATCAGAAATGGATTCCTGTCTTTGTGGATGCCGATGATGAAACTCGGTATGAGTGGAAGCGTAGAGAGGGGAAATGGTGTTGGGGTGCCTGTTCCAAAGCCATTCTATCATGGGAAATTGGCCAAGACACGCCCTCAGGTGACTACCGTATGGTACACAGAGGGAATCAAATGCCTCCGTTGCGCAGAGCCCCTCGCCCCTTTGTGGGATATAGCGAAATCTTTCATGTGGAGTAAGCCTTTTTGGTCACCAACTTGGGTAGGTGGTTCGGAGTTTGGCTCTGGTGGGAAAGAGAGTAATCCCCTGATGTGAAGCGATGTAATCATTTAATATCTATTGGTAAAAATAAGGTCCTTGACAGTTTTTAGATAACTCGATAGCTACCTGTCATCTGTAGTAAGTATGACATGAGCCATAGGATCCCATGAAACTGTCCGATCTTGCCTTTCCTCTACCCAAGGAATTGATTGCCAAATACCCTTTGCCCCATCGACGAGACTCTCGGTTATTGGTACTGAGGGAGCATGACACTGTACCGGTGCATCGACATTTCTCCCATATTATCGAGTATCTATTGCCTGGGGATGTGTTGGTGTTGAACAATACCCACGTGTTGCCAGCCCGACTGTTGGGCCACCGAAAGGACACAGGAGGAAAGGTGGATCTTCTTTTGTCTCGGGTAGAGCCAGATGGGACCTGGATTGTTCTCATGCAAACCAAGAGTTTGGTACCTCCGGGAGCTGGGTTGGTATTGGGTGCCTTGGAAGCCACAGTGGTGGAGTATCTTTCCGAGGAACCGGGTGCCTATCGAGTGGCTTTCCATGGAGAGGTGGTGCCCTATGCCGAAAAGCATGGGCATATTCCTTTGCCTCCTTACATGGAGCGAGAGTGGGAGGCCGAGGATGCCATTCGGTATCAGACGGTATTTTCCGATCCCGGCCAAAATCAAGCAGTGGCAGCCCCCACAGCAGGGTTGCATTTTGATGAAGCTTTGTTAGCTGAGATTGAAGCAAAGGGTGTCAAGCTGGTCTATGTCACCCTGCACGTCGGACCTGGCACCTTTCTTCCTATTCGTACGGACAATTTGGACGAGCACCAGATGCACGCAGAGCCTTGGATGGTATCTGTGGAGGCGGCTCGGACTCTCAACGAAGCCAAATCTCATGGGCGTCGTGTGATTGCTGTGGGGACCACAACGGTGCGTACGTTGGAAAGTGCGGTGGATGTCGCAGGATGTGTGCAAGCG
>Ga0114970_10002967_pt1 | contig 12611 bp, 10 predicted proteins | sample M_140205_XF_Meta_FD_87030 | JGI IMG/M metagenome (GOLD analysis project Ga0114970, IMG submission 87030) | Freshwater microbial communities from Lake Montjoie, Canada to study carbon cycling - M_140205_XF_MetaG | ecosystem: Environmental > Aquatic > Freshwater > Lake | place: Lake Montjoie... | reverse complement strand
TTTGAGGTAATTCTTTGGACCCCGAACTTCAGTCATTTTTTCGTACTGAGAAATCGCACCGCAAATCACAATTCGCGAGCCCAAAACAATGCGCATCAACACATCGTCAAGTATTTCTCCGCCCACATTGTCAAAAAATACGTTGATGCCATCGGGCGCGAGTTCATCAAGTCGAGCACCAACATCTTCATTTTTGTAATCAATGGCTGCGTCAAATTTGAGTTCGTCAACTAAGAATTTCGTCTTGTGAGGACCACCGGCGATGCCGATCACTTTGCTTGCTCCACTGAGGCGGGCGATTTGCCCGGCCATTGAGCCGACAGCACCAGCCGCGCCCGAGACCACAACTGTGTCGCCTGGCTTCACTCGTCCCACATCAACGATGCCAAAATAAGCAGTCATTCCAGTTGTGAGACCAAGAGCGCCAAGAAATGCAGAAGGTGGCGCAATGCTGGTATCAAGTTTGCGCATCGTGAAAGAAGGCATCACAGCGTAACTCTGCGAGCACATCGGACCAAAGACATAGTCACCTTCAGCGAAACCCTCTGCTTTGCTCTGCACAACTTGACCGATTCCCAAAGCAGGAATGACGCCGCCGATTTCTGCACCCTGATGGAATCCACCCTCATCAAGAGTCGTGCGAATAAACGCATCTATGCCTAAAAGATCAACCTTTATCAGCAATTGACCATCTTCTAGCGGCGCGGTTTCTTCCTCGAGATACGTGAAGTTGGAATCGTCAGGGCGACCTGTTGGGCGGCTTTTGAGGATGATTTTTTTATTGATGTATGTCATCACATACCACCATCAACTGACAAGATTTGCCCAGTGACCCAACTAGAAGCCGGCGAGACAAAGTACAGCACAGCTTGACCTAAATCTTCTGGTGTACCGAGTCGTCGCATCGGTAGACGGATTCTTTTTTCTAACATCGGAAGATCCTTGTCTTCAAGTCGCATGGCTTTCATCATGATCTCCGTGGGAACAGCGCCAGGCATAATGCAGTTGACACGAATGCGTGGTCCGAGTTCTTTTGCGTATGTAACGGTCAGCGAGTTCACGCCCGCTTTAGCGGCCGCGTAATGTCCACTTCCCATCACCGTGCTGACTGCAGCGCGCGATGAAATGTTGACGATGCGTCCACCTTCGCGCATGAGTCGCGCCGCTGTATTGGTGCACACCCAAATCGCGGTGAGATTAAGACGCATCGTGGCATCCCATTCTTTGGCGTCAAGTTCTGTCAGTGGAGTCTGGATAGGGGACCCACCGGCGTTGTTGATCCAGATATCAAGATGTCCGAACTCGGAAATGGCTTTTTGTGCAAGTGCTTCAACAGCGTCATTGTCGGTGACATCAGTGGCGAGCGCAATGGCGCGCCCACCGCGTGCACGTATGCCGGCGGCGACAGCTTCAACTTCGTCTCCGCGACGAGCAGCACATACGACTGCGGCCCCCGCCTCGGCCAAGGTGTTGGCGATGCCTTCGCCGATTCCCCGTCCCGCACCGGTGACGACAGCAACGTCATCAGACAAATCAAATAGACCACTCATGGTGAACCTCCATCAGGTTGAAATGGTTCAACCCTGTGCGAAAAGTTACCAGCAGTAAGTAACGGGGGAAAGAGAAAAATAAAGATTTTTTGGCAACTCCCGTTTTATAGAGCAGACTGCTCGGGTGTCAGAGTCCATTTCCCGTCGACCAGGCCGTCCGCTTGGAGGTCAACTTGTTGTTGACCGCGAACACGTTTTGGATGCTGCCGAGCGAGTCATTCGGCGCGACGGAGCAGGGTCATCTTTGGAAGCCGTAGCCGTTGAGGCGGGCGTGACGAAACCCATTGTTTATGACCGAGTCGGGGGTCGCGCGGATCTGGCTGACGCTTTAGCGGAACGGTTAGCCGATCGCATGGTTTTGGCCACTCGTACGGCTTTAGCAGGGGAAACCCTGAGCCAGAGGGGCTTAACTCGTTTTGTTGAGGCCAATTTGCGGACCGTGGCGGATCACCGCGAATTGTTTTTATATGTCACCGGAGGCTCCACCGAACAGACGGCTATCGGACGCTTGTCGCTCGCCGAACGTTCGACGACGCCATTGACTAAGACCTTGGCCGTGTGGCGCTCGGGTATTCAGCAAGATCCGGGCGTGGCGGAAGCCTGGGCATTTGGCATTGTTGGAATGTTGCAAATGGTCTCACAATGGTGGATCACCCAAGAGGGCCTGTCGGCCACCGAGGTGGCAGAGCAGATCAGCGAGCTGTTATGGAACGGTCTTCCGGGCCGCACATGAGGCTGGGAATCCGTCGAACGGGTTAAATAACTTACGCGGGGTAGATAAAACTTTTTTGGCGTGTTACTGTCGTCACATATTGATCAACGAGTTAGTTCAGGGGAACGCAATGTCCGATCACGATAGTTATGAAGATCTCACCGAATGTGCTCTGACACCAGAGCTTGAGAACAAACTTGTGCATTCCCTCAGTGAGTGCATCTTCATGTGGGTCAATAGCAAAGGTGAACCCTTTGGCGTGGTGATGTCATATTTGCCAAAAGACGGAAAGTTGTGGCTGACAGCCGCCGAAACACGTAAGCGCATTCCAGCGTTACGTCGCAATCCACGTTCATCGATTTGTATTAACAGCACAGGTTCAAAGTTGGGTGGCGGCAAGACCGTGACCTACAAGGGTGATTGCATTATTCGTGATGATCGTGAAACCAAAGATTGGTTTTATCCCGAGTTCGCAAATCGTCTACGCCCCGACAGCCAGGCGGCTGCCGATGAATTTCGTAAGTTTCTTGATTCACCGCATCGCGTGATCATGGAATTCACACCTGATTACACACTGAGTTTCGATGCCACATTGATGTGGGCCCGTTCGCCAGACGCAGTGAAGTAAGCCAGTTTTACCCGAACAAAATCAAATACTTTAGGAGACCCATCATGTCAATGACAGAAGAAATGCCAGCCCACTTACAAGGTAATGGGCGACCAACACAAGAAGAACTCACACTGACTGACCTCAAAGTAGTGGGACATATTCCTGCTGAACTTGATGGTCGCTATCTGCGCAACGGCGCCAATCCATTGACCGGTATGAGCGATCATCCATTCTTTGGTGATGGCATGATTCACGGCATCCGCCTGCAGGGTGGTCAAGCTAAGTGGTATCGCAATCGTTATGTGCAGACACCGTTCATCAAAGATCCTTCGATCAATATTCTTGATCCATCGGTCACCATGGATATGACTTGCTCGAAGGCCAACACACATGTTGTCGGTCACGCTGGTCAAATTTTGGCTCTCGAAGAAGGTCATTTTCCGTATGTCCTTGATGGAAATCTGAACACCGTTGGTTCAACCGATTACAACGGAGTTCTCAAGGGTGCATTTACCGCTCACCCAAAGATCTGCCCAAAGACTGGCGAGATGTTGGCTTTTGGTTATGCACCACTGCCGCCATACCTTACTTATGTCCGTGTTTCAGCTGATGGCAAGATGGTGCAGCGTGAAGAAATCACGGTGACTGGTTCAACCATGATGCATGACTTCAACATCACCGAAAATTATGTCGTGTTCATGGACTTGCCCGCAGTGTTTGATCTCAACTTGGCCATTGAAGGCAAGATGCCGATCACCTGGAGCGACACCTATCCAGCACGACTCGGTGTGATGCCACGTAACGGCAATGACTCTCAAGTGGTGTGGTACGACATCAATCCTTGTTACGTCTTCCACCCGATGAATAGTTACGAAGAAGGTGACAAGATCATTTTGGATGTTGTCCGCTTTGAACACATTTGGAAGAAAGACGCCATGGATTTCCCGGCACCCAACTTGTGGCGTTGGACGATCAACACCACAACCGGCAAAGTCACCGAAGAGCAGATCGACGATCGTGGAGCAGAATTCCCACGTGTCAACGATGCTGTGATTGGTTCAAAGCATCGTTTCGGATATGAAATGTCGATGGGTAATGCAGGCTTCGGCGAAGTTGATGCAGGCGCGATTCTGAAGTATGACCGCCAAGCAGGCAACTGCACCAGCATCGAACTTGGTAAAGGTCGAGTGTGTGGTGAAGCGGTCTTCGTTGCCGCCGACGGAGCCAAGTCAGAAGATGATGGGTACGTCATGACTTATGTTTATGACCAGTCTCAAGATTCAAGTGAGTTCGTGATCTTCGACGCTAAAACAATGAGCGACGAACCGATCGCAACAGTTCAATTGCCACGAATCCCCTTTGGGTTCCACGGCAGTTGGGTACCGGCCACTGTGGCCAATTAAGTAAGTGCCGCAACCTGCGGCAAACAACTGAGGGGGAAATATGAAACGATCCATGAGTTTGGGGACTCCACGATCTGGGCGGCGCTCACGCGCACTTGCCGCGATCGTCGTGGGAAGCCTATTTTTTGTTGCCTGTGGAAGTGATGGTGGCTCTTCGAGTACCGAAGCACCGTCAACTGATGCACCAGCAGTCACCGACGCGCCAGGCACTTCAGACGCACCGGCACCAGAAGACGGTCCACCGACTGGTCCCGAAATGCTTATCGGGATGGTCAACACTGAAGGCAATCCCGCCGGTCTCGACTTTCCAGACATTCGTCGTTTTGCCGAGGGCACTTTTGAATACATGAATGCGCACGGCGGCTTTGGTGGTCGACCAGTCAAACTGGAGACCTGTGTTGCCGGCGGAACTCCAGAGACGTCCCAGGCTTGTGCTCAAGAGTTGGTTGGTAAGGGTGTTGAGTTAATCCTTCTCGGGTTGGACTTGTTCCCAGACTTCGCAACTTATGAAGCAGCTGGTGTACCAGTTATCGGCGTATTGCCGATCTTGCCGCCCGACTTCACTGCTAACGCATTGTTCTTGACCGGTGGAAATGCGACGACGACTGCTGTGATGGCAGTTATCGCTCAGGACCGCTATCAGGCCAAGACTGTCGGCATCATTCACGCTGACAACGCCGGAGCTAACTCGACGGCCGCAGGTGTTGAAGCTGCTCTTGATAAAGCGGGAATTACTTGGAAGGCCGTCAAGGGTGGAGACAACGAAACCGATGCTGGCTATCTCGGTTTGATGCAGGCTGCCAACGCTGATGATCCTGATCTTTTGATCTCGCTCTACGCAGACGCTGGCTGTATCGGAACCATTCGTGGTTATGCCACTGCTGGAATCACCAAGCCCGTGCTGACAACGAGTATTTGCTCAGACAGTGACGTCATTTCTCAAGTGGGCGATGATGCAACCGGTTGGGTATTCGTTGGCGCAACTCCTGAGCGCGACACTCCAGAAAAGGCATTCTTGCAAATGATTGTGGCTCCTTACATCAAGAACGAGGCAACTGGCGAAATGGGTATCGAGCCCGCAGACGTCAAGACCGGCGCTCTTGGTCTGGGTGGTTTGGGTACCGTTTTGGTGTTGTCGCTTCGCAACTTCGCCGCCGAGATGGTTGCTGGTGGTACCGAAATGACTGGTCAGAATCTGTACGACTTCTTGAAGTCGGCCGATGGTCTGTTCTTGTACGGAGGCATCACCCCTGTCAAGTGTGGTCTAGCCACACCGAGCTACCCATCAGTTTGTTCGTACGTCTTTGAGGCGACCGAATACAAAGATGGCGCAGTCGTTTCCGTTGATGATGGCAAGTTGTGGGATAGCACCCCACTCCTTCCCTGACCTGTCAACCACTGCTGGGCAACAAACAAGACGGAGAATGTAACGATGAATGACTATCTGTTTTATTTGTTGCTCGGTAGTGGGGCCGGGGCCATCATCGCTGGTTTTGCGATGGGCCTCGTGATTAGTTATCAAGGTTCTGGCATTGTCAATTTTGCCTACGGCGCGATTGCAATGTGGAGTGCTTACGTCTATGCAGAACTCCGGAATGGGGCATACCTTTTCCCCATTCCGGGTCTGCCAGACCGTTACCACTTTGGTCAAGATGTTGGTTTTACATGGGCTTTTATTCTGGCTTTGCTCACTGCAGCCATGATGGGCTTATTAATTTATGCTCTGATCTTTCGCCCGTTGAGAGATGCTCCAGCATTGGCTCGCGTTGTTGCCAGTGTTGGCTTGATCATCGTCATGATCGGGCTCAAGGATCGACGTTTCCCAGACCAGATGGCAATGCGCGTTGATCCGATTTTACCCCGTGAGGTAGTGACGATTACTGAAACGTTGCGTGTACCGCGTGACGGCTTGTGGTTGCTGGCAGTCGTGCTTCTGATCACGGTGGTTGTATGGGCCGCCAGCAAGTACTTGCGTTTCGGGTTGGCCACGCGAGCGGCTGCCGAAAATGAAAAAGGAGCAATTTTGCTCGGGCACTCGCCTGATTTTCTTGCCGCCTCTGGTTGGGTTATTTCTTCAGTTGTCGGTGCTGTTGTCGCTATCTTGGCGGCGCCACTTGTGCAGTTGAACGGTTCCATTTTCACCTTCGGCTTTTTGATTCCAGCTTTGGGTGCTGCTCTGATCGGAAAGTTCCGACACTTCTGGCCAACGGTCCTGACAGGTGTGGCGATCGGAATGGTGCAAAGCACCTTCACAAAAATGCAACTCGATTTTAGTTGGTGGCCTCAATACGGAATGCGTGAAGGTCTGCCATTTCTCGTCATCATCGTCACGATGATTGTGTCTGGTGAGCGTCTTCCCGAACGAGGCTCGGTGGGGGGCTGGAAGTTGCCTTACGTTCCGCCCGCCAGAGTGACCTGGTTCTCGGTTGGTGCACCACTCGTGATGGCATCGGCCGGAATTATCTTTCTTGGACCACTATGGCGCGCCGCCATCATGAGTTCGTTGATTGCATCCGTTCTAGCTTTGTCTTTAGTTGTTCTCATTGGTTTTGGTGGTCAGACATCGCTCGCTCAAATGGCTTTCGCCGGTATCGGTGGATTTGCGCTATCAAAGTTGGCCGGTAATTACGACATCCCGTTTCCGTTCGCGCCGATTCTTGCGGCCTTCGGCGCGATGTTATTCGGGCTTCTCGTTGGTCTTCCTGCCTTGAGAGTACGTGGTACCAATTTGGCGATTGTGACTCTCGCTGGGGGCGTAACTATTGCTGAATTCGTTTTCAAACAACCGTGGGTCATCGGTGGAGTGAACAATGGTGGAGCCAAGGTTCCCAATCCTTCACTAGGTGGTTGGAACCTAGGTTTGATTTATGGCAATAAAACATCTCGACCGATTTTTGCCTTTTTCTTACTGGCGATCTTGACCATTTTGTGTTTGATGGTTGCCAACATTCGTCGCAGTGGTTCTGGACGTGTGATGTTGGCTGTTCGCGGTAATGAACGTGCATCGGCGGCTATCGGAATCAATAACACTCGAGTAAAAATGATGATGTTTGCTCTCTCATCATTTATCGCTGGCATGGGCGGAGCATTGATTGCCTATCGATTTGGTGCCGTGTCCGACCTGTCGTACGGAACGATCGCTTCACTCACGGCTTTGTCGTTCGCATATCTCGGTGGTATCACGAGTGTCAGTGGCGCAATCGCCGCTGGTATCTCTGCGGCTTCGGGAGTTTCCTTCTACGCCATGAATCAGATGTTCGGGTCATTTGGTCGTTGGGAGGCTCTTATCGGTGGGGTGTTATTGATTATCACGGCGATCTTGAATCCTGAAGGAATCGCTGGTGGCATTCGAATGCAAGTTGCTGCGAAACGTCAACAAAAAGAGTTAGCGAAACAAGCACAACTTGTACCAATAAGTGCTTAAGGCACAACGCTGATTTAGACCTCGGCCACCGCAGCAGTTCCCGCGGTCACGCTAAATGTTTTCCAATCACTGACCCCAGAGTTTTCAATTTTTGCGTCATCAACTATGCGGTATTGAGCGGTCCAGGTTTCCGGTGTGATGGTATGCAAAATATAACCACGATGCGAAGCCTCAGCATCAATGATGTTGGGTAACGCTTGCAGTAGACCTTGAGTCTCTGGCGGCACATTGCCGCCAGATGAGATTGAAGTTGTCACGAACTCAATTCCAACTGCGGTGGTGGGATTGGTCGTCGTCGTCAGTTGGCCGATGCCCGAGAGGTGAATATCACCGGTGAGCACGATGAGATTTTCCACCCCTTGCTCAGTGATGTCCGTGAGGACGCGATCACGATCGGGGGTGTAGCCATCCCATTGATCGAAATTGAGAACGGCCGCGCCAAGACGGATATCAGTCATCACTGTCTGATTTGCGAGGACATTCCAGACCTTGTCAACGCCGCGGATATTTGCTGCCACCCAAGCCTCTTGTTCGGCGCCTAAAAGGCTTCGCTCGGGAAGTAACGCGTCATCACAGGCTGGGGTGGTTTGTAACACGGCGTCATTGCAGGCTTGGTCATCGCGATACTGACGAGTGTCCAAGACCAACATGTTGATCAATGAACCCCAAGAGAATTGCCGATAGATCGTGAGGTTTTCATCAACGGGAGGATCAAAGCGAACTGGCATATGCTCCCACCACGCTTGGTATGCCGCGGCCCGGCGAGCGGTGTGGCCGGCAGTATCGGCAGGATCCTCTGGTGTCAGGTTGGCGTAGTTGTTTTCAACTTCGTGATCATCCCACGTCACAACCCAGGGACACATCTGATGCGCTGCTTGCAACAGAGGATCACTCTTATACAGGCCATAGCGATTGCGATAGGCGACGAGATCTCTGATCTCATCACTGTTGTGCAATCGCACATCCCCATCCGCAAGTGAACCGGTACCGCCTTCATATATGTAGTCACCGAGGAAGAGCACAAGATCTGGCGCAAGTTCAGCCATGTCGTGATAGGCGGTGTAAAAACCAGCCGTCCAATTTTGACATGAAGCTGAAGCAATCTTTACAGGTTCCAATGAATCACTGCTTGGGCTCAATCTTGTCGTACCGATCGGGCTTGTGTAATCGCCCAGACGGAAACGGTAGTGAAGAAGTCCAGTGACGTTTGCTGGTGCGGCAATCACATGGATGCTGTGCCCATATTGAGGCGAAGCTGTAGCGATCCCAGCGATCGTGATCTCGTCAAAGGAGTCGGTTGTCGACATCTCCCACAGAACATCAATATCTTCATCAGGCATTGCGCCACCATTGAGAGCGTCAATAGCCAAGCGTGTCCATAAAACAACTGACTTAGTGTCGGGGTCACCCGATGCCACGCCGAGGGTAAATGGATCACTTGCAAGATCCGAGGGTGGAACGAGACTTGTGTCTGGGACGGTCGAAGCAACTTCAGTTGATACAGAAGATTTTCCTTCCTCGCTACTGGAGCAGGCAGCAACAACCACCGTTGCTCCGAGAGCCAAGAACATGCGACGTGAAAGAGGTGTAGTCATTTTTCAAGTCTGACAGGTTTCTCATGAGTGCTGGAGAATGACCGCCTGCGGGTGGGCCACATGACCCATAGAAAGTCAAAAGTTCCTTGAACATCATCTCTTTATTCAGGCGCCATTTAGGAGTGGTTCATTCCCACAATGTGTCGCTGGAGGGGGAGATGTGAAAAAACTACTAGTCGTCAGCGCATTGTTGTGTTTGAGTGCTTGTCGAACAAGCACGACCTCAATCACAGGTGAAGTGCCTGCGACTCTGCCGATAGCAGTTGCCACAACCACAAGTGAGTCGCACAGCAATGAAGCCTCACCAGATTCGGTGGTGGAGTTATCAGTTGTTGCTACCGAAGAGGAGTTGATGACTGCGTTCAACTTTGCGATACACCAACGCATTGATTGCGGTCGCGACCCATATGACTGTGATGTGCAGAGTTTCACTGAGGTTGGTAGTCCCCTTTTTGTGGAGATCAGTGAACTGATGGAGATTCGCCGGAACGCAAACATTGTGGCCTCCAAGAGTGGTTCGCTGCGCTACCGCATTGAAGCTGTGGAGTTGAGAAATACGGATAGAGCAACTGTGACGACATGCATCACCGATGACACGGTATTGGTTGATGGAGAAATTATTTTCGATGATTCTTTATTCAGCGTTCAAACGAAATGGACAATGGTGCGCAGTGGTCAAACGTGGCTATGGGAAAGTGCCCAAGCATTGCATTGGGACGTTGAGGAGGATCTATGTCGATTCGCCGCCTGAGCGCAACCTTCGTCATCACTTCGTTGTTGCTGCTTATAAGTTTTGATACCCAGCGACAAGCTTTAGCCACTGATGGTGCGATCGGAAGTGGAGGCACTGACAGTGGCTCCATCTGGGCAGGCGTGCAAACTTCATCACCACCGACAGGCTCAGGGGCAGATTCATCGGGTTATACATGGAAGCCTGCAACTATTTATGATTCGCAAATTGGGGCCACCACAGGAATCACAAAATTGGTGGGGACTGTGCGCTACGACTTATATGAGCGGCACAGTACAAGTGGAATGGTATTGATCTGGATCACTCGTGCGACGGGCAGCGAACTAGCACAAAATGCGGCAGTGATTGTGAAAGGTCGACTGCCACAACCCATGGTGACAACTGCGCCCGCAACGAACCGTGGCGTTGTCAATGTTGGAATGTGGTTGTGGGCCAACGCCGACTGGTGGTATGGCGTCACCGCAATGGCTTGGATACCTACGGTATTCGGCTCGGCATGGGCGCGTACAACTGCAACTCCCGTGTCCTTATCGTTCGTCACCCAAGATGACGCCGATGTCAATGGGACCGCTCTTGGTTCAATGCAATGTACTGGCCCAGGAAGTGTGTGGACTGTTAACGCTGGGGATACAGCAGTATCTGGATGCATGTATACGTATCGACACTCCTCGGCTCAACGCGATCAGGGAGTTTTTGTCGCAATTGTTTCTGTCATCTGGAAAATTTCTTGGACATCAAACGCCGCTAGCGGGGGATCATTGCCTTCTTATACGACGAGTACCTTTATGGCATTCACCGTTGATGAACTTCAAGCCTTAGTGGGCTCGGGTGTCGTGGTCTGAGGGATGACACGCTGCGACCAGACAACTCCGATGATCACTAAAATCGCACCCAATACTTGAATTACTTTGAGTGAGTCACCCAAGAAGAGCACAACCCACATCAATCCCAATACCACTTCGCTCGTTGCCACTAACGCTGCCGAGGCGGGACCGAGATGGCGAAGACCCAAGAAGAAAGTCATACTGGCAACAACGGTGCTGATGAGCGCTAGACCAATCATTGAGCCAGCACCATTAAAGGTTGTTGGAAACTGTGGTGTTCCAGAAAAAGCCGTGACGACTAATGCGAAAATGAGTGAACCCGTCAGACTCCATGCCGACGAAACAAAACCATCGCCTCCACCAGAACCAGTGACCAAGCGCTCGCTGAAGATCATATAAATGGCGTACATCACGGCGTTACTGAGAGTAAAAATCAGACCTGCCACGGTGGCCCCATCACTACCCTGAAAAACCTCGGGCACAGTGCAAGCGATTCCCACCAAAGTGATTCCCACTGCCATCCAAATATGTCGAGAGGCGGCACGACCCAAGAATGTTGAACCCACAGCAACCATTGCGGGATAGGTATAAATGATGACGATGTACAGCGCGCCTGGCATGCGGTCTAAGGCAGCAAAGCCCAACCAAGAAACAAGTCCGAATACTATGCCGGCAAGCAGACGTGGCTTAAAAGCCACACTCAAGGGACTCGGACCACCTCGGCGAAAACGGATGAAGACAAATATCCATGCCGCGGGGACCGCAATCAGAAATCTCCACAGAAGAACGTCCACTGCACTCAGTTCTTCAAGTACTGTCTTGCCAAAAATAGTGAACATGGAATAAGCGCTTGCGCTCAGCAACATCCAGATAACACCAAGTTTTTTGGACGACACGACTTACAACGCTAGGCCATCAGCCCTTCAATTGCGCGCTCTGCTGACATCTTGAGGATTAAGTCTTCCAGCGCGGCGGCTGTGATGGCTCGTGAATACAAGTGACCTTGGTGGGTTGTGCACCCAATCGCCAATAAGGCGTCCGCTTGAGCGCTCGTTTCGACGCCGTCTGCGGAAATACTGAGACCCAAGTCGCGCGCTAAACCGACCATCGCCCGAATCACCGCACGATCGTTGGCTTGTGAAGTTAGAGAGTCAACATGAACACGATCAACTCGGATCTCATCTAACGGTAGAGAGCGCAACATTGACATTGAGCCACCACCGCGCCCTGCATCTTCTAGACATACTCTGGCCCCCAGTTGACGCATTTCTGTGAGCACTCCTGCAGCGCCGACTAAGTCGCCGAAAACGGCAGTTTCATATACATCAAGCATCAACATTGTTGGATCAATTCCAGTGAAATATCCTGCGACTTGGCCATCGCGCCAAGCACGTGGGGTACAACGATGAGGCAAATTGACGCGAAAGCGAAAACCACTTGGCAGACCGAGAGTGGCTAAACGACGAATCACTGGTCGAGCTTGTTGCATGATGACGTTTGTCATTCGTTCTAGGGTGCTGGCGTCTTGCGCCATTGTCAGCATCGCTCCGGCGCTGGCAATTGTTCCATCACGTTTTAGCCAGCGTGCCAAAATTTCAGCACCGATGATGTGACCGGTCGTTGCATCAAACTCGGGTTGAAAAAATGGGACGACATCTCCAGCGTCAATGGCGCGGCGCAATGCATGTTCTTCTTGTGAACGTTGTTGCATTTCGCTACGAATCTGTGGTGTAAAGATTTCA
>Ga0114970_10002966_pt1 | contig 12612 bp, 11 predicted proteins | sample M_140205_XF_Meta_FD_87030 | JGI IMG/M metagenome (GOLD analysis project Ga0114970, IMG submission 87030) | Freshwater microbial communities from Lake Montjoie, Canada to study carbon cycling - M_140205_XF_MetaG | ecosystem: Environmental > Aquatic > Freshwater > Lake | place: Lake Montjoie... | reverse complement strand
ATCATAATCGCATGGAAAACCAGCTAAATCAACTGCAATTATTGCTTTAGTTCGTGGCGTTATCGCCTTACGGATTGCATCAACAGAAATATTAAAATCATCCTTATTGATATCGACCATTATTGCTTTTGCTCCAGAATGAACAATCACATTGGCGCTTGCACAATACGTATAGGCAGGTAAAATAACCTCATCACCTTCACCAATTCCCCACCAATTCAACAAAACTTGCATGCCCATTGTCCAAGAATTGACAGCAATAGTCGTTTGACAACCACAATATTCCGTAATTTTTTTCTCAAACAATTTTGTGCGCGGACCTGTTGTTATCCATCCACTTTTCAATGCTGCCGTAACTTCATCAATAACTTTTTGATCTATGCGTGGTGGTGAAAAAGGAATCATGCTCATTGATTTGGGATTCGTAATTTGAGATTCGAAGGTACAAATTATCGTGATAATCGTTTTTGTTTATTAGAAGGTTTTTTATTTATTATTAAAAAATCAATAATTCCTTTTAAATATCCTAGGCCATAACTCACATGCAATATCGGAAAAGTCTTAAAAATCTCCCATTTATTTGTTTTGTGATCACTAACAATGAGTGTGAAATATGTTGCTAATAGCACATAAATTGCCAATGGTAACGACGAAACAAAAAAGACAAAATTTCCAAAAAGAAAGGACAAAACTAAAAAAAAGAGGTATCCAACAAAAAATGGAGGAACCAGCTGTCTCAGTGTTGTCACAGCTTTGTGTTTTTTATTTACAAAAACTTTCCAATAACCGTACTGATAAAATTGTCTCCAAAGGCCTTCATAATTTCCACGAACGTAATATTTTAAGGAAATATCGTTGTCATAATAGATTTTACCTCCTTCTTTTGTAATTCGAAAATTGAAATCATCATCTTGATTTCGAATTAATTCTTCATCAAAAAATCCAATTTTTTCAAAGACCCAATATGGGTACATTGGACTTGTGACCGTATCAGTAAATCCAGACTTCAATAACGTCCTAAAATTACCAAGGCCCATTCCAAAAGTAGTTGACATTGCTTTGGAAATCACTTTACCTGTTTCATTGATGTATTCATTAATGATTTTTCCTCCAACGCACCAAATAGATTTATCGTTTTCTAGATTCTCAAGGCATTGTGAAAGATAATTGTTGCTTAATATATGTCTCGCACCTACTATTTGAACAAAATCAACTTTTCCTCCTGTGTAAATTCCCAAATTGAATGCATACGGTGTTAATTGCATATTATTATCAACTAAAAATAAGTTTTGATATTTCAATTTTAGTAATTCAACAATATCCCTTGTTCCATCGTTACTCATACCATCAACTACAAAAACTTCAATTTGATGGTCTAGAGGTAAATCACAAGAATAAATTGCAACTACACATTCTTCAATGTATTGAGATTCATTTCGACAGGGAATTACAACACTAATCGTTTTCATTAGGTAATTTATATGAATTAGATTTGTCGGCTATACTTTGAATCATGAAAAAAAATAGATAAAAAATTATTCCTGCTTGTAACTGAAGCATAGATTCAAAAAGTGAATTTAATAGTAAACTTGAAAACAAAACAATCAACAAAAGAGATCGTTTTTTTACACTGTAAATTACTCCTCCGAATGTAATCAACAGTAAGATGATCAAACCAAAAACTCCTATTTCCAACTGTGTTTGTAAAAACTGATTGTGTGGATTATATTCCTGGTCTGCAAAAGTTGGATTGCCTTTAGCACGAATATTTTTACCCAAATAAATATCTACGTTTCCTGTGCCAACCCCTAAAGGATGCTGGGCAATTTCTTCGCATGTGATTGACCACATTACTAATCGTGTCTCTGAACTTGAAGGTGATTCACTTAATTGTTGAATGAATTGTTCCTCTGATTTAAAATAGCGTTCAGTGGCGCGTGCTGTTTCATTTATATCATCTCGTATAAAAGGTGTCTTAAAAATTAGAGCAACCAACAAACTTATCGCAACCAATGTAAAACCGATCATTACTTTGACTGAAAATCTATTTTTTAAATACACTAAAAACAATATAGCACCCAATAATAAAATTGAAAGTAAGCCCGCTAATGACATCAACAATAACGTATACAGAACCAAAACACCAATTAAGACGAACAAAGTTGCGCGCCTGAAAGACCCTTCTTTGTGAAGAAAATAAGCAGAAACCATTGAAAGTAATGCAAACACACTCATATACGTTGGATGCATGTGAGGCGATAGGTGACTTTTTAAAAAACAATAAGGAAAAGAAAAATGCTGAATGTAACACGGAATACCAATGTAAACACCATAAGCAAATGATAGTAAAGTCGCCAAAATCAATCCCCAATAAATTGGTTTCATTGCAAATCCAGTAGGTTTACGAAAGGAAAATAAGAAAGGGAAGAGTATAAAAACCGCTTTGTATTCAAGGTATTTCGTAGCTTGGTCCATATTCTCAGTCCAAATAATTCCAATCGCGTATGCACTATAGAATAACGCAAACAGCAAACTGAACTTGTTTAATTGAAAGGTGATAGTTTTACGTACATAATTTATTAAGATGACAAGAATCATCATTGAGATATATGGACCAGCCAGTTTTGAGACGTTAATTAAAATGAAAAAGAAACCTGCTAACACTAGTTCGAGGTGATTTATACGAATATATTTTAGCAGTTTCTCCACGATGTTAGCTTATTGATTTATAGAGTTGAAGTAAGTTTTGTGCTTGAGATTCCCAAGAATAATTGGTCATAACCGCGTGATAACCATTTTCACCAAATTCTTGTTGCAATTCAGGATTACTCAATAGAAAATTGATCTTTTCTGCAATAGCATCTGTATTCAATGGATCTACCATTAATCCGCACTTATTTCCTTCAACAAGTGGTTTCCAAAATTCAAAATTACTCGATATAACTGGTAACTTCGCGAGCATATACTCGAACAACTTTATCGGTAATGATTCTTGATAGCTTTGCGTTGGATGTAACGTGACCATGCCTATTTCAGCTTTTTGAAGCACTTCAACAATTCCTTCTCGGTCAAGGTAACCTAAATAGTTTACTTGTTTCCAACCATCCAATCCTTTGACTTCATTTTCAAATTCTTTATCCGAGAACTTGCCTGCTAAAAGTAATGTTGCTTTTGTATTCTTCAGTGCAATAACTAATTCTTTAATCCCTCGTTTTGGAAACAGCGCACCAATATAGCAGATTGAATTATGTACTTTCGAAACTTTTAATTCAGAAGATAATAACGATATCTCATCCAATTTAGGGAAATTGGCCACAAATGCTACATTTTTATTTGCCATTCTAAAGCGTTCACAAATTGCTTCAGTTACAGATATTACACCATCCAATTTAGATGTGATTTTCATTTCATAGCGATGTGCTAAAAACGAGATAGATTTTCGCAAATAAAAAGGAATCCAAGCCTTATCTAAAATTTGCTTTGGCAAGTCCTCGTGAGAATCGAAAACAATTTTTGCACCTGTTCGTTTTTTCAATTTAACAGCTATTCGCAATAATTCAGGATCATGTAGATGATAAATATCTGCCTTCACTTCAATAGCTTTTTCAAGCATAGGCTTACCCGCAAATACTATACGCTTAATTCTACCAGTTTTTTCAATAGGAACGTTTATAATCTTAACCCCTTGAAAATCACAATCAATACCATTGGCGACCAACAAAGTTGTATCATATCCAGCCGATGCAATACTGCAGCACTCTTTATACAAAATGCGTGAATCGTTCCAGCCATGAACGCTTGTTATGTGACAAACCTTCATCATATTTTCAAGATTATTTTGTAAAGTTGAAGGAATTTTGCACGATTGGATTCTTTGGTACCATCTTGTTCTATTCGTTTCTTATTGATTTCGATTGCATTCGATTGGTTCAAGGTTAATGCTTCAGAGATAAAATCACTATCTAAATCCTCAACTACAATTCCATTGACACCTGACTGAATCCATTCGCGATTTGCTGGCAAATCAGAAACAACAGGGATACTTCCACATGCCATCGCTTCGAGCAAACTAATCGATGTAGCATCCGATTCAGGAATTGAAACCCAAATTTTTGCTTTTGAATACCATTGTTCGTTGTCTTCTTTTTGAATCCAACCTACAAAATCAATGTCGTTTGTTAAACCCAATGAACTCGCCTTTTTTTTCAAATTGTCAGTTTCAGTTCCTGTTGCCGCCACCACCAAACACCAATCTTTTCGTTCATTGTTCTGTTTAAAGCGAGCGAAAGCTTCAATAATTTTATCGACACGGTATAATTTTTTGTGCAAACGATTCGAGTAAATAATATTCTCTTTTGGGCAATTAACGGGTGTTACATCAATACCAAAATTTGCGACAAGTATTTTATTTTTCAATGTTACAAATTTTTCCATTTCCTGCGCCATAAAAGTCGAATCGCAAGTCAAAAAATCTGCATTTCGCAAATTAAATTGCACCATTTTCTTTAGCAGAACATTAATTTTTGGTAATAACAACACATCACTTCCCCAAGCCGTTAAGACTATTGGAATTGAACTTTTTCGACTTGCTAAAAGTGCAAAAAATGCATAACTATTTGCTTGATGGACATGAATGATGTTGGGCTGAAATGAAGTAATTTGCTTTTTAATTCCTCGAACAGTTGAAAACAAGTTTTTGATCTTCAACTTGAAACTTAACTCAACGGTTGGGTAATCGTAAATTGTTGATTTTTCATTCGTAATCAATAACACTTCGTCAAAATAGTCTTCAACTAATTGCAAATACTTGTAAGTATGAATTGTGTTTGAACTGATCAGTAATAATTTGCGCATTGATAACGATCTCTTTAATTACGGCTTGCCGACAAAGTTAATATTTTAATCCTTCAAAAAAGCGTTCGCTGTTTTCGCAAGTATTCCAATATAAACTGGTTCTCCAATTCTTAGGATGCAACAATAAATGTACAATTTGAAATTGATCTAGCGTATCCAGTTGTGAAATTTCAGCAATTAAACTTTCCCCCTGCATTCCAAATATTTACAGAAGTGGATTGAACCCTTGCCTTTTGGTAAAATAATATTATTAAAAAGAAACTTATACTCTTTAATAATCTTAATTACGATCTAAAATTCTCAAAACCTTAGCTGGAGAACCACCAACTATTGCATTTTCAGGAACATCTTCTAATACGAGACTATTCGCGCCAATAACAGCACCATTGCCAATTTTAACTCCCGGGCTTATTACTGCATTTGTATAACAAATCACATTATCTCCTATGATTACATCTTCAAAAACATGCGGATTCAAAGCAGGATATTCTATTTTCTTATCGTAATCCGTTCTAGAAGCATAAATCTTCACTCCTGGAGCACAATCAAAGTTTTTTCCTATTATAATATTTGCACCACATCCCCAAAACACACAAAGTGAAGAAATAACCGATTGACTTCCGATTTTTATTGAACCTTCATAGTTACACCATTCAGCACCACCACAATGAAGAATAACATTGTCTTGAAGCGACACTTTTTTTCCTAATTCTAATTTACTTTGATTGATAATATCAACTCGTTTTCCAATGATAGTTGTTGGATAACGTTTCATTACTCTTGATATAGACAGATATCCTGCTACATATTTTTTTAAGTGTGCATAAAGAATTTTAAAAAGCATATTATGATCGATTTTTTTTAAGATTTGTAACTATTTTCTTTGCTATTTTGAATAGTCTAGCTTGTTTGTTAAAGGTATAAGTTTTATGTTCACTTGCACCCCAAGAGTTTTTGAAATCGCTCACTCCTGCAAGATTTACACTAGCGCCCATGTTCACATACTTTAATCCTGATTCAGCGGCGTTTCGAATTACTTCATACTGAACTGCAACAGGTGCATACAACTTTTTTAAATCCTCATTAATTATGGATGCTGCGAGCCAATCAAAGACATGTTCTTTATGGTATATACAAATCATTGCCGAAATAACTTTACCCTCGAATTCAGCAACCCACATCCTTATTCCCGGAACATTATGTAAGTTCGCAATGAACGTTTGACTATAACCGATAATATTCTCACCCCATCGATTCACTGAATCTAAATACAAGTTATAATATTCTTCGAAATATATTGGATCTGTTGTTTGAAAAACGTTTAATTGTCCTGCTTTTTGATAGCGCTTAATATGCTTCTTACGTGTTGAATTAAAACTTCCAACTATCTCCTCAATTGAACGCTCCGTATTTACTATATGACAAGAGTTTATAGATAATTCACATTTATTTTCCTGTGCAATTTTCATTGCTTCTTTATCCAGTATATTGGCAAAAGGTGGGAAATTAATGGTTAAACTATCACTTTTTAATTGTTTAATTGAACTGACTATTTCTGCTGGTGCAACATTAGAATTAAGGCACGAATACAAACTAAATGGAAGTGAAAAAAGGTAATTAAAATTGTTCTTTCTCAATTTCATCAGGGGAAATGAGGAGGTCCCAATCTCTAACAAAGTCAATTCAGCATCCTTCTCCAAAGAAGAAACATATTCGACAAATCGGATAGGGTCAAAAACTGCTAATTCCTCTAATTCTTTAATCATATCGATTCAACTTTGGATTGGAAATTAAAGAGTAAATCCAGATAAATGTAATAAGTTTTAAGACACTACACGAAATGCTCATAGCCATAAATCCAATATGATAACTATTAAAATACCATCCAATATAGAGCGATAGAACTTTTAATAAGATATCAATACAAGTGAAAAGAAAAGGAATACCCAATCGATTGTATATAATTGGAATTCCTGAAGCGGAATTGGCAATAAAATTTAAAAACATCCAAGGAGTTAAAATCTGCGCAATTACTCCAGCTTCACGAAATTTTTCTGAGAAAATGAAAGCAAAAATATCTGGTCCAAATAAAAATAGTATTAGAAATACTGGAGCCCCAAGAAAAAATACGATCTTGTAAATCTTCATCACTATTGGCTTGATGGTTTCACCATTGTTAACAGACTTTGTAGCCTTTTCCATTAAAACTTGTGAAATTGCCGTACTAATTAAATTACCTGGTACACTTAATAAACGATAAGCAAAAGAATAACTACCTAAAACGGAAGTACCAAAAAAGCTTTTCATAAAAAAGATGATTCCATTTTCTTGAAAACTACCGACCAATGCATGTGAAGCATTTATTTTTGGAAAATTGCGGTAACGATAAGCATTCTTTTTTATCCTATCCCAACTGATCTGATTAATAAATTTTATGCGATTTTTCAATACTGAGCCAGACATGATAAATAAACTTGTTACTTGCGCAAAAAAGAATCCAATAATTAGTCCAAAAGGGCCCTTAACGAAAACACCAAAGCCTAATGCTAGTCCATTATTAACAGCTGCATTTCCAATTCTTGAGTAGGCATTGTTTTTAAATGTTTTCATTCGAAGAGACCAAAAATTGAGTACTTGAATCATTCCAAGCATCAATACTGCTAATGGAACCAAATAAATATAACCACGCTTCTCTATTCCACCAAAAAAATCACTTATCAAATCACCAAAAAGGAAAATGGCAAACAATGATAATACTGCCCAGCCAGAGGAAATCAAAAATGACAAGGCCATTACATTTACAGCGTCCTCATCTTTCTCAGGTAAAATAACGGCCATTTCATAACGCATCGTAGATACAACAGAAAGAATTCCTGTTATTGACATAAACAAACTCAACTCTCCAAAATCTTCCGTTGTGTAGATTCTGGTAAGTATTGGTGTCAATAATATTGCAACAAATTGCGCAATGGTAGTGCCTGATATTAGTGTTAATGCATTTCGAAAAAATTCAGAACGCAAATAACTTGATTTAAGCGTTTCTAGTTTTCTTCTCATTCAAATTAAATTGGGATAAATAGTAAGCCACTCCAATTGCAAATAACAACTGCAAAACTGGATTAGAAAAAGGATTGTTTGTTAAAGCATTGATTATGAACAAAAGTAATAGTAATACAAAAAAGGTGCTTTTTTCGGTATGAATCAACTTCCAACTTTTCATATAGCGTAATGGTGCGATTAAAGTTGCCAAATAAAAGAAAAGCCCAATTACACCATATCTCCAAACCATCAAAATGTACTCGTTTTCAGAATATAACTTGCGTGAATAAAAGTAATTTTTGTTTATCCCATAACCGAAAATGGGTTTTTCTTTAATCATTCCCCATAATTCTGTCCAGGATTCTAATCGGCCTCTTAACGATCCATTTTCTGCGACATTAAATTTCGCTTTTGTCAGATAACCCAGTGAATTCTCATCCATCATTTTAACTAGAACAATGGAAACTATAATTCCAAAAAGCAGTTTGAGAATTGTTTTTAAATTCACTTTTTCCATTATCACAAAACAAAGAATATATGCGCCAAGAGCTAGCATACATGTCCTCGATTGTGATAGTAAAATCATCGATATTGACAAAAAGAATAATAATTTACCCCAGTGCCATTTTGCCATTTTGATGAAACGAATAAAATAAATAGAGAAAAAAGAAAAGAGAATTCCATTAATATTGGGATTTCCCATGGTGCCAATAATACGTTTGGTAGCTGGACCTCCTAATGAATTTTTACCAAAAAAATCCAATTGCGCTTTGTTCGTTGCAAAACTGGGCATTACAACTTCATTGAAATGAAAAATATTATAAAAATGAAGTAAATTAAATAGTATTAGTATTAAGAGAACAAGTGCTACAAGTTTATAAAAATTCAAGTTTAATTTAAAAAAAATGTAAAATAAAATGATAAACGCAACATACTTAAACAACTTATACAACTCAAAATAATCATTAATAAAACCTAAGCGTCCATTGATTGCCATACTCAGCAAGCCATATCCAGCCCAAGTAAATATTACAATGAAATACCAGTTTTTTAGGAGTTTAAATTCTGGAATTAGTAAAATCAAAATAAAAGGTAAAATCAAATCTTCTAACCGTATAAAGAAATTTGATTTAATCGGGATAAATGGTGATAAGCAAAGAGAAACAAACGTTATTAAGCAGAAAAAAATCAACAAATTACGTCTGAAACTATTCACTTTTTTATGGATTTCAACCATTCATTTTTTTTTAAACAAAAGTAATAAAAATAACGAAAAAATAGAACTTAAAAGCCTGATAACAATGCAGCAAGGAAAAACTACCCGAAAACAGCACGCAACAGTTTCATCCTTTCTTCAACACTTATAAAGTTCTGAACTTCTTTAAATTGATGGAAATAAAATGGTGAAAAATAGAATTCACATTAATAAAAGGTAATCTATCTAATTTGCTTTTTTAACAATAGGGACATTGCTAAAATAACTATTACAATACTTTTCTTCCACTTTTAGCATATCTAATAAAAATAAAAGTTGTAAAAATCATAATAATTGCCTGAGAAATAGATAATGACCATAAAACAATTGTGAAATCGGATTTGGTTGTTCCTATTATTAGTGGTAAAACTCCAAAGATGAATAATTGACAAAATGTTGCAATAATTCCAATATAAAAATAATTTTTTTGTCTGTTAAGCACAATAGGTATGTTTGACAGTGGTGAAATTAAAAAATTAAAAAATATCCAAACTGTCAATATCTCAGTATATTGTCCAGAAACAGTCCATTTTTCTCCAAAAATAATTCGAAACAAATCTTCACTCCAAAAAAACAAAACACAAAAGGGAAATACAGAAAGTAAAAATAAAATCGTTAGAGTTTTCTTTAAAAGAATCTCAATGGAACCATTATTATTGATAATCTCTGAACATTTATTAAAAAACACTTGACCTATTGATTGTCCCGCAATAGCTATAGGAAGACTTAACATCATTATTGAAAAGGAATAAGAACCAAAACAATCTTTTCCAAAATACAAAACTATAATAAATGCAATTAACACATCCCGACCAAGATCAAGTAGCACATGTGGAAGACTTATCAGGGGAAACTCGCGATATTCAGCAATTAATACAGAAGTTTTCTTTTTCGATTTATACTTTCGGAAAAATTTTTCATTTCGGAAAAATTCTTTTAAAAATCCTACGCTCGAAACTAAATAACCTATAAAACTCGACAATAACAAGCCAAAACTTCCCCATCCAACTACTCCAAAGCCCAATCTCAATCCATTTGAAACTAAAGAGTTCGATATTTTAGAATTGGATATTTTAGTGAATTGTTTCTTTCGTATGGCCCAATTTGTACCTAAATTAATAATAACTAAGAAAATTGAACTTAGTAACGAAATAAAAACAAAAAATACTTCATATAAACTAAATGGTCTTGTGAACAAAAATATTAAACCTACAACTGTACAAAAAAGCATTGTAAACATTGCAATACGAATAGACAATCGAAGCAATAAAAAAGAATGAGAATCATTTTTAGGAAGAGGTAAAGACATTTCATACCGGGCTGTCGCAAGTACTGATATAAAACCAACAACTCGCATATAAATACCCAAATCACCCATTTCTTCTGTAGAATAAATTCTAGTCAAAATAGGTGAGATTGAATAACTAATAATTTGGGACAATACTGTCCCAGTCATTAGTAATATTACAGATCTGAAAAATTCATTTTTCCTAAAATTCACTCTTCAATTAAAAATAAAATATTAATTCAATTATTTATTTAATCAAAATTTTCTGTTCAAAACTCAAAAGCAAGTTTACACTAATTAAGTCTAAGAATCATGTAATGGCATGTTTATAGTCAGACTCAAACTTTCACGTCAATTTATCGAAGAACATAATAATTGAATCCCTTCGTCAAATTCAATTGGCGAATCGTAGTTTAAATTTGTTTTGATTAAATCAATTGCAGCTAATGAATCCCTAACATCACCTTTTCTAATTGGACCGTAAGTAATTTTTGATGCAGGATTAAATTTTCCTTTCTTTTCAAGGTTCGTTTTAATTGCTTCTAATACTTGATTAAGGGTAAAAGAACTTCCGCAAGCTACGTTATAGACTTTTCCAAATGCATCCTTATTTGAAGACGTTAGCGCTAAAATATTTGCCATTACAGCATTTCTAACGTACGTAAAATCTCGTGTTTGTTCTCCATCTCCATGAACGATGATTTCATCTCCTTTCATCATTTTATCAATGAATTTTGGAATTGCCGCTGCATAAACGCCATTTGGATCTTGTTTCGGTCCAAAAACATTGAAGTAGCGCAATCCAACCGTTTCCATATCATGCAATTGATTATATACTTTCGCATATTTTTCATTCAATGATTTTGTCACGGCATAAGGAGATAAAGGATTCCCTTCAACTCCTTCTATTTTTGGAGAAGCTTGTGAATCACCATAAACAGATGACGAGCTTGCATAAACAAAACGTTTTATTCCGGCTTCTTTTGCAGCGTGCAACATATTCAGGAAACCAGTTGCATTTACAGCATGTGTATTATGTGGGAATTCGATAGATCTTGGAACAGAACCTAAAGCAGCTTGATGAGAAATGATATCAATTCCTTTAACAGCATTAACACATGCATCAAAATCACGTATATCGCCGTTGATAAAAGTGAAATGTTTGTTTCCTTCAAATTCTTGAAGATTGGAAATTCTTCCTGTTTCTAGATTGTCAAAAACGGTAACATTTGCATCTAAATTTAAGAGAGCTTCAACAAGATTGGAACCAATAAAACCTGCTCCACCAGTAACAAGAACATTGACATCTTTTAAATTAATAGTCATTGGAAATTATTTTGCGTAATTAACTGATCTTTTTTCACGAATCACAGTAACTTTCACTTGACCTGGATACGTCATCTCAGTTTGAATTCTTTGAGAAATAGCAAATGATAATTCATCTGCTTTCAAATCTGTTACACGTTCCGCTTCAACCAATACACGTAATTCACGTCCTGCTTGGATTGCATATGCTTGAGCAACGCCATCATACGACATAGCCAACGATTCTAATTCTTTAATCCGTTTGATATACGCTTCAACGATTTCTCTTCTAGCTCCTGGTCTTGCGCCTGAAACTGCATCACATACTTGAACGATTGGTGAAATCAACGTTGTCATTTCAACTTCATCGTGGTGAGCTCCAATTGCATTACAAACTTCAGGTTTTTCACCGTATTTTTCAGCCAACTTCATTCCCAAAAGTGCGTGTGGCAATTCTGGTTCGTCGTCGGGAACTTTACCAATATCGTGCAATAATCCTGCTCTTTTCGCAATTTTTACGTTCAATCCAAGTTCAGCTGCCATGATTGCACAAAGATTTGCTACTTCACGAGAATGTTGCAATAAATTTTGGCCATAAGAAGAGCGGTATTTCATTCTACCAACCATTCTTGTCAATTCAGGATGTAAACCATGAATTCCTAAATCCATAGCTGTTCTACGTCCTGTTTCAGCGATTTCTTCGTCCAATTGTTTTTTTGTTTTAGCAACAACTTCTTCAATTCTAGCCGGGTGAATTCGACCATCAGAAACTAATTGGTGTAAAGCTAAACGAGCAATTTCTCTTCTGATTGGGTCAAAACAAGACAAGATAATAGCTTCTGGTGTATCATCAACAATGATTTCAACTCCT
>Ga0114970_10002965_pt1 | contig 12620 bp, 12 predicted proteins | sample M_140205_XF_Meta_FD_87030 | JGI IMG/M metagenome (GOLD analysis project Ga0114970, IMG submission 87030) | Freshwater microbial communities from Lake Montjoie, Canada to study carbon cycling - M_140205_XF_MetaG | ecosystem: Environmental > Aquatic > Freshwater > Lake | place: Lake Montjoie... | reverse complement strand
TTAATAATACGCATCCAGCTTATCCAATCACACATATTTGTTATAAATCGCAATAGTAATATAAGTTCATAACATATAATAACGGTGGTATTTTCATTTATGGCTTGGTCATTATATAAATACGCATCAAAACAAGATACAATAAAAACTAAATCAAACGCGTTTAAAATGAAATGATAAATAATATGTTTTTTCGACGGTTTGTATTCCATGTCATTCTTCTATTATATCAACGATAATCTTTATATTTATGTATAATAATATTTCCAGGTGGTGTGTAATTTTATATGGTATATAGATATATGGTGGGTATAGTATCTAAACCAGAACAAATAAAAGTATTACATGTTCATTCTAAAAAACAATCAAAGCTTGTTAAAAAACCAACGATTATATTTGATATCGACCAGACACTTATATCGTCAACAGAATCAATGCACACGCAACCACCATCATTTGAACATAAATCGGTCTCTTATATTCCTCACGGAAGCACCGAATTAAATCATATGATAGTTCATATCCGTCCAGGCACTCGTGATATTTTACGTTGTTTATATAAGAATAGAAGTAGATTCAATGTAGGATTTTGGTCGACAGGCGAATTAGAATATGTACAAGCGATTGTTACAATGTTATTAGAAGAATTCAATGCGTTCCCAATAAAAATATTATTAGCTCGCCGCGTTTTAGCTGATGGAACCTATAAAATAATCGATGCCATAACGGATAAATTATATGATTATACATTTGTTCGTGGTGTTCCGGCGAAAAATATGCAGTTATTATTTCAACACCCGGATTTCAAAAATAAATTCAATAAAAACGCAACGATACTAATTGATGATTTACCGCAAAATATTGTTATTAACAGACCAAATAATGTTATTAAAATATCTGGTTGGGTTGCTAAAACATATTGTGATGCTTTAACACACCTAACACGATGGTTGGAATTGAATTGTGAGCGACGAACCTTTGCTAATTTAGAAATGCCAATATTAGATAAAAACAGCAAATTCGCATTTCGACACTGTAATAATACTTCCCGCAAAAGCACCAAAGGCGCCACAGGCGCTGGATTTAAAAAATATACACGCAGAGGTTAAAATCATTTTATCAAATACAAATAAAATATTTGATACAATGTTAAAAAACTGAATAAGAAATAAACGTCCCCAGTAGGACTCGAACCTACGCGGGATGAACCCAACTGCTTAGTAGGCAGTCGCAATAGCCACTATGCGATGAGGACCAACAATTTCACTCTTATCCAATAATTATTATTCATTTATTCTTATATCATTATCTAAAATACATAACGGACTTTTTAATGATACACCCATAATATCATAACACGCATCATTGAATTCGAAAATATCCATTTCTGAACGCAAATGCCCCGTCAACGTAGCACATTTCAATAAATTTTGAACATATTCATGATTTCTAGTCCAATTAGACAATACACAACCCATATCAAATGATTTATCCAAACATACACCATCATACCATTTTATGGTGCGTGATTTTACAATAGTATCGTAATATTCATTTCCAAACGTAAAAAAATTTTGATAATAATTGCTTGTGGCTTTCGGATAGGGTTTTTTATATGTTATGCGAAATGGATGTCCAAACGCATATTCGATTGATTGTGCATATATTACGTGCCCACATATAATAGAATCGTGTGTTTCATACCATGACAATCGATGTTCTTCATTCGTCGGTAAAAATGTCAAACACGAAAATGGTAGATTATTGTACATATCTTGTTCTTTCGTTATTTCATATAAAGCAGAAGTTAATTGGTTGCCGATTGTCATTATATCAGTCTGTTAAAGTTCCATATACAATATTTATCGTTAAATAATAAACACGACATATATTTATATGGTTATAACGTTGTTATAGTTGCATTATTTCACCTATAACATTTTGCAGATTGATTAGTTTTATTGTTATCGTCAGTCGTTTTCTATATTTTTGGTCTAAATCTTTTTTCATCATTTTTAATTTTTTACTAATCCATCGTGTTTCTTTCGGTTCAGATATCTTATCTAATTCTAACTGTTTGCGCATAGAAATACACGTCATATGACCAACAATAATTACTTCCTGAATATTATAATTTCGTATAGAATTATCAATTGTTTTATAGAGTGCCTTTTTATCATAATCTGAAGGAATTGTATAAGGTATATAGTTATCATCATACCCTTTACTAACTAAAAATTTATGCGTAACATCACGTTGTTCTTTTGTCATATCAATACACGACACTACAAGTGCTTCATATTGTTTTCCAATAAATGGTGCTTTTTTAAACATTGTAAAAAATTCGGTTTTCTTGTTATTAGAAATAAATATGGCTACAAATGACCAAGCTATGTATGCACATACAGCAACAGATATTATAAATATAAATTTATTTCTATTATTCATTCATACATATACTATAATTGTGCATATTTTATAGTTTTCTATTCAGCGTATTGATTTTATACATTGAATAAAATACCATATTGTCATACTACTTAACTATAGGACATCTTGTGGTCTAAAAAGACCGTGTCAAAACGCTATAAGGGTTTATGTTAAAATTTAATTTCCAGATAATTTTACACCATCTTTCCATACACCAAATTCACCCTTTTTAGTGACATAACCTAATTTTTTAAGAGTATTGTTTTTTTTAGCATTTTTGCTTGCGGCTTTAGAACGAATACGGCCATTTTTATCACGAAATAAATCATTAAGTTGAAGACCACCTGATGTTTTTTCAGCAGTACCATTCCATACTTGGCAACGAGAACCTACAGTGGCTACAACTTTTTCATGAGAATGACATCTTTTTTGTGATGAACGGGAAGAATTAGGCATTTTTATTTTATATACTATATAAACATTTTATTTAAAATGATTACTATTCTATAAATAGAATTCTAATTATATAAACATACAATATTATAATCATACTTTAATTTATAATGAAAAGAACATTAGCTTATAGAATAACATTTATAGGTAATATGGAAGTTGGTAAAACAACTTTAATAGAACATATTATAAATTCAAACGAATTAACGCATGATTTTCAACCATATATTCCAACGATAGGATTAGATGTTAAAACAAAATATTTTAATATTAACGGAACAATGATTAAATCACATTTATATGACACAAGTGGAAACCCACTTTTTAATGAATTATGTATTAGTTATCGAAAACAAAGTGATATATTATGTATCGTATATGATGTTTCAAATCGTAAGTCGTTTGATTCTATTCCATATTGGATTTCATTGCGTCCCATTCAAGCACATATGCGCACACTATTGATTGGAAATAGAATAAATAATGATAAAAAAAGGGTTATTTCGTATGAAGAAGGAACACAACTTTCAATGAAATATAATATTGATTTTATTGAGACAAATTATATATCTAATAATATTACATCTAAATTAGAAGAAATGATGTATTATATACACACTAAATCTATTGAATTACACGATAATGAAAATTTATTACTATTAAATAATACATCTTCTGCACCAGGTTCTAACTGTTGTGTAATTTTATAATTAACGTTATGCTAATTATAATATGAGTTAATATATATAATGAGAAGTCGTATGCGCAAGCGTCCATTATTCGGAAAAAAATCAATTAAAAAATTTAAAAAAACATTAGAAACAATTATAGAAGGTAATTCTTTGTCAAATAGTTCTACACCCAGAACACCCAGAACACCCAGAACACCCAGAACACCCAGAACACCCAGAACACCTAAAACACCTCGTTCATCTATAATGCCTTTTGTTGATAAAAGATTTTATAATAGTGTGCAAAATATGGAACAACGTATCGATAAAATACGAAATTTACTTCAAGCAACAAATTTATTAGTCAAATCACAAGATGAAGCATCTTGGTTTGAACAAATATCTAAATTTACACGAACTCCGGATCAAGAAGGTAGTTTTGCTGAAATTTATATAGGTAGCTTTAACCTGCAGAACAAATCTATACCTTGTGTATTAAAGAAATTGAATATGCGTAAATATATTGAATCTGAAATAACGAACTATGTTTTTATTCAACAATTATGTCCCAATGGTATATGTAATATTATTAACGTACATATACCAGAAAAAATAGATGAATCGATACAAATATTGATGCATAATTGTGGAAGAACCATTAAAACAATTAAAGAAGAATTGGGTTTAAAAAGCATACAAAGAGAATGGATGATAAATATATGTCTATGGGGGTTAGATTTATGTAAAATATTGGAATGCGTTCATTCTAATAATATGGCATATTTAGATTTGCGTCCAGAAAATATCGTTATTCACAATAAAAAAGCCAAACTAATTGATTTTGGATTGAGTCGATTTGGGAAAGAACTTGAAAAGTATGTTGCTGGATCACCATGTTATTTACCGCCCGAAATGCCATTATACGGTGAATGTCATTTTAATATATCCGATATTTTTTCATTTGGTGTTCTATTGTATCATTTATTAGTTCCATACAAAATAGATCCCACTACTTCAAAACCAAAACTTCCACCTGTATTAACTGGTTCATTATTTCGTGATACCGTTGAATTCACATTTTCCAAAAAAAATAAAGATTGGCAATCATTACCATCCCAACAACAAAATGAATTATATAATAATATTAACTATTTTGATGTTCTTCTATATAAACAATGGATAACTGAAAAAACATATACAATGTTTATGGAAGGACCACATCGACTCATATTTCTATTAATACGTCGTATGACATTATTTAATACTGATTTACGACCACAAATTCCTATAATTAAAATTGAGTTGGAAGAAGTTGGATATTCATTAGGTGCTGGTTTTATAAAAGAATATAAAATCGGTTGGGAGTAATATATGTACGGAATAAATGATATCTAAAAGAGACGTTTCATTTTGGGGCATATATTATGATTATGGGTTCGAAAATCCATTTCGATCTATGCGTTTTACGATTATAAACGTTCTTCTATGTCTATGTATTGAAACGACTATATCCATGTATGTTAATAAATTACTGATTCGCCAATCCAATGACGAAATAACACCTGAAACAGCACTTGTTATTATTAGCATATTATTTGCCGGAAAATTTATTAAAACATTAATGCGATATATATTATACCCTAAACTTGATAAAGAACGTACGCGCGTTCCACAAAATATAGCAACAAACGTATCCAATCTATATACATCAGCACCATATCAATGGAAATCGAAAAATGCTAATATTTCACAACGCAATTCAATTCGAGAATTGTTTCACGCATATACACAGGTATCACATATGTTTAGTGGTGTATTACAATCGAGCATTGATTTTATTATTGTTATTTGTGCTTCGTTTTATTTTAATATATCCATGTGTATTTTCATTATTTTAGGCAATTTGTTATTATTGGTCGTTCAACGTTATTTATCAGTAGATATAGAAAAAATGAATAAAGGTATTGGTGATTTATGCAATGACGCTCATAATAAGTTCAGTAATCAATTTGCAAATCGATGTGATATTTCGTGTAATTCAAGATATGGTGAATTTATGAAAGAAACCGATTACAATATTGTAGACGGAATGGTTGAGTCACAATCGGTTTGGATAAAGCGTCAAGTTTTAGCTAACAAAAATATAGTATATAACGAAATTATTCAATCATTTATTTTAGGTGGTATGATTATTAATTTATATATGACAAATGAAATGAAATATATACCATTTATTATTCTGTATAATGGACGATTGTTTGCTATGACGGATATTGTGTATGGATTTCGAACAACCGCGAATATAGAAAATAGTCATCTGAGTGAAACATATGTAATGATTCAACAATTATATGATATGTCCCCACGTTCAATTCCACTACCATACTCCTTGTATGAACACATTCGAATATTGTGTCGTTTCGTGTCAGTATCAAATGAACGCAAATACCAGCATTTGAAACATAAATCCATCCCAGATGATGATACAGAATTATCTATAATAGTTGAAAATTCCATACAACTTACACATAATAGCATGATATATATTAAAAATATCAAACAATCTGTCAATGACAATATAATACTTGTATATAATGGTGAAATAACAATAAAACTTTCGCCTGACAAATGTTCCATTGTATTATTAAATGGACACAAGGGGTGTGGGAAATCGGTAACTATGGATATTCTTGCGGGATTATATGATAGAACAATAACCGATATTTTTGAAATCGATGGAAAAGATGTGCGCAATTATGGAGAATTTCGAGCAATACAACCTTACCGAGTGTATATGCGTCAATGTGTTCTAGATGATTTTAAAGCGAATCGGTTCAATACGATTATTATGACAATTCATCAATTATTCCCACGTATTCACTCACACGCTGAATTTGAGACGTTTATGAAACCATTTAATATACTACATAAATTACCGAATGACTATGACGCACAAATTAGTCGTGATGAGCGTGGTTTATCTCCGGGCGAGTCACAAACAGTAATGTTAGCTAGCAATATTTGGAAAGCACTTAAATTGAAAATACCTATGTTACTATTAGATGAACCAGAGCGGAATATTGATATCGATAATATCAAAAGTATTTTTACATATATAACGAGACATTATTATGGAGTTTTATTTCTAATAACACATATGACAGAATTGAAACAATTTATAGCTTCGAATGTTCGAATGGAATTTATATATAATGATGTAATCAAAGACGTGAATACAGATAAAACGGTACTAACGTTTCAAATACAACAGTATTAAATGAAAATATAATAAAATATTTGTGTGAAATATTTTATGATATTATAGTATAATACCAATAATAATGCGGACAAAACGTACCGTTTCTTCACGAAGAAAACATAGTTTGAAAGTCAAGTCGGGGGGTGGGCAATTTAAAACAATTATAGATAATGATGAAGTTAAAAAAGCTCCGTTAATTCTATCTTGTCCTGAATTTGATAGTTTAGCGACAGCATTGTCAACATCCTGCAAATTTATAAAGGGTAATGTATATTTTAACAAATACAATGATGGGACACCTAAAGTATTTATGGATGAATTGACTGTTAAATTATTACGCGGTAAAAAGGTATATTTTTTAGCATACTTTTCATTTAATGAATCTTCCGCAACCAATATAATGGACCAATATATGTTCATGTGCTCTCTTGCTTCCTATGGTATTCTTGAATTAAATATTGTTCTACCTTACTTTCCAACCGGAACTATGGAACGTATTGTAGGTGAAGGTGAATTGGGAACAGGTTATTATTTGGCACATTTACTTAATTCTATACCATGTGGTGCTTATAAAAATGTATTGTATGTTATGGATATGCACGCATTATGTTCTCGATTCTTCTTTCATACGAATATACGAACCGTTTTTATAACAATGATGCCCAAATATCTAGATATAATCAAACCCATAGTAGACAAAGTTGCAGTTGTCGTAAATGTTTTCAAGTGTATTGTATTTCCTGATGATGGTGCTGAAAAACGCAATAAAGAGTTATGTAAAGGCCGTGATGCTAAATTTATTACATGCAGTAAAAAACGGTCAGGTGATGATAGAACGATTGAAATAACGGGTAATATTGACGAATTAAAAGAAGCAATTCGTACTAAGCACACAATTGAATTTTATATCGTTGATGATTTGGTGCAAACAGGTGGAACATTAGGTGAAACTGCTAAAAAATTAGTAGAAACACTTCATAATGAATTTTCACCACGAGACGCTGTTAAAGCATCGACATTAGAACATATAAAAACAAAATGTAGCAAACCAGAAGCTTATGAACAAACCATAACAGAAGACATAATATTAAAAGAAATAACAAAACATTTTTCTAAATTAGTTGTAGGAGAAGCAGTAGACGAATCAGCAGAAGCAGCAAAAGCAGAAGCAGCAAAAGCAGAAGCAGCAAAAGCAGAAGCAGCAAAAGCAGAAGCAGCAATACTGACAGCAGTTAACGCAGCAAAAGCAGCAAAAGCAGCAAAAGCAGAAGCAGACGAAAAAGCAGCAAAAGCAAAAGCAAAAGCAGAAGCAGACGAAAAAGCAGCAAAAGCAGAAGCAGAAGCAGACGAAAAAGCAGCCGCAAAACCAGAAGCACAAACAGCAAAGGCAGAAGCAGACGAAAAAGCAGCAAAAGCAAAGGCAGAAAAGGAAGCAGTAAAACAAGAAGAAGAAACCAAAGTGCTTGACGACAAATCTGGTTTAATAGACAACCTGTTACAAAAATTAGTCATACAAAAAAAACATACCGACAAAGCCGAAGCAGAAAAAGATGCAACAAAAAAGAAAGCCGATATTCTAAAAGATATAGTAAATAGTTGTATATTTTATAGTGGGATAGATGCTGCTTCATCTACCGAAAAAAGACTTGATGTCACACCAACATTTGTAATTAATTACGTTGTTACACATTCAATTTTACCGAAAGCTAATCCTGTTGATACAATAATTAAGGGTGTATTATTTTTTAATGAATATCCCGCCAATATGGTAACATTTAATTATACTACTACAAATTCTCGCCCATATGTAGCGACAACACTAACGACTAATTCCAATAAATCAAATATAACAGCAGACTCATCAACAGGAACTATAATACATACTATGGACAACAATAAAATCAAAGTTCTATCCATAACCGATGTATTATGTGATGTTTTAACTAATATTGATAGTCCATATATCGCACCCTATATCATTCCTAATGTGTCGCCTGACACCGAAGTATTATAATACATTCCAAAAACCACGTTTCTAAAATATGTACTTGTCGCGCGATTAGACGATTATGAACGATATGCTTCGCAATAGAATCAATGATTTGATATGAGATTAGACCATCAGGGTAATCACGCACAAATACGTTCATAAAATAATAGACAATATCAATAATATCCGCCTTTTCACATAAACGGTAGCATATTTCACGCAATTCGTGAAAATTTTTAGAAACATACTCAGCATCTGTCGTGAATTGTTTTATTTTAGCGTATTCCGTTTCAAAATAATCGCGATTCAATACTTCGGGGTCATACTTGAAAATATCGTATAATAAAAATGCTGAACCTATGTCGCCATTCGATTTTTCGATAATTTTATCTAAAATAATTTCAAATATTGGAGTTGTTGTATATTTCAATATTTGTTGTTTCATAATTTCATCCGTAGGTCGGCGAATAATAGTTGAAAATGTATGTGCGCGCAATTTCGTATGGAGGCGATTGAGATTCTCACAACAAAACCAAAAACGCGAAGAACGATAATTGCGTTCCATACATGAACAAATAATACTCTGCTGATCGATATCAAGTTGATGTGTATTTAAAAAAATATATATATTAGGTTTCAAACTAACACTGAATAGACAACTATATTCTTGAATAAAATCCGTTAGTTCCTGACCGTGAAATAGATTACAATCAATAAGATACGAATACTCATTGTATCGAAATGGTTTTTCTTTATAGTTCCCCGTTTTAAAAAATGATTGAGGGAATTTTTCACTGAGAATAATATCAATAATATATCGTAAATTCGATTTATACATTGTTATAATAACATTGTAATCGTTATCAGGATGTAGAATGATATTTTTATGTCGATGAATATCTGGATAAATTTCACATATATCGGTAAATGTCAATGAATTTAATTTTTCAAATAACATTATTTAATTCATATATAAATATTCTTTTATATATGAATTTGTATATTTATACCGATGAATTAGGAATGAGTGCTTTATAATGGTCTTCCCCATACTGTAAATCTTGTTCCCATAATAATTGAATGGATGATATATTATATGTATGTGCATGCATCCATCGCACATGTTGAATCAATTCAACATTAGTATTAAAAATATGCACATCCACATTATAAAGTGCACTTATTGCGATTTGTTCCGCAAATCCACCCCATATTGGGTCGTCATTTAAAGTGCGATGAACATATTCATCTAAAGAAATTTCGTGTGTCATTTGTATAATATCATCAATCGTTAAACCCACTTGTTCGTAAATAGCATAACGATTTCGGTTTATCCAGTTTTTCACACGGTTTTCCAGTAATTCTGCACATTTCGCAATAAATTCAGGCGATTTTATTGAAATGCGCGAATATACCGGTTTATTATGAAACACTCGCTTACGTATTAGTTTTTCAGGCACAATTGTTTGTAATATACTATCTTCTGTGCGCGCAATTAACCCTATAACACACGCCGTATAAAAACACTTATTGTCTTTCGGAACATCGAATATTGTAAATTCAACCATAACTATTAATAATATATTAGCTAAGTGTCTTCATTTTAAATCGTTTCTATTCATGTTATTGTTTCTGTTTGGGTGTATGTATTTAGTTTCTGGAAAAATTCAGGTTCCATTTTAAAATGACACCCATTTGCTTCTTTTAGTGGCTGTGTTTTTTGCGATATATTTGTTCCGTGTTGAAGACTAACGATTGTAGGCATCCAATCAATTTCACAACACTGTGTATATCGGTCTTTAATAAAACTACTACCCTCACCTCGAGATACATCTTCCAGAAATTGTCTTGCATCCCAAAATGTGTGTTTAAAAAATAATGTTGCTTCACTAACACGTTCATGTGGTGGGTCGTAAATATTAGGCGAGTTGATGAAACTAACATTTGCGTGAATATCATAACACGCTATTGTAGAAGCATATGTACATGAACAAGCACAAACACTAGAGCATATATCGGCTAAGCGCGATTCGATAACATTGGATGGATAATAATCATCGTCATCCGCACACATAATATAAATACCGCGCGCTTTGCGACATCCAATATTGCGTTTTTCACCAATTGGCGTTTTTTTATCTAATCGAATATAGGTTATAACACCACTTGCCAATTGCTGAGACAATTGTTCATCAGCATTCAATTGATTGAAAATAGATTTTGGATCATCACCTAAACAATGACCATCGTCGATGATAATCCATTCTTTATTTTTATATGTCCATCGTTTCCAATTATTGATGGCGATAAAAAATAGATTTTCACGTTGAAATGTTGGTGTTATAACTGAAACTAACATTTCAGGATCCAATTCGTGTATTATCGTTGTGGTTTCCGGGATTGCTGCCACAAATAGTATGATTTTTATCAATTGTTTTTCCAACGTTTCATAAAATTGACGCCGACTATCAAAAAATTTTTCAACGACGGATTGTCGTTCTTTTAAAAATGTGGTTGGAGACATTGCTACTACGTGTAATATATCGGATAATCGTGGTAGAATGGTTAAAACCCCTGCGCTATGTTGCCAGTAATGCTGTGTTTGCATATGTGCGTCAGCATCTTCACTATCAATAAATACCGTTTCATCGGGTGTATATTTCCAATCAAAATGTAGCGTTATTCCTTTACAAGATAATAGATTCAATACTCGCGCATCATCTTTATCCATTTCACAATATACACGAATATTTCCAATTGTTTCGATATTTTCTATAGTAGATAGTTTTATTAACCAATTTATACAATTTTCATAATTACCTGAATTAACAATTGTATAAAATATAGGGGTTTGATTTTCGGTTAATACGGGAGAATTCGCCAATGCCGGTGGAATTGTCCAACCAATCGTGCGCACTTTAATATTAGGTAAAATAGATTGAATATATTTTTTGGCTTCGGCCGTCTTCGTAAGCACACGATTTATTTTATGACTATAGTTGGTGATTGTTAGTGGTGTATATTCAGCACCGGAACAAATAAGCACATTATATTTGGCGCGATTGAGTCCAATTGGATTCACATAATCATAGTGAAATGCGATATCCGCTCGACGAATCGTAGTATGTTGTAAATCATAAAGATGACATGAATGATTGGGTGGAACAAACATAATAGAGATTGTTTTTACCTCACTGACTTGGGACGCAATTCTACAGAAAAAATTAATAATCATTTATATTATAATTTTAACATATATACATAATAATCGATAGATTTCTATATTGTTTCACATTTATAAATCAACAATGCGTGCAAATGTAAATACAGCCACCGTGGTCGGCGTGCGGGGCATTTGATTGGAATTGAAGTAGTGAGCGCGTTGTGTGCCCGTGTATGTGGAATTTATTTGAAATTTCGCACAATTGCTGTATTTTTTCTTCATCGTTATTTAACGCCAAATCTTCATGAATATGCGCAATCATTGCGTCGCATAGATGTCGTTCGAGTCGTGAAAATACGGGTGTTTTTGTATTACAATCTTCACCACTATTGCGACTACTATTTCCAGCAATAGATTCTGCGAATTCGTCGCAATTTACTTTCAACATAAGTTGATATTTCCAAAAGACTTCACACGATACGCGCAAATCCAATGTTATAGTATTAGTATTATCAGTATTCATCCTTTCGGTATGTGTTATATTTATTTACTTGATTATATGATTATTTATTTATAATCAAATTTTTTATTTATTTATTTTCTTTATTGTAAAACACATAACACATAGATATGCTATATTCCAAACGTCGCAAG
>Ga0114970_10002964_pt1 | contig 12623 bp, 16 predicted proteins | sample M_140205_XF_Meta_FD_87030 | JGI IMG/M metagenome (GOLD analysis project Ga0114970, IMG submission 87030) | Freshwater microbial communities from Lake Montjoie, Canada to study carbon cycling - M_140205_XF_MetaG | ecosystem: Environmental > Aquatic > Freshwater > Lake | place: Lake Montjoie... | reverse complement strand
TTGCAATTTATGTTTAGCACAACCTCTATAAAAATAAGCATCAGCATAATCAGGATTAATCTTTATAGCTTTTGAATAATCACTTATAGCAGCCATATACTCCTCTTTATTAGTTTGCTCAATACCATTATCAAAGTAAGTAGTATCATTTTGAGCTTTTAAACTAGTAAAAGTAAAGAACAATAAACCTATTAATAATTTACGCATATTTAATTTTTAATTTTGTCCCACCTTTCTCAAGTTTCTCAGCAGTTATTTCAAACTTATGTTCATCCAAGATAGCTTTACATATATTTAGTCCTAAACCAGTACCTGTTTCTTTTTGTCCTTCCTTTCTAACATAAGGCTTAGATAAATGTTCAAAATCTTTTTGATCTATTCCCCTACCATTATCTTCAACAACAATATAATTATTACCATCAATAACTTCTGAATAAATCTTTACAAATTTAGAATCACTATCATTATATTTTAATCCATTTCTTATTAAATTATCTACTGAAGTACAAAATAGTGCTTCATTGACTTCAATTGTTGGTAAGTTATCATCTAAAAGAACTTGTGACTTATAAGAAGTACTTGATAAATAATCATTTAATATTCCTTTTATATTACATTCAGCCTTACTTAATAATACATCTTTCTTTACCAAGTTAGTGAACTCATAAACACCCTTATAAACTTTCTGCGCATGTTTAAGACCTTCTCTAATCATTCTCAAAGGTGCTTCTATTTTCAAATTATGTACTTCTTCATCACTTAACCTTCTATCCAATGAAGACATACCCCTTGGGATATAAGTATTAATACCTGAATGCATATCATGTCTCAATATTTTAGCTGCATGTTCAAGATAAGTATTTTTCTTTTCTATTTCTTGAGATTGCGTTACTTTTTCTGTTACATCTTGACAAATCTTCATTATTTTATATGGTTTACCATCAAATCCAATAATAGGATTATAAGAAGATTGTAACCAAGCAATACTACCATCAGATTTTACCCTAGCACATTCACCAGCTACAAAATTACCCTCTCTTAATTTTTCCCAAAAGTCAATATACTCTTGAGATTTTTTATATTCTGGTTCTACAAACATGGAGTGGTGTTTACCTACTATATCTTCTTGTTTATATTTCATTATGTCACAAAAAAGATTATTAGCATACATTACATTTCCATTCAAATCAAATTCAATTACAGCATTAGATCTGTTTATGGCATTCATCCTATTTCTGATTTCTATTTCTTTCTTCTTTAATTCAGTTACATCTTGTCTTATTGAAGTAAATCCAGCCAATTTATCATCTTCAAAGTTTGCTTTTATAAAAGTGTCCACATAATATAATTCACCATTTTTACTTTTATTTGTAACTATACCATTCCATATACCCTTTTCTTTTATAGTTACTTTGTACATTCCTTTCCAAAAATCTTTTTGGTGATGACCAGAATTAACTATACTATGATTTTTACCAATAACTTCTTCTAAAGTGTATCCAGAAACTTTACTAAACTTATCATTTACATAAGTTATTTTTCCATACTTATCAGCTTTTGACACGATACTAGCTGCATCTATGAATTTTTCCATTTCACCCATATCAGTTGCTAGCTTTTCAGTTTTCTTGCTTACCATGTTTCTTATGGATCTAACATAAAAAGTACCAAAAATAAGTAATAAGATGAATTCTGCAGCTCTAGTTTCCCTTGTGGATTGACAAAATTCAATCAGGACTAAGGTTTTTATTATTGTAAATGCTATAATCGATAAAGATGAAATGATTATCGATGGGTTGAGTTTTTTCAACATTTTTTTGTTTTTCTTTTTCACTATATATTATCCACAAAAATTTAATATATACCAACATGAAACATCTTAAAGTATTTGAAAGTTTTTTTAGTGGTGGAATGCCTGAAGAAATCACCCGTGAACAATGGAATGAATTACAAATAACAGAAAAAGACGAATATGGAGAAATAATAAAAGATTCTCCAATACCACCTTATCTTTTTAGAGAAATTGTTGCAATTGGTGGTGCTGAAAGATACTTACCAACCAGAGAAGGCGGATGTATTCAGATGCACGGCAGAAGACCAAATACTAAACATTTATATGTTGTGTATTTTACACCCAAAGATGATGCCCCTTTTTATTTAATAAGATTTTCAACAGATAATAACCCACCAGAAAGAGTTCAAAGGGAACAGGGTTTAGTCAAGCTTTATGTAGCTGATGATTTTGAACAAGTTAAAAACTTTTGTAAGGAATATCTATAAACATTAAATGGAAAAGAAAAATACTATTTTTTGTGATATAGATGGAACTATTTTCGTTTATAGAAAGTTCGAAACTTATACACAAACTAAACCAGAAGTAATCCCCTCAACATTAGAATATTTAAAAGAACAATCTTCTTTAGGTCATATGATTATTTTAACAACAGCTAGACCAGAATATATGTTGACTCACACCATAAAAGAATTAGTTGAGGCTGAAGTCCCATATGATAAACTTATAATGGGTATTGAAAGGGGACCGAGATATTTGATTAATGATTTGGACCCGAATAAAGAGGGATTAAGAGCTTTTGCTATTAATCTAATAAGGGATAAGGGATTTAAAGAATAATATATAAGTTTGTACCGGTGACTTGAGTGTCACATTTTAGGACCGGTTATAGTTTAGGCTATAAGAAAACCAAGAATTCGCTACTCTTGGTTTTCATTTTTTATAGAAGTAATAAAAAAAGGTGTCTAATCGACACCCTTTTCATTTGTAAACTTTTCAATAAGTTCATCAATAACTAACATCACATCTTTTGAATCAGTAAGGATTTCAATTTGTCCCCTTAATTCTTCCATAACTTGTGGATGTTCTCCAATACCTACGGCATTTGTCAGATAAACTTTAATTGTTTCTTCTGCTTCTGCTGCTTTTGCTTCATAGTGAAGTCTTGCTGCTTTTAATCTTGAAATTTTCATTGTTTTATAATTGTTCTTATTATATTTCTATTACCAGTTGAAAATATTACTTTATAAATACCCTGCGGTAATTTATTCAATCTTTTCATTTCTTCTTCTAGATTTCTTGTAGCATAGAATTCTAATCTACCCTGTGAATTTATAACACTCATTGATTCAACCTTAACATTTCTAAACCTAACCATTGAATAGTCAGTAATAGGATTTGGTGTGATTTGATAATAATCCAAATCTCTAACTGATACTGGTGTTCCTGCGATTTTAATTCTATAAATAGAATCTGCGCTAATAGTATAAGTTCCAGGTAACTTTCTAAGTCTAAGTGAAAAATATTCATCTGTTTCGTTCAAACTATCTGTGGTTACGTTAAATGAAAATACTTGAACAGTATTCGTATTTGCGGGAAAAGTTACCAAGTGTGGAAGTTGTAGTGAATAATCAGATGCATCTGTAGTTGAATCAACCGCTTCTACAATAACCGAAATTTGTTCTGGTGAAGTGTTAGAAATTTCTACAGTAATTTGTTGAATAGAATTTGATTCTTCAACAGTAACACTTGTTTGTGTGAACTTGATACTTGGTCCAGTCAGTGGTGCAGCTGGTGTAATATCAGTAGCCCTTCTTGGAGATAGTTGGTATCTAGAATCTTTTGGAATAGAAGAATCAAATTGTCCACCAAGTCCTACAATATCAACCTTTCCAGTTGGTACTGTAGCTCCAAATAGATCACAATCATTGTCAATCCTGATATCGAATTCAATATAATCAGTAGTTCCAGGAATTCCTCTGAAAGCTTTTGCGGTGAAACCAGAACCTGTTGGGGAAGCCGGCCATGATGTAGGAATAAATTCAAGGTTTCTGAGTTTCACAAGCATTGATTCAGTTGATTCACTAAGGAACATAACTTCCCTTGTATTAACAAGAGGTCTGTTATTAGCATGTAACTGAACAGATTGAATAACGATTTGTGAAAGTCCATTGAAACAAGTAACTAAACCAACAACACTGATTGAGTCACCTTCATTAAGACTTACTGGTAGGTTTTGGTCTGCTTTGAATAGACCAATACCACTTTTGGAATTCATAAGTGTATCAATTGATTTATCAATCAAGGAAAGTTGAATCCTTGTGTTTGATGCGCCGATATTTACACCGTGTACAATACCAGTAGTAGTAACATCCATTGAATCCATGTCTGAACAACCACCACCTGTGGTATCAGAACCTCTGATTTGGTCAATCCTAAAGAATGGAGATTGTCCAAAAGAAAAACTAGCTAAAAATAGAAAGAGAATAGAAAGGGTTTTTTTCATAAAAATTTTTTTTCCTTTTATATTTTAACTTTGGATGATTGTTTAGATATAAATAAAGATGAAGAACAGGAATTTAGAACATAAAGACGATTGGGCAACACCAACTTCCTTCTATACAGAACTTAATAAAGAATTTAACTTTGATTTTGACCCTTGTCCTTTTCAACATGATTTGGAAAAATGGGATGGGTTAAAAATTGATTGGAAGGAAAGAAACTTTATAAATCCACCTTATTCAAGACAATTGAAAGAATCTTTTGTAATTAAGGCTATCGAAGAATCCAAAAAGGGTAAACTTTGTGTTATGTTACTTCCAGTATCTACATCTACAAAGTTATTTCATGAATGGATTCTACCAAATCAAAAAGAAATTAGATTTATAAAAGGTAGAATTAAGTTTTCTGGGGTTAATACTAAAGGTGAATGGGTTAGTGATAAAGCTGGAATGCATGATTCGATGGTGGTCATATTTGATGGTAGAAACAATCTTGAAACTTATATTTGATTTTAAAGATAAAAATATTATCTTTGTGGTATGTCTGGTTTGTGCCCATATTGTAGAAGGTCTAAGGTTAAAATTTATAAGGTTAGAACTGCGGATTATGATCCAAAAAATAGAAGATTGGGTGATGTTTATTTCATTGAAAAACCTATAAAATTTTGTTGCCCTAGTCGATTTATAAATGATATATACTTATTATGTTTGAAAAAATTGAAAAACCTATTTGCGTTTATTGTAAGAAAGAATTGAACCTTAATCACTGGTGTAGAAAATTAGATATGATTAAGAAGTTTGAAGAAAAAGTAAAGAAATGCAACACCAAGAAATCTTAGATAAAATTCAAATTATAAAAGAGTTTTTTGAATCAATTGGTTTGAAGATGATTTATGATTTCCCTAAAGATTGGGATTTAGATTCTTACATAAAGTTTGAACCAATCAAAAATAATTACATAGTTAATTATAAAGGCGAAGATAGAGTTTTATTAAGCGTCAATATTTATATTATTAGTGGATTACATTTTGTATTGAGTGGCAAGATTGGTGTTTCAGTTTATGAAACTATTCCAACTGATTATGATTTCAAATGTAAGTATGAAGAAGGTCAATTTTTCGTTGAAGAGTTAAGAAATTGGAAAATAAATAATGTATTGGATTAAGTCCATTCTATGCAATAGCTAACATTATTAGTTCTAAACCGCATCGTTTCACTCGCAAAATCCCACCACAAATCACCGTTTTCGGGACTTGGATTTGAACCAGAAAAGTAAATAGTTTTATCCACCATCAATTTATCCATATAAACAACACCATTTTCATTTGTTAATGTAACACCAGTAGCTCCGATAATTGCTGTAAATACAGATGCAGTTATTGTGTTAAAATCCCCACCAATTATAGATGAAAATTCAGAATTGGTTATTTTATTACAAATACCACCAAGTATAACTGATGCTGTAGACGAACAAACAAAATTTGAACATCCAGCTATTATTGCTGAACCAGCTCCATCTTTGTGACAGTTTTTATATCCACCCAAAATTGATAAATTAGTACCAGCCTGGTTTGTATTACAAGAACCAGCAATAATAACAGATCTAAATGTAGAAGATCTATTACAACACCCACCTATGACTGCACTATAATTTGTAGTGTCACCACAAATAAAATTAGAAGCACCACCTAATATAATAGATGATTTTGAATCATAAATTCTATTAAAATTACCACCAATTATACCAGATGCGTTTGAATTACAAATTCTTGAATTAAAAGTAGACGAAACAAATGATCTTGTGCTGACATTAACAGAAGAACTACCAGAATTTATCGCAACAGAAAATGTACTAAATCTCAAACTACCACCACTCAATCCAAGTGCTAAATTATAATCTTGACCACTTGAATTGTAAATTAGGTATAAAAATGGTGAAGATGTTAGACCTAATAATCCACCCCTACCAATTGCAATTTCTCGGGATACTATATCACTATTATAAGAAGGGCCGGTAGCACCTTGGTACCCAACTGGTCCACCCCCACCACCTGAACTTGTTACAGTAATCCATTGTATTGTACTACCACTGTATCCAATACCTTGACCACTACTTGGAACTACACCAGCTATTTTAAAGTTACCTATTAAATCAATTTCATCTATTCTCATAATATTATCAAATTATTTAAAAACATATTCTAAGGGCGCGACCACCAGCTGAAAAAAGACCACAGTAAATTACGAAGCAATTACCTTTTGCATTTGATCTATTAAAAAATGTACCAGAATAAAAACTTTCATTGAGTCCATTTGCATAAGCACAAAACATAGAATAATTTCCAACACGACCACTTGTAAACAACACATGGTCATATCTGGTGGTTCCAGGACTTAGCACATCCGTGCAATTATAAAAATTTAAATATCCAGTTGACGAAACTATAACACTATTTGAAGATCTCATAGATGCATTACAGGATGCAATTGTTACTGAATTTTTTGTAAAAACACTACCAACTACGTAACCATTCTGACTGTCACTAAGAAAATTATTAGATCCACCTATGATGGCGTTTTGGTAACTACAGTACATTATTCCACAATTCGTATTCCCACTTCCACCGATAATAGCAGAATATTTTAATGTAGTAATATTACCTGAAAATCCACTATTTTCAGAACCTACTATTGCAGAATAATAAGAATTACTATAACCACTCCCGATAGTATTTGCATATCCATTTAGTATAGTGTTTCCATAAATTTTACCACTACCACTTTGAATACAAATAATATTTCCGCCCAAAATTGTATTATTATGTGTTACCCATGTGTTTGTACTAATACTGTTTTCTCTACCACCCAAGATAGTACTATAAGATAGATTTGAAATACTATTAATTTCACCACCACCCATAAAAGATTTCACGGAAAGCGAAATAGTGTTAGTAACGCCACCAATAATTGTGTTATATTGTCCATCAATGCTATTAATAAATGAACTTGGTGCTATAAGTTGATGACTTCCCAATATAGTATTACAAGCACCACCCACAGAAGATGATCCATGAATAATATTATATCCGTCAGTTTTAAAAAAAACAGTACTTGTTAAACCACTTGGTCCACCAATTGCAATTTGATCTTCTGGTATAAAAAGTCCTATACCAACTGGACCTTGTGGACCAGGATCACCATCACCACCAGAACTACTAGCGGTTATCCAAGTTATTTCACTACCACTAAAACCAAAAATTTGACCGTTGGAACCAGCGGAACCATTAATTAACATTGGGCCAAATAAATCTATTTCATCAATTCTCATTTTTGATTTTATTTTTTTAAGTTACTAGTGAAAAAGTCCCAGTTTGTCCATTAAACCTTACATATAGTTGATTATTTCTATACCAAATCTGACCATCTGTTAAATTCGGTGGTACGGATGTTGGTGATGGTAAAAAATTAATTTTACTTACAATAAGATTAGGAACCATTGTGGTATTACTTTTATTATTAAGTGTTAAATTTTGACCACCCAAAATTACAGATTGTGTAGATCCATTTATCTGATTAGTCCCCCCACCAATTATAGCAGAAGAACGTGAATTTTCCAGATTAGATCTACAAGTTCCTATCACTACTGATTGACATGAATTAAGAGTAGTAGTGCCATTATCACAAGAAGCGATTATTGCATTTTCCGAAGCAGTTCCATACATACGACCACCACAACTAGCCAGTATTATATTATTTTTGGAAGTGTAAAAATTACCGATACGACCCAATTTAGAAGAAATAATCGATGAATTTGGTGAATTAAGAATCGATCCGTAGTATACTATACAACTCGATAGAATAACTGAATTGTTTGAATTACAGATACCATTATACCCACTTGAATTAAAACTTGATCCAATTATAGAATTACAAGAAGATCCAATACCACCTGCCCCACTGCTGTATGATGAAAAAATACTTGAATTTTGTGCACCATAAAGACCAGTCCTATATGAAGATATTATAGTACTTCTACATGAATACAACCCTATATAACTAAGATTACTAGAAATTAGACCAACGTTACAGGAATTAGGCTCCAAAGTTGAATTTGGGGATAAAATATTTAGAATTTGGTTGGTTTTACTAAAAGATAGATAACTAATCTGACACAAACTACTTCCATATCCCACCCCAATCCTAAAAGGTTGTATATTTTGTGTTGGTGAAGGACCTGTAGGTCCTTGTGCACCACGTGCACCACCGCCACCCCCACCACCGGAAGTCACTGTAATCCAACCAATAGTTCCCATAGTCATTCCCAAAACCTTTCCAGAAGTTCCAGTGGCACCATTTATTTTGAAATCACCAATTAAATCAATTTCATCGAATCTCATATAGGGTATATATAAATTTGTGTAAATTTCATATTCTTATATATGAGGTATTAAAATTGCGAATCCAAAGGTCAGATTTTAATCTAACAAGTAATTCTATAACTTCTTAATCATAAGTAGCACACTTACCACCTTCACAATCAATACCATATCCCATAGATGCACCTTTTGGTTTCTTTTGTAATCCACCAACTATCTTTTGTAGCCATACAATCTCGTTTCCCTCTTCAAAGTATTCAGAACTGCCACCAGTATCACCACCTTTCTCTACAAGTATTAACTTAACATATCTAGCAGATGGATCATAACCACCTTCTTTACCCTCGTCAGATAAATTAACTACTGTAACGTTATCAGGATTTATACCTAAACTCATTAAAAACGATCTAATAGCATTAGACCTAGCTTTTGATAAACCTTTATTATCACCACTATATCCTTTTGACTCTAAATCTGCTTTTAATCTTGGAGTTAATGGTGTTTTATCAGTAGAAGATTCAATCTGAACACTATCCACACCACCCATCTGATCTATTTGACCTTTAATCTTTTCTTTAATTTCCTCAGTTAATTTATAACCACCAAGTTCAAAGAACTTATCATTATCATTTTTAAACTCAACACCAGGCTTTCTCTTACCACCCTGTAAACCCCACTTTGGTTGATTATCACCACCCTCAGTCCAAACAACTTGCCAACCTTTAGATTTTAACTCTTTTAGGGATTTTTCACTAGGGTTAACTTGCTTTGTAGTAAGTAAACTCTTACCCTTACCCAAGTTTTCAGTTTTAGTAGATGGTGGTGCAGTTAAAGGTCTACCCAATAAATCTTTTTTATCAATACCAATACTTTTAACAATTTCAGTTGGGTTTTTAGTTTGTCCAGTTGCCTGTTGTGGTGAACCTGTTATTGTACCTAGCGTTGCCAAACCAGCTGCTGCTAAATTTTTCCAATCAATTTCCTCCTGAACTTGATTATTGTGAAATTCTTCGTATCTTTGTAGTCTCTTCATAATAAAAGTATATATTAAAAAAAATATGAATATTTATAAATCTTTACTAAAACCCTTACTTTTTTCTGTTGATCCAGAAGTAGCACATGATTTAGCTACTATATTTATTAAAAATTATTCTGGACTCTTTAATAACAAATATGAAAATCCTAAACTAAGAAAAAATATCTGTGGAATGGATTTTAAAAATCCTATTGGACTAGCCGCGGGATTTGATAAGAATGCTGAACTTATTGACCAAATCCCAACACTTGGATTTGGGTTCATGGAAGTTGGTACAATTACACCTAAACCACAAGAAGGTAATCCTAAACCTAGAATGCTTAGACTTACTGAACATCAAGGACTAATCAATAGTATGGGATTCAATAATGATGGTCTTGATGCAATTGTTAAAAGATTAGAAAAAAGAAAAACATCTGACTTTATCATTGGTGCAAATATTGGGAAGAATAAATCTACACTAAATGCAAACGCACACCACGATTATATTTCTTGTTTTCATGTATTACAAGATGTTGTAGATTATATCACCATTAATATTTCTTCACCAAATACACCAACACTTAGGGAATTACTTGGTAAAGATTCACTTGAACTGATTTTGGAATCAGTACAAAATGAAAATGTAAAAAGGTCTATCAAAAAACCAGTCTTTCTAAAGATTAGCCCAGATTTGAAAAAGGAAGAAATCCTAAGAGTTATTAAAACTTGTGAAGAATATGAACTTGATGGTATAGTATCTACTAATACCACAACCTATCATTCATATTCATTTGGTGGTATGAGTGGAAAGTTTCTTGGTAAACTAAGTGAAGATGTTTCTAATGTTATTAAAGAAAACTCTAACCTAAAAATCATTTCAAGTGGTGGAATTATAAATAAAGAAATTGGTATAGAAAGACTAAAAAACTTTGACCTAATTCAGTTATATACTGGATTGATATATGAAGGCCCAAGTCTAACCAAACAAATCCTTAAAAGTCTATGAAGCTAAATAAACTTATAAAAGAAAAGAAATCTTATCTTTGTGTTGGATTAGATCCTGATCCATCTAAAATAACTAATGGTTTAACTATCTTTGATTTTTGTGTTAATGTTATTGATCAAACCCTACCTTATACAGTAGCTTATAAAATAAATACAGCTTTTTTTGAATCAATGGGTTGGAGGGGTTGGAGGCTTATGTCTAATATTGTAGACTACTTAAAAACTAAAAACGTATTTGTAATAGCTGATGCTAAAAGAGGAGATATTGGAAACACTTCTAAATATTATGCAAAAGCTTTCTTTGAAGAATTAGATTGTGATGCAGTTACAGTTAATCCTTATATGGGTTATGATTCTCTCAAACCTTTTTTAGATTATGAGAACAAAACTACCATAATCCTTTCTCTGACTTCAAACCAGAGTGCGGGTGACTTCCAATTAACTGAAATGAGTAATGGTAACCTCTTATATGAAGATGTTATTAAATGTACTAGAAACTGGGAAAGAAAGGGTAATATTATGTATGTTGTTGGTGCTACTAAATCTTATTTCTTAGATTATGCTAGACAATATGCACCAAATACTTTTCTGTTAGTTCCTGGTGTTGGTACTCAAGGCGGTTCTTTAAAAGAAGTATCAGAGAAACTCTTAACAGAAAACTGTGACTTACTTGTTAATATGTCAAGGTCTATCATGTATTCAGAAAATCCAGGTGAAGAAGCTAAAAAGGTTCAACAAGAAATGGTGGAATATCTATTTATTGAAAGTATAATAGATTAATGTATCGGAATAAAAAACCAGGATTTGTTTTGAGAAGTTATGAACAACTTGTTGATTGGATGAATGGTATATCTAAACATAATGAAATAGATGATGAATGTTGTCCTGATTTTACTTGTTGTACTAATATTCTACCAGATGATCAAGATGCTAAAAGATTAGTGTATGAACATTTTATGGAACAACATTGGAAAGAAATTAGAAATTATAAAATAAATAAAATTTTGAAAAAATAGATAATGTCTATTATATTTGCAGTATGGATTTGAGAAGAATGATTAAAAGATTTTTTAGAAAACTCTTTTGTAGCCATACTGTAAAAGATGAAGTAGGTTATTCACGTAGAAGAAGAAGAAAGGTTTATCAGTGCTGTAAGTGTGGTAAATTTTTTTATTCTAAGTATTAAAACTAGTATCAAATTATTAATAAAACAGTTCTTAACATCGATACAAAATGACAAACATCGAAGAAACCATCAAGATTAGAGACTTGGAATTTATTCCCTATGTTACACATTCTGATATCCTCGAACGGATTCGTGAATTAGCAATCAATATTAATGATGATTACCAAAATAAGAATCCCTTATTCATTGCAGTCCTAAATGGTTCTTTTATGTTTGCATCAGATCTAATGAAACGAATTGATGTTAGATCAGAATTAACCTTTATCAAAGTTAGTTCATATGAAGGAACTGAATCAACTGGTTCAATAAAAGAAATGATTGGTATTGGTCAAAATATCACAGATAGACACATTGTTATCATTGAAGATATTGTTGATACTGGGCATACTATAACTCACCTTCTTAATGAAATGTCTAAGATGGATCCAGCTTCTATTGAAGTAGTAACACTTTTTTCAAAGCCTGAATCACACGAAACAAAACTTTACATTAAATATACTGGATTTGATATACCTAATAAGTTTATTGTTGGTTATGGATTAGATTATGATGGATATGGAAGAAATTATCAAGATGTTTACCAATTAGTGTGAAAAAAAAGATATATACGTTTATGAAATACTTATTGATTTTATTTGTAAGTCTTATCTTAACTTCTTGTACGATAACGCCTGGATATTATAGTGGTTCATACATACAACCTATTAGTCCAGTTGTGCCCATCATAACCCCACCTATTTATACG
>Ga0114970_10002961_pt1 | contig 12623 bp, 9 predicted proteins | sample M_140205_XF_Meta_FD_87030 | JGI IMG/M metagenome (GOLD analysis project Ga0114970, IMG submission 87030) | Freshwater microbial communities from Lake Montjoie, Canada to study carbon cycling - M_140205_XF_MetaG | ecosystem: Environmental > Aquatic > Freshwater > Lake | place: Lake Montjoie... | reverse complement strand
TATTCTCGACACCCGGCACGTCGGCGATGACGAGGGCCTCGTCACTGGCAGAGTCGACAGTGAGCACCCCGTAGTTCAGAAGGCGACCCCAGAACGAGATGTCGAATGACACGTTGTTGACCTTCGACAGCGGCATATCGCGGCCCTTGCGGGCCACGAGGCCGGTGCGCACGATGATGCGCCGGGTGGTGAACACGTAATCGGTGGTGAACCAGTAGGCGAACGGCCGCGCGGCGAAGATGATGAAGAGCACCAGGGCCACGCCGGCGATGATCCACTGGCCCGCCGGGCCGCCGAAACTGTCACCCACCAGCGACCGCCACGACGAGAACAGGAAGACGCCCCCCACCACGATGAGCAGCAACCAGATGATGGGGACCAGCAGGGCCCTCCAGTGCGGTCGCAGCTCGAACTCGACATTCTCGCCGTCGGCGAGCAACTTCTCGGGATAGGTCACGCGCTTATCCTGCCACGTCAGGGGCCGCGGGTCACGGAGGCGTACGACGCCAGATCGTGAGAGTTGTGCCAAGGTCGTCGATCGCTCTCACCCTGCTGAAACAGGGCAGGGCGGCCGGCCAACGCTTCGAGGTGATCACGTAGTTGATGTCGAGAAAATCCACCGCGGGGCTGCAGAGGTTGACATTCATTTCAGCCGACCCACGCAGCCCGAGCGGCACCACGAAGGCCGCGTCGAGACTGGGATCCTGCGCCCAGAGGTACTCGTTGTAGTTGTTCCAGACCGAGTCTTGGCCGGGCGCCAGTCGGTTCCAGAGGTCACGGTCGGGGTAGAGGGTCATCCCCGATATCGCGTAGTGGGGAGAGGCAGCGAGCACGGGCTGAGCCGAGGGGTCGAGGGTTACCCATCGAGTCGGACCCTCGGCGGTGGCCGCTGCGGCCAGGTAGCGGGCCAGCGGGGTCGACGTGATCGGCCCGAGGCCGCGGTACAGCGGCACCACCACGGCGTACGACACCAGGGTCAGCGCGATGAGCGCTCCCGCACCCACCCGCTGGGCGACACGCCCCCCGAACAGCAGAGTGAGCACGAGGCAGGCGAACACCACCGCCACCACTACGGACGTAGCAAGTCCCACCGAGGTCCAGAGCATCAGGTCGCGCGTCGAGATAGCGGTGACCAGCCCCGAGGCCACCACGGTGCCGAGGGCGACCGGCCACAGCACCCGATGGGGGAGTCGCACCCTGCCGACCATCACGTGCAGCAGCAGCGCGAAGGCGAGCCCCACCGCCAGGTAGGTACGGAAGCCTGGAACCCGGGTCATCACACCTAAACCGAGTGCGGCGGGCAGCGGAAGCATCGCCCAGGCAAGCAGCACCGCCATACCCGCGACGCCGCCTGCCGCGGTCATCCGCCAGCGCTCGTTGTCAGGCTCGGGGGTCGAACGCGCGACGACCCCATCTCCCCGCCGTTGCGCTCGCGCACGACGCACGATGGCGAGCGCAAGCAGCACTAGCAAGAGCGCCAGCACCGGCGCCGACACCCACATCGAACTGGCCTCGGAAAGGTTGTTGCGGTTGCCGGCAGCGCCGTGGCCGAGCGACAGCGCCCCGGGGTTAAAGCTCAGGAAGATGCTGCTCGGCGCGCTGAGTAGGTCAGACCAGCTTCCCTCGCCGCCCACCGAACGGCGCTGCCCCGGGTAGATGGTCGCGCCAATCGCGCTGATTGCCGCGGAGTTCTGCGTCAGCCACACGCCCACCACGACCACCACAGGCAGGACGGTGGCTGCCAGAACGCGAGCGACCCGGCGCCAGCCCACGCGTCGGTCAAACGCGACGCCCGCCACCACGAACACAACCACCACACCCACCGAGACCAGCCACGGCGGGTAGAGAGCGAACCATCCGACGAGCAGCAACCACGCGGCCAGCAGCCCCCACGCCACTGACGCTCGAGCTCTCGCACTGCGCAGTCCCATCACCGCCGCCGCGCCCGCGCCGGCCACGAAGCCGAGGGAATCGCTCGCGTGCACCCCACTCCACCACGCCATGTGCGGGGCCAGCCCGACCATGAGCGCCAGGGTGCCCGCCAGCAGCGGACGGGCCCTGATGGCCATCAGCAGGGTGTAGACGCCCAGAATTCCAGCCACCAGCGTGAGCCACCAGTGCCACGCAAATCCGCGTTCGACCGAGCCCTCGCTGCCAGGGTCGGCCACCATCAGCCCCCACATCTGGGGCCCGAAGGCCGTGACCCAACTGCGCATCGGGGCCAGGCTCGTGGCTTCAAGATCGATGTCGTTGAGCCCGATCCACGTATGTGTGGGCAGCCCCTTGGCCACGGCTCCAACCGCGATGGGGGTCGAGATCATGTACTCGTCCCAGCGAATCTCGCGCGGAGTACCCCAGACAAGGTTGGAGTCGGACTTCGGGTGGCCTCCCAGCAGCACAACAGACGACGAGTTGAGTTGCAGCGCCGTGAGCACCACCATGCCGACCAGCAGCACGAGCGGCAGCGCCCAGGCGACAACCCGCGTGCGTCTCACGTGGTGGGGCGCACGTGCACGATGTCACCGGCTGACACGATGCGCGACCCCTCGGCCGTGTCGAGCACGAGCGCACCATCGACGCTGACTGCGATTGCCCTGCCCCGCACCGTGCCGTCGTGGGGCAGGCTGACGTCGACCTCAAGGCCGAGCGTGACGCACCGCCGGGAATACTCGTCGGCCAGACCGGACGAGACCGGATCGCCACTCACCACCGCCCACGCGTCGACCCTTCGCACCAGCGAAGAGACGACCGCCGCGAGAAGCCGTTCGCGCGACACCCGCGCCCCGACCATCCGAAGCGACACGCCACCCGGGCCGGGCAGCTCGTCGGGCGACTGATCAACGTTGAGGCCCACCCCCAGAATCGCGTGCGCCGATGGGGTGCGTTCGGCGAGGATGCCGCCGAGCTTGCGCGCACCGGACGGGTCGACAACGAGCAGGTCGTTGGGCCACTTGAGCACCACCTCCAGCCCAGACTCTTCGAGCAGCGCATCACTCACCGCCAGTCCGGTGAGCAGCGGCAGCCACCCCCATCTCGCCGCAGGCACCGGCGGGGCAAGGACCAGGCTCATCAGCAGCGACGAGCCGAACGGTGCCGTCCACACCCGGTCAAGCCGACCGCGGCCCGACACCTGCTCGTCGGCCACCATCACGAAGGGAACGGGCTCGCCCCGCTCGAGCAACGCGGCTGCGTCGGCGTTGGTCGACCCGGTGCGCTCGAGCACCGTGCGGCCCACGCCCGCGATGTCGCGTGCGACGAACTCAGCGTCGACCTTTCGCGGATCGAGCTCAGGACGCGGACCCACGGCGTCGGAGATGGTCACCTCGCCACGCTAAACCACTGTCACCACCGGGACCAGCAACTTCCAGCCGACGACATCAGCCGCCGGAACGAGGCCTACGCGCCGCGTCAATCAGTCCGGGGGTCGACGCACTGACGAACAGTCCGATGACTACCGTAGGAGCCACGACCTCAGGAGGGCCATCGCATGAGTTCTGCCACGGAGCAGCCAGGGGAGATCACCCCTGACCCTCACACCACCGCCGGCAAGATCGCCGACCTTGGCAGTCGCCGGGCCGAGGCACTTGGTCGCCGTCAGGCCGCCGTCGACAAGCAGCACGCCAAGGGCAAGCAGACGGCCATGGAGCGCATCCTCGCCCTGCTCGACGACGACTCCTTCCAGCAGCTCGACGGCCTCGCGCGTCACCGCTCGATCGCGTTTGGACTCGAAAAGACGCGGCCCTACGGCGACGGCGTCATCACCGGCTACGGCACCATCGATGGCCGTCCAGTGTGCGTGTTCGCACAGGACTTCACCGTGTTCGGCGGATCGCTCGGCGAGGTCTTCGGCGAGAAGATCGTGAAGGTGATGGACCTCGCCATGAAGATCGGCTGCCCGGTCATCGGCATCAATGACTCCGGCGGCGCGCGCATCCAGGAGGGCGTGGTGTCGCTCGGCCTCTACGGCGAGATCTTCCGGCGCAATGTGCACGCCTCGGGCGTCATCCCGCAGATCTCGTTGATCTTGGGCCCGTGTGCCGGTGGCGCTGTGTACTCCCCCGCCATCACCGACTTCACCGTGATGGTTGACCAGACGTCGCACATGTTCATCACCGGCCCCGACGTGATCAAGACCGTCACCGGCGAGGACGTCGAGTTCGAGGATCTCGGCGGCGCGCGCACGCACAACACCAAGTCTGGGGTGGCCCACTACATGGCCTCCGACGAGTCCGACGCGCTCGACTACGTGCGAGCGCTGCTGTCGTACCTGCCCAGCAACAACCTCGACGAGGTGCCGTCGTTCGCCGTTGAGGCCGACCTCGAGATCAACGAGCTTGACCTCGAACTCGACACGCTCATTCCCGACTCGCCCAACCAGCCCTACGACATGCACACCGTCATCGGGCACATTGTCGACGACGGCGAGTTTCTCGAGGTGCAGCCGCTCTGGGCGCCCAACATCCTCATTGGTTTCGGCCGGGTTGAGGGGCGCTCGGTCGGAGTGGTGGCCAACCAGCCCATGCAGTACGCGGGCACTCTCGACATCGACGCCTCCGAGAAGGCGGCTCGTTTCGTCCGCACGTGCGACGCGTTCAACGTGCCGGTGCTCACCTTCGTCGACGTGCCCGGCTTCCTGCCCGGCACCGACCAGGAGTGGAACGGAATCATCCGTCGCGGCGCCAAGTTGATCTACGCCTACGCCGAGGCCACCGTGCCGCTGGTCACCGTGATCACCCGCAAGGCGTACGGCGGCGCGTACGACGTGATGGGCAGCAAGCACCTGGGGGCCGACATCAACCTCGCGTGGCCCACCGGCCAGATCGCCGTGATGGGAGCCCAGGGCGCGGTCAACATCCTGTATCGGCAGGAGTTGCGCGACGCCAGCGATCCCGAGGCCGAGCGCGCGCGACTGATCGCCGAGTACGACGACACCTTGGCCAACCCGTACATCGCCGCCGAGCGCGGCTACATCGACCGCGTCATCCTGCCGTCGGAAACGCGCGCGATGGTGGTGCGAGCGCTGCGAGCGCTGCGAGGCAAGCGCGCCAGTCTGCCGCCCAAGAAGCACGGGAACATTCCGCTCTGATGTCTGACACCCCCGAGGCTGCCACCGAGCCCCTACTGCGCGTCGTGCGAGGCACCCCTGACGACGCAGAACTCGCCGCGATGGTGGCGGCGGTGGCGGCCCTGATGTCGGGCCCTGACACTGTCGACGACGTCACCCCGCCGACCTGGAACGAGCGCGCACCGCTGCTGCGGCGCCCACTGCCGCACGGACCCGGTGCATGGCGCTCGTCGGCCCTGCCCCGCCGATGACGCGCATCACCCTGGTGCTGGCGTCGGCGTCGCCGGCGCGACGCGCACTGCTGCGAGCGGCCGGTGTCGACCCTCTCGTCATTGTCAGCAGCGTCGATGAAGACGCCATGGTCGCCGAACTCGCCGTCGACGACCGTGACAGCGTCACGATTGCCGAAATGCTGGCGGTGGCCAAGGCCAACGACGTGCTGCAGCGGGCCCGCTCGCTCGGGTCCGGCCCCACCCTGGTGCTCGGTTGCGACTCGGTGCTCGACTTCGACGGACAATCACTGGGCAAGCCACGCGACGCCGACGACGCGGTGCAGCGATGGCGGGCCATGCGCGGGCGCGAGGGAGTGCTCGTCACCGGGCACGCCCTCCTCGACGCGTTTGGCGGCAGCACCCAGATCGCTACCGCGCGCACCGTGGTGCGGTTCGCCGAGCCCACCGACGCCGAGGTCGAGGCCTACGTCGCCACCGGCGAGCCGCTCGCGGTGGCCGGGGCGTTCACACTCGACGGTCTGTCGGCCCCCTTCATCGACAGTATCGACGGCGATCCCTCGAACGTGATCGGCCTGTCACTGCCGCTGCTCCGACGCCTGGTGCGATCGGCCGGCCACGAGTGGACCAACCTCTGGGCCGAGCGGGTCTGACCACTACCGCTCGCCCGCCGCATGCCTAGCCCTGGGTCGGGGTTCCATACCCGCCGCCGCCCGATGTCTCGACGCGCAGCACCGACCCAGCGAGTAGCACCACCGACGCCTTCGTGGGCGCGGCCCGCAGGGTTCCGTCTGGGTCGATGATCCAGATGCGAGTCTCGCGACCGGGTGTGCCGCCCTCGCGGCCCTCAGGGGCGAAGTCAGCATTGGTCTGCTCGGCGTAGAAGGTCGCCCGGGCGTCGTGCCCGAGGATCTCGTAGTCGCGCCGCAGCCCCATGCCGCCGTTGAACCGACCTAGGCCGCGCGACTCCGGCATCAGTTCCGTGCGCAGAACACGCACGCTGTAGTTGGTCTCAACGACCTCAGCCGACATGAGCCCCACGTTCGACATATAGGTGTCGACACCGTCGATGCCGTCGCTGACAGACGTGGCACCCGTTCCGCCACCCACGACGTCAGCCATCACCGAGGCGCGGCCAGTGATGGGAGATACGCTTTCGATGTTGCAGCCGAAGAACGCCACGGTGCTGCTGGCGACGGCCCGCTCGGGCCAGAGCCGGCCCATCGCCCGGATGAGGGTGTCGGCGAGTCGCTGGCAGGTGTTATGGCGCACCGAGACCGCTGCCGGCCACTCGGGATTGAGTACCGACCCTGAAGGACACTCAATCGTCAGCGCTCGCAGCAGGCCGTCATTGGCACCGAGGTCCGGCGCCACCATCGAGCGCACCGCGTAGACCACCGATGCGCGAGTGCTCGCCCAGGGCACGTTCATGGCCCCAGCAACCTGGCCCGCCGAACTCGAAAGGTCAACCCACAGGTGGTCACCTCGCTTGACGACCCGGGCAGCCACGCGCGTGGGAGGCCCCTCGCGCCCGTCATCGTCGAGGAAGCCCTCGGCCTCCGCCTCGCCGTCGGGCAGCGCAGCTAGCGCGTGGCGCACCGCCACCTCGGTGCGGTCGAGCATGAGTGCGATCACCGTCGCCACCGTGCGCCACCCGTACACCTCGTCAAGCTCGAGCAGCCTTGCCCGGCCCAGTGAGCACGCTGCGCGCTGGGCCCGCAGGTCACTGACCGTGCTGAGCGGGTCGCGCACGTTACTCGAGATGACCGAGATCAGGTCAGGGCTCTCATGGCCGGCGATATTGAGCCGAACCGGGGCGAAGACGAGCCCCTCGGCGAACAGGTCGCCCAGCGCTGGGCCCTCGCTGCCGGGGTTCACCCCGCCCACGTCGAGGTGGTGCGCTGCCGTTCCTGCCCACGCGACCAACTCCCCCGCGAGGAACACCGGCGCGACCACGTTGATGTCGGGGAGGTGCATGGCTCCGCGGTAGGGGTGATTGCACAGGAATACGTCGCCGTCACCAATGGCGTCACCCCACTCGGCGATCACACTCTTGACCACCAGCGACATCGCACCGAGCTGGGCGGGGATGTAGTCGGCCTGTGCGAAGAGGTCGCCGTCGCGGGTGAACAGGGCGCACGAGAAATCGTCCATGTCGCGGATGATGGGGCTGTAGCTCGAGCGCTTGAGCACCGCTCCCATCTCCTCGGCGGCCGACAGCAGCGCCGACGACACCACCTCGTACGTCACCGGATCGACGTCGCTCATACCATCTCCTCCACCCGCAGGTCACCACTCGACAGCACGGTCGCGCGCTGACGATCCAGCACGAGGGTCGTCGCGTCCATCTGATGAATCAGGGCCGGACCATCAACCACGTTGCCAGGAACCAGCCTCTCGCGATCCCACACCGGAACGGTCGCCTCCTCGCCCCCAGGGACGGTGATCTGACGCTGGGCGAGCAGCGCCGCTCGATCGGGCACCTCCCCGCCGCCGACGCGCGGCAGCTCGACGACGGCGGCCACCCCGCCCACGGCGGCGAGGCGCAGGGTCACCACCTCCACCTCCTCGCTCGGGCTGAAGTGGCCGTACCGCTCGTGGTGCAATGCGTGGAAGAGGGCTGGCAACTGCTCGAGGTCTGCTGCAGTGACACCCGGTAGTTCCACTGGCAGCTCATACCCCTGACCGAGATAGCGGCAGTCGGCCATAGGGCGAATGGTGATCGCGTCGGCGGACACACCGTCGGAGACGAGTTGCGCTACCAGTGCGTCACCCCTCTCGCCGAACCACCGGGCGGCGAGGTCGACGAGCCCCGTTGAATAGGTGCGTAGCACCGTTTGCGCGTCGTCGAGGCGCAGTCCGGCGGCGAGCAGCCCCTCGGCCGAGAACAGTCCAGGTCGCTGGGGTACGAGTGCGTCGCGAAGGCGCAGGTGGCGCAGCAGCAGCCCCACGTGAAGGGGTCCCGCCCCTCCGAACGGGACGAGGGTGAAGTCACGGGGGTCGAGCCCCCGTTCGATGCTCACAGTGCGCAGGGCCCGCACCATGTGCGCCACCGAGATGGCGATGACCGAGTGGGCAGCCTGACGCGCCACCGACTCGGCATCGGGTCCGGTGAGGCCAGTGCGTCCCCCGAGTGCGGCCAGGGCCGCCACTGCGAGTGAGCGGTCGAGCTCAAGCCCGCTCGCCAGCGGCACCGAGCCCAGGGTGCCGAGCACCACGTGTGCGTCGGTAAGGGTGGGCGCCGTACCCCCACGCCCGTAGCTCACCGGTCCCGGCTCGGCCTTCGCCGATGCCGGTCCGACGCGAAGCCGCCCGGTGTCATCCACCCAGGCGATGCTGCCGCCTCCGGCCCCGATCGTGTGAATATCGACGGTGGGGGCAAGCAGCACGTGGTCGCGCACCTGCTGCGACGTCGCCAACGGAACCCGGCCGCCGCGCACCAGGCACACGTCGGTCGACGTGCCTCCCATGTCGAGGCTGATCGTGTTGGCAATGCCGTTCGCAACTCCGAGAGCCACCAAGCCGGCCACGCCTCCGGCGGGACCCGACAGGATCAGCCGATGTGCCTCGCGATCGGCACGCTCCGCGGGGGCGCACCCGCCGTTCGACTGCATGACGAGTAGCCGGCCCCCGGCGCCCTCCTGCGCCACCGCCGCCGCCGCGCGCAGCAGGTAGCCCGAGACGAGAGGGCGTAGCCCTGCGTTGATGGTGGCGGTAGACATTCGCGGGTACTCGCGGAACTCACGCGCCACCTCACTGGCCAGCGTCACCGGGATTCCGGGAAGTGCCTCGCGCAGTGCCTGCCCGAGGAGGCGCTCGTGCTCGTCTGCCAGGAAGCCGAAGAGCAGGCACACAGCCACCGCCTCCGGTTCACTACGCACTACGTCGTCGACCACCCGCCGCACCTCATCGTCGGTGAGCGGTACGACCACCTCCCCGGTGCTGGCGACACGCTCGCGCACTTCGAACCGGCGTTCGCGGGGCACCAGTTCCTGCGGTCGCTCGGGCGTCAGGCTGTACACGTCGGGACGCGAGCCGTTGCGATAGGCCAGCACATCTCGGAAACCCTCGGTGGTGACCAGCGACACCCGGGCCAGGGCGCCGGTCAGAACGGCGTTTGTCGCGATGGTGGTGCCGTGCGCGACCAGTCCGATCGCCTCGCGCGGCACGCCCGCCGCGACCAGTGCTGATACCGCCGCGGCGAGTCCCTGCGACGGGTCGTCGGGTGTGGAGGGGACCTTGGCCACTGCCACCCGCCCGTCCGAGCACCTGCCCACGGCGTCGGTAAACGTGCCGCCCGTGTCGACCGACACGGTCCAGGCCGCCGATGCTGGCCCAGCTGCCACGACGACTCCTTCACATCACAGGACGCTCGCCGCCCATAGCACTAGGGTCCGTCCTACGGGGATAGGCCGCATGCGTCATCTGACGGATGGGAGGGAGGTACTGATGGACGTGTTCCCGGGCGAGCGCCCGCGCGAATTCCTAATGACCGGACATCCCGACGCTGTGACCAGCCCCCATCCCCCCGAACTCGTGTCCCTGGCGGGAGGCTTTCTCCGGACCGGTCGCGACGAGGTTCGGTTCCTCTGGCACGACGGCGGCACATGGAGCACGGTCAGGATGGCGCGACAGGTCGCTCCCACCGGGAGGCCAGCCGCTCTGGTCACCTACGCGCCGGCGAACCTGCCCTTTCGGGTAACCGACCGCGAGGTCGACATCCTCACGCTGGTGGCGCTGGGTCTCACGAACGGACAGATCTCCGAGCGGCTGGGCACCAGCCCCCGCACGGTGTCGACACAGGTTGAGCGACTGCTGACCAAGCTCGACCAGCGCACGCGTGGTGGTCTTGCCGCGCTGGTGGTTGACTCCGCCCTGATCCGGCTGCCCGTGCCCGGGGGTACTGACGACGTGCCCTCCATCGGTCCTGTCGAGGTCGAGCGCGGGGTGGCGACAACCGAGGACCAACGGCGGACACCCCCCTCCCAGCGCCTGCGCCAGCGCCGCTTCCTGCTCGGCACGGTGGTGCCGTCACGGGGACCGGTGTCTCCCGACGGCGTCGAGGCTGCGCGCGGGTCGACGCTGGCGATCGAGCAGGTCAACCAGCGCGGCGGCATCGGTGGCAGGCTCATCGAGCACCTACTCGTCGAGGTTGACATGACCAATCCCGACGCCGTGCGCGAATCGTTCGAGTCACTGTTCGATCAGGAGGTTGACGCGATCACCACCAGTTACGTCAACGCCGAGAACCCCTTCGTCCTCGACATGGTGGCCGACTTTGGACGCCCATTCCTGCACGTGGCCACGTTTGAGGAACAGGTCGAGTTGGTGCGTCAGGAGCCCACCCGCTACGGCATGGTGTTTCAGACCTGCCCGTCGGAGACGCACTACGGGTCGGGCCTGGTGCGCTTCCTCGACCAACTGGTGGCTCAGGGCATGTGGCAGCCACGAGCACGCCGCATCGTCACTATTGAGGTCGATGCGCTCAGCACCCACACCACCAACGAGACCTTCATCACGAGGGCCGACCAGTCGGGCTGGCGCATTCATGACGTGATTCGGGTGCCCATCGGGCTGTGCGGATGGTCTGACGTAGTGCGGCGTGTGGCGGCGGCAGACCCCGACGTCGTTATGATCACCCACTTCGTGGCGGGCGACGTTGTGGCGCTTCAGGCAGCCCTCCACGCGGCTCGCATCGACGCGCTCGTTTACCACGTGTACGGCGCCTCCATTCCCGAGTTCGCCGACCGCCTCGGCGCAGTGGCCGAGGGGGTGATCTGGTCGTCGGTCACCGGGCTCTACGACGACACACTCGGTGACCGGTTTCGGCAGGCCTATCTCCAGCGATTTGGCGCGGCGCCGGGATGGTCCCAGGCCAGCGCTGCGTACGACCAGGTCGGGCTGCTCGCGTCGGCCTGGGCCGCGACTGACAGCCACTCGCCGGGGGAGGTAATCCGCTATATGCGGCAGTCGGCGTACCGCGGACTCAACGGCGTGTACTACCTCGGCGCCCCTGGCCAAGCCAGCCGCGGCTACCCAGACGAGGTCGCAGACCCGTCACTCGGCCAGGCACAGATGGTGTACCAGTACCAGGGAGGCAGCGCACGCGCGCTCTCCCCCGCCACCAACGGCGACCTTCGCAACTTCCGACTACCCGCCGTCGGGAGCTGACGGAGGCTCCGCCTTCGCTGGCGGCCTCTTCTTCGCTGGCGGCCGCTTCTTCTTTGTGCCGCCACCCGTCCCGGCGTTGACCCACGACGACAGCCGCAACCGTAGGCGCCCGACCACCGGAACCACACCTCGCGGCAGCACAAGGATGATGGCGAGGAGTACTACCGAAAGCAGGATGAGGCGCGCCTCGGGGTACGGCTCAAGCCGCGTCGACACCAGCGTGATGATCAGCGTGCCCACGATCGGGCCGGTCTGAGTGCCGAGGCCGCCCACCACCAACATCGTGACCAGAAGTGTCATTGGCCCCAGGCCCATGACCGACGGCGAGATCACTCCGTAGGTGTAGGCGTAGAGGCCGCCGGCGAGTCCGGCGAAGAAGCCCGAGATCGCGAACGACACCGTCTGGTAGCGCCGCGGACTGATACCCCGCGCGGCCGCCAGGGCAGGGTTATCGCGCAGCGCCATCAGTCCGGTGCCCAGCGGCGATCGGATGATCAGGTACATGACGATCGCGGTGCCGATGACCGCTACCAGCGCGATCCAGTAGAGCGCGCGTGTAGTCTCCGGGGTCCCTGCCTCCAAGCCGAAGCCAGCGAAGTCGCCGATACCGAAGGGGCCGCCGGTGATCCCGCTCTTGTCGGTGATGATCAGCAGTCGGATGACCTCGGCGAACCCAAAGGTGAGGAGCGACACATAGATGCCGCGGAGCCGCAGAGACGGGATGGCCAGGGCGATCGACACCAGCATTGCGGCCAACGCGCCGATGAGCAGCCCGACAGGCGCGGGCAGCGACAGGCGCTCGGAAGCGAGCGCGGCCGCATAGCCGCCAATGGCGTAGATCGCCATCTGGCCGAAGTTCCAGATGCCCGAGTAGCCGAGCACCAGATTCCAGCTCATGTTGAGGACCATCCAGATGAGCGCCAGAGTGAGGGTGCCCAGCCAGAACGAGCTTGTCAGCGCGAACGGCAGCAACCCCGCCAGCACGCACACGACGACCATCTCCACCGGCCGCAGTCGCGGCCACCCCACGGAGCGCATGAGCGAGACACCGCGTGAGCGGGGGGCGGCGGTGGTGTTTCCGGTGGTCACAGCCGTGCCTCCTGGGGCTTGCCGGCCAACCCGTAGGGCCGGATCACGAGGACGACCAGAATCACCAC
>Ga0114970_10002960_pt1 | contig 12624 bp, 13 predicted proteins | sample M_140205_XF_Meta_FD_87030 | JGI IMG/M metagenome (GOLD analysis project Ga0114970, IMG submission 87030) | Freshwater microbial communities from Lake Montjoie, Canada to study carbon cycling - M_140205_XF_MetaG | ecosystem: Environmental > Aquatic > Freshwater > Lake | place: Lake Montjoie... | reverse complement strand
TTATAATGTAAAAATAAATATTTATAATGTAAAAATAAATATTTATAATGTAAAAATAAATATTTATAATGTAAAAATAAATATTTATAAATGAACTATTTTTTACAAATGTAGAATCGATCTTCAAATAAAAGCCCGTCAATAAAAGCAGCACTTGCTGCGCCTTGTAATATACTTTTAATACAACTTTCTTCAAAGAAAAATAATGCTACTAAAATAAGTATTCCAATAATCCAATGATGAATATGATAATTTTTATAATGAAAACTACCATTTTTAATTACTAAATCACACAATGGAAAATAACACGTGTAATCAAAAAAACAAGGCACAACATTACATTGATGCGTTTCAAAATTTAATAAATTAAATAGTATTATTATTAGAAAACTAATGAGAAAACAATTGTTGAACATTATTGACAGCGACACACCCTTTACAACAACCTTTTAAAAAAAGGTTGAGCCAAAAACTTATAACAACAACCTTTTAAAAAAAGGTTCAAGCGAAGCAGGTTCAAGCGAAGCAGGGTGAGCCAAAAACTTATAACAACAACCTTTCGACGTGTAAGCGAAGCAATTGAAACAAGTTTAAAAAGGTTCGACCAAAAACCGACTATCCTTCCCTATATGGGGGGTCAGGGGGCTCGCCCCCTATAGATGCTTCTTAAACAAGCACCCCATCGGCGTAATACTAGGCAATTCATTTATTATACTCGGATTTTGATAATCACAATTTGCAATCCATATTTTAATAATACAGAAATTCTTTTTGGGTGAAATAGTGATACCATTAATATGCTTTCTCAACCCCTTATCCTCTGTCAAACTTTCACCAACTAAAATATATGATAAATTCTTCCATACTGCTCCTACATTCTTATTACTCACTTTATAGGAAAAACACCCGCCCTTGCTATTTTTAGGATCTTCCCATATGGGTTGGATTCCTTTTCGCATTAGAAATAACATACAGTTATTAATCATTTTTTCAGGCAGAGTTTCACATGTAGCAATTATTGCTTCTACATTATCGAATGTAATTATTTGTTTATAACTTTTAAAAGACCAGTCTGTATCATGGGGCAAATGAGCCCACAATGTCCAGTTATCATATAATTTGTGAATACTAGTGTTAGCTGACGTTGATGCTTCCATATTGGGTATGGAACAAGCCATTATATATATTATAATCAATTATTTTTTATATTGTTTATAGTATATTATATATTTTTTTATTAGTTTATTTATTTTCAAGTACGGATAAACCTAATTTTATAACCATCCTCATTTAATTCTATATAATGTTCTTCTGTAATGACAGCCGTGTCTATTTTATGATCAATAAATGTTAATTCATATGTATCAGTATCATTTAAACTTATATCATGGTATTGATTTAAATAAAATTGTAAAAATGGACGGTCGAATACTATATTCGAATTCATACAGAAATTATTACAACCAGAATGTATATTGATTTCTATCGCATTAGATTCATTTGAAATTACCAGTTTCATTCCTAAAAATTTAGCAGGGCTGGGTGTATATATAGTTTTATTTGTATTTGTAGTATTATATTCTAAAAAATCGCTAATATTATTAAACCTAATAACATTATATTCGAATTTATTATTATAAAATTGTTCAACCTTTAAAAATTGTAGTATAAAATCACATTTTGGATACTCTGTATATGTCCCTACATATTTTGCGTTATAATACTGGATAACTGTACCATTCTGAATAAATTGTACGTAGTCTTTACTATTATTAATGTCAAAATAATTAGTTAGAAATAACTTACCTTTTTTAATACAGTCACGACATTTTCCTTCAACAATGGTATAACATTTTAATCCATTCCATAGGATATATTCTTGAATTCGATTGGTTGATTCGGGAAAATATTTCTCACCAAATACTTTTACAATGAGTACTGTACCAGCCAGTTGTAGAATACTAAATAAATTATATAGAATACCAAATAACATATTTTTTTTGATTTTTATATGTTATTTAATAACAAATTCATTTTAAATCCATTTTTTAAGTGTTTCTTAGTTAGTGTTTCTAGTTATTACTTTAATAGGAGCGACTACAGGCTGGTTCTTAATCGGACTTAAAAATGGATTTAATTTTGAATTTATGAATGTTTCAACCGTTTTTTTAATAGTACTGGCTACAGAGACCGGTTGTGTTGACTGTGCCGTAGGGTAAGGCTGTGCCGTAGGGTAAGGCTGTGCCGTATGCGTAGCAGAATACTGTGGCGAAGTATGTGTTTGTAATGGCTGATAATTTTGTGAAGATTGTTCACGTTGCGAAGGATAATCAACCGCATTATATTTAAGTTTACCAGAAGACGGGGAAAGACCAAATACAAACAACAGAAGAGTTGTTATAATAGTCATCATAATAAATGGTATAAATACAATAAACCATGAAACAAGTCCTAAACCTTGATCACATAGAAAATTCAGCATAATGGTAAATAGTATCATTACAATAAATTTTAAAAATGCTGTATTATACAGGTTCTTAAATATATCTATAATAATTTGAGTCAAAGAAAAAACTATATATAATAATGCTGGTGCGCATATTTGTTCAAGCATTTATTATTATATAAATATATATATAATAAAAAATTTAAAACGGCTTTTCAAAAAAGCCTAGCAAAACGGTGGCTTATATTAGTGGCTTATATTGGTGGCTTATATTGGTGGCTTATATTAGTGGCTTATATTAGTGGCTTAAAAAGGTTGTAATTTGGCGCAACCTTTCCCAAAGGTTGTAATTTGGCGCAATCTGCTTCGCTTGAACTTTTCCCAAAGGTTGTTTATAGAAGAATCGGTTCACCATCTTTAAAATAACCAATTTGAGTTCCAATATCATCGTCACCAGTCACTTCATACATTAATCCATTATTTTCATCATTGGTATACACATTACCAAAATCTTCTATTTCTACCATAAAAAATTCCTCAGTGGCTTCTTCTTCTTCATCTTTCACATTATCATTTTGTATTTGTAAATTTGCTGAACGTTCGCATGTAGGTATATCTTCTTCTTCTTCGTCGACAGTTTCTGCTTCTTCTTCGACTGTTTCTGCTTCTTCTTCGACTGCTTCTTCTTCTTCGACTGTTTCTTCTTCTTCGACTGTTTCTTCTTCTTCGACCTCGTCGACTGTTTCACATGCTTCTTCAGACTCGCTAACTTCAACCTCGCTAACTTCAACCTCGCTAACTTCAACCTCGCTAACTTCAACTTCGCTAACTTCAACCTCGCTAACTTCTTCATCTTCGCTAACTTCATCGACTGTTTCACATGCTTCTTCCAAAATATTACTGCTATTTTGTATACTATTTTCTTTCGGTACTAGCTTAACATCTAGATAAATTAATTTAACTTTATCATCAATATTAGAAATATCACTTTTAGATGAATCATGTTCTGTAACTTCAAGATTAATACTTTCATGTACCGCTTCAACTGGTGTAGATATTTGTTGTTCTTTTTCTTTTAACAATCGCTTTAGATTTTCATTTTCAAGTTGAATTGATTTGAATTCAGGCATATTACGCATTATATCAACTATAGTTTGATAATTTGATTGTTCTTGTTCAAACTTAATCCATAATGGTTTCAAAGAATTATGGATTGCTTGCAGCACATTATTATTAATTGTTTCAATAATAGTATTATAGTCATTCATTTTCGTTTATAAACTGTACAGGTTAATAGTTATTAGTATTATTTGTTTAATATGGTTTAAAAAATACTTTAATATATATATAAATAAAGATGGAAGATTGTATAGTGACAGTATCTGATGAGCAAACGCCAGTAGATCCGCAAACGCCAGTAGATCCGCAAACGCCAGTAGATCCGCAAACGCCAGTAGATCCGCAAACGCCAGTAGATCAGCAAGCCGACCGTAAAGCCGCCTATTTAAATAATTTAAAAGATATCGTCATGCGGCAAACAGATTATACAGAAGAACAAGCATTGGAAAAATTACAAAAACATAATAGAGATGCAATGGCTGTTATTCGTGAATTTATGGGTGGAAGTAAAAAAATAATAAATACTGAAAATAAATCTGTAAATCAACAAATATATGGTGAAATCAGAACATTTATGGATGCTGCCGCAGCAACTTATAAAGCAAAAAAAGAGAGAGAGGAATTACAACAACGCCGTCAAGAGATCTATAATGAACATATGAGAAAAAAACAAGCAGAAGCGGTCAGCACTAGCACAGCAGAAGCGGTCAGCACTAGCACAGCAGAAGCGGTCAGCACTAGCACATCAGAAGCGGTCAGCACAGCAGAAGCGCTTAGCACAACAGAAGCGCTTAGCACAACAGAAGCGCTTAGCACAGCAGAAGCGGTCAGCACTAGCACAGGAGAAGCGGTTAGCACAGGAGAAGCGGTCAGTACAGAATCAGGCAACACTACAACTGATAATTATATAATATAATGTAAATATATTTAATGTAACCAAAACACATAACAAAAAAATATTAAAATTATTTTTTTGTAATATTATAATATATTTTATTAATCTAACATGAAATATATTATAACTGGATATTATGATAAGCAAAATTATGGTGACGATTTATTTAAACAAGTTGCTCTACATTTATCTGATAAAATGAAAGAATCTAATAGAGTCGATAGTAAAATAATCCCTATAGACAAATTATTAGACGACGATGAGGTGATATATTATGATCGTCTGGTTCTTTTTGGGGGTGAAACATTAAATGATTATTTTTTAACTATTTTAATTAATTTTAAAAATAAATTATCCATGTTATACGCAAATCATATAAAAATGATTGCAGTGGGTGTAAGCTGTAATCAGGAATATTCTACATTAATAAATAAAATACAATTATTTGAATATGTTAGTTTTCGGTCTGTTGTAGATTATGATTTTTTCAAAACTTATATAGATTGTCAGTATTGTCCAGATATTATCATGACATTAAAACCTGCTGTTAAATCATTAAATATAAATAAAAATATAAATAAAAATATAAATAAAGATATTTTAAAAAAAAAGAATAAAACTGTCGGATTTTTTCTATCACAAACGTGCATTTATAATAAAAGTATTCTATTTATTCATGACTATATAAATACAATAGTAGAGTTTGTTAGATTTTTATTTGAAAATAATTATACAATAGCTTTATTTTCAATGTGTATAAATACCATTGAATCTGAATCTGATTTAATTATTAATTCGATGGTTTATGATGTATTATCGAAAAAAGAACAAGAAAAGGTAGTATACTATAAATCAACAGATGATATTTTAAAAAATATATCTACAATGTCCTATACATTATGTTGGCGTTATCATGCGCATGTTTTAAGTATTATTAATAATAAACCCTTTATTTCTATATCCGAAACTCCTAAGGTAAAAGCATTATTAAATGACAATAATTTATTACATTTATATGTAGACATTGAAAATAATGTAGATAATTTAATTCAAGCACACTACAAATTGGTAAATAATAAAAATTATAATAAACATAAAGTATCAACCGTTTATGACCACTGTCATGCTGTGACAAATAAACACTATTTTGATACTTCTATTTATTTTAAAGAGAGAAGTGAACCTTTTTTTTATATTAGTGATTCTGATATGGATGTTATTTATACCAATATTACTAATGGATATACTACAGCATGTACTACAGCATGTACTACAGCATGTACTACAGCAGCAGCAAGCGTGGATATAACCGATAAAGCAATGATAATTATATTTTTATTAATGCGAACAATTAAGAATGATTATACACATGGCTTGTCTGAAAAAATAAAATCGCAAAATATGACAAATATTCATCTTATCAAAGATGATATCCAATGGTTAATAAATGATTGTATTAAAAATAAAAATAAAATGTTTTATGATACGATAAGCACTATTTTGTCAAACAAACATGTCTACAATTTCACGCATAAATATAATTTTAATTACATGGATCAAGATAATTATAAAGGTCTACACCGTTCTGGTTGGAGTTATGTAGTAGAACACCTACGTAAAAACAATAATAATTCACAAGAGGCTATATTATGCGATTTATATTTGGATAGAACGTTTCATTGGAACAATAAAGAGCTCTCTTTACTGAAAGTTATTCCTTATACGACAGCGTGGATTGGTTTTATACACCATACGTGTGAAACCGACTATAGCGATTATAATACAACCGGTTTATTTAAAAATAATAATTTTATCAAATCACTGCCTTATTGTAGAGGATTATATGTTTTGTCTACTTATTTAAAAACTTGTGTAGAAACATTATTGTTAACAATAGCAGGGTCAACAAATGTGAAAGTATTTAAATTAACACATCCGACAGAATTTATTACAAATGATAAATGTTTTGATATTAAATCATTTATGACTATGAATAAAAATAAAAATAAAAATAAAAATATTGTAGACGATAGAAAAATAATTCAAGTAGGAGCATGGCTAAGAAATTTAGATGCAATCAATCAGTTGAATCTAAACAAAAATGAATTGTCATTACACAAGTGTGTTTTAAAATGTAAAAATATGGATGTCTACTATCATGATATTGATAAAACAAAAAATAAAACTATAATATCGCACAATACTGTACCAAATATTTCCCGCGACAAACAGAAACAACGTGTTTTACTACATAATGATGTCGCGATTATAGAAAATCTAAATAACAATGATTATGATTTGTTATTGAGTAAGAATATAATATTTATTAATTTAATTAATGCTAGCGCAGTAAATACAATTATTGAATGTATTGTTAGGAATACACCGATAATTGTCAATCGTTTACCCGCAACGGTTGAACTGCTCGGCGAATCGTATCCGTTATTTTATAATACGATAGCTGATGCGACAGATTTATTAACCGCGAAAAAAATAAAAGAAGGATGGTCGTATTTAAATAAAATGGATAAAACAGAATTTAAAATAGAGACATTTATATCCAAATTTATTTGACGTTTATTTAAGGTTTATTTCAAATTAAACGTATCATTCAAAATATCCGTTTTAGATTGTTTGTTTTTACGTCGTAGTTTAAATTTATTTGATGAAGGAATAAACTTTCCATTATAAATAAAATCATCATTATCTTCATGTAATTCAGGTAATGTTCTCGATAAAGGTTTATCTACTACCAACAGTAGACGTTCATTTTTAAGCAACCGCCTATATTCTTGTATACTTAGATTGCCGTAATATTTGTTCAGAGTATAGTACGGGTCAGGCGCGGGTTTAATATTTTTTTTATAATCATAAATTTTACAATAAATATGATTTAGTAGATGATATCTTTCGAATCGTGTTGACGTGTCGATAGATTCCTTAAATAAAAAAGCAGTAGCACATTCAGGACTACAAAAACACCCATAACAATAATAAGTATTGTTCAACTCATGCTTTGGAATAAAAATAGAAGGGTTATCAAAATCACACGTACACCAGAAACATGCTGATTTTTTATCTGAAATATTATTTGTATGTAGTTGATATGTCAACTCTTTTAATTTATCCCATATTATTTTTATATCATCAGCGGCAGTTGATATATTATTGGAATTATTAGTGGTATTATCTGAAACAGATGAAATAATATATTCTTGATTTTTAGATTCATTTATAATTTGATAATTTAATTCACTACCTTTATTGTGTTCAAAATGAAATGTCTCCATGTTAGGTTCATACATGATTGATGATGATAAATTATTTTGTGTCAAATCACCTTCACCGCATTTCAAATGTAGAATTATATTAGGTTCTGGAATATGCACTGTTTCACTTAAATATGAATTTAATATAATTTTTCCACCTTTGGGTTTTCTACCTCGTTTTTTTTGAGGGGGCTCTATACCCTTGCCCCCGCAATCTACATCAGACGGAATTGGCTCGGCAAACGGAATTGGCTCGGCAAACGGAATTGGCTCGGCAAACGGAATTGGCTCGGCAAACGGAATTGGCTCGGCAAACACAATTGGCTCAGCATACACAATTGTTGGGGGCTCTGCTTGATTGAGCCCGACCGCAGGCGGAATTGCCTCGTGCCCGACCGCAAGCTCCGCCTCCTTGCCTCCGACCACAAGCGGAATTGCCGCAGACGGAATCGCCGCAGACGGAATCGCCGCAGACGGAATCGCCTCTGCCTTAGTTTTACGTCCACGTTTTTTAATCGAGCTATCACTCATATTTTATGTATATCTATTTAAACAAATTTAAATAGTTTTAATAAATGTTTAATCTATATTTATCCGTCAATTATACGCAAAACTATAGAACGACAGAGGTCAAATAACAGGCCCGACAAAGTGGGATATAATTATCGGAACCAATCACCTTTTGTTCCTTTTCATTCGTTATCCTATGACTGAAAATGGCCGGTTTCTTTTTACATAAACTACAATAAGAATTAAGTTTGGTTACCTTATCACAAAGCGGAATCAAATTTAACCACGTGCCGAACTTTTCCCGATTGAAATCTCCATCCAATCCGCAAATATATACGGATTTATTATATTTCTCTACTGCTGTTGTCGTCCAATCTACTATATCCTCAAAAAACTGCCCTTCATTTATGAGTATAACCTTGGCTTCGTCGAATTCTTTATTATACACTACATCACGAATCAGACTATTGGCTTGTTTACACGGAATCATCAATTTATCATGTGTAGATAAATGCGTATCAGAATAGCGTGTGTCTTCATCATAATTAATGACGAGTGTTTTAATACCACAAAATGTAAATTGTTTATAGAGTTCCAACAACTTTGATGTTTTTCCTAAATACATTGGCCCAATAATGAGCTCTAAATAGCCGGTGATTTCAAACTCAGACGACATTGATTGACTCATTGTTAAAGATTGTAATGTATGGTCCATTATCTATACTATATATTCAAATCAATTATATTTTAAATTAAAAACTTAATAAAAGATAGTTTGTATTAATATTTAATAGATAATGAATACCATTCCGTGGGTAGAGAAATACCGTCCAACTAAATTTGATGATATTGTTTTGGATCCACTAAATAAAAGAATAATGGATACAATTATTAATAACAACTATTTTCCAAATTTGCTTTTATATGGGCCGCCAGGCACTGGTAAAACAACAACAATTATTAATCTTATAAATAGTTTTCAAGAGAAAAATAATCAGAAAAATAAAGGTTTAATGATTCATTTGAATGCGTCAGATGAGCGAGGAATTGATATTATTCGCAATCAAATTAGTCAATTTGTATATTCACAGTCCTTATTTAGTAACGGAACAAAATTTGTTATATTAGATGAGGTAGATTATATGACAAAAAACGCACAACATGCGTTAAAATATCTACTACAAAGCTATAATAATAATGTGCGATTTTGTTTAATTTGTAATTATATCAGTAGAATTGACGACTCTTTACAGAACGAATTTATGCGTCTGCGATTTAATCAACTGCCTGATGTAGATATTATACGTTTTTTAAATATCATCAGTAGTAAAGAAAAACTTGGTTTATCCAATGATAAATTGGTTTCTATTCAGCGACTCTACAAATCAGATATTCGTAGTATGATTAATTATATGCAATCAAATCAACATATGATGAATGAACAAAAAGTAATTGACCATTGTGTTTGGGAAAATTTAACTGAATTAATTAAAAATTCAAACTCAAACAAGAATGATGATACTATTAAGAATAATGATACTATTAAGAATGATACTATTAAGAATGATACTATTAAGAATGATGCTATAATAACAATGTTTGAATACATCAGTACAAATTATAACATTGAAATTAAAAATATCATTAAAGATTATTTAAATTATATTATTCGAAATCATCCTAATTATATCACTAGTAAATTTCTTAAATTTACAGAATTTATAATGCATTTGGAAGAATCCAATATTGAATATATTAAAAAATATGTAGTAATTTCTTTAAGTGAATTGTTTGTACAGTAAAATATATATATTATATAATTTGCGTAATTTTCAATTACATAAATAATTGAAATGGAATAACTTAAAGAAATAAATGGTAATTAAAATAATGGCATCCATTGCAGAATTAAATTTAGACTGGGATAATTTTTGTGTGGATGATGTATTGTATAACGACAGTACTACAGACGATAGAAGTACTACAGACGATAGAAGTACTACAGACGATAGTAGTACAAATAATAGTAGTACAAATAATAGTAGTACAAATAATAGTAGTACAAATAATAGTAGTACAAAAACAAAAATACCTAAATGTACATCATTGTACATTTCCACAAAAACAAAAATATGTTATTTAAATAAACCAATTCATCTGAAAGATGTATTTTGGAAAATTCCAATCATACCATATCATCTACCACAAATAGGTGTCGTTAAAAAACAAATGAAATTTAATTCTACATTACAAGAAGAAGTTACCGACATTTTAACTAAAATAGTCGATTATGATTATGTAGATAATTATATTATTAATCAAATTATAAACCCTGATGGTCGCATTAAATTTAAGGATATTCGAAAAATAAGTATTGGCTTGAGTAAAAAAGATATTACGAGTTATCGTTGTAAAAAAAAGAGCGCGTTTTATAACTGTTTTGTAGTAATATTGCGATTATTACAAAATGATAAATTTAAAGAAATTAATGTTAAGGTATTTAATACTGGTAAGTTAGAAATACCGGGCATCCAAGATACAGAAACATTAGAAACTGTATTGAATTTGCTTACTACTATTCTTAAGCCGATTGTTGCTGAGAATGAGCTGAAAAGTGAGCTCTCCAAACAAAGTGAGCTCTCCTCGCCCCTTTCTTATTTAACCGATAAAAGCGAAACCGTTTTAATCAATTCTAATTTTAATTGTGGCTATTATATAAATCGTGAAAATTTGTATACTTTGCTGAAATATAAATATAAAATAAGTTCCAATTATGACCCGTGTTCCTATCCCGGCATACAATGCTCATTCTATTATGATAGTAGTCTAAAACAACAGACTGGTATGATGCCCAATGGATTTATATGTAATAAAAAAATACAAGACAAAGCCAAATGTGATATAAACGTGGGTATTACATCTGTATCTTTTATGATTTTTAGAACTGGTAGCATGCTGATTGTTGGAAAATGTACAGAACCTATATTGTATGAAATTTATAACTTTCTTTGTAAATTATTTGAAACGGAATATTCGAATATTGTTGGAGCGCAGAGTATTGATGTGATTAATAAAAAAATAAATGAAGAAAAAACAGTTAAAATGACACGTAAAATTAGAAAAAAAACGATTTATGTTACAGAGGATGATGTAACAATTTAGATGATATTATATAATTTATATAAAATAAAGTATTTAATTTAGTTATTTTTTAATGAATAAATAATTATAATCTATAATAAGTATTTAAAGATTTTAAAATTGTAGATATATAAATGTCTATTAAAGAAACTAAAACACCTGATTCAGTACAGTATGCTTCTCCAGGCAATCAATGTCTTCAACATTGCGTTAAGATTGCTATAGTAGATGATAAGCCTATTATGTTGGATTATTGGGCGGATTCACTAGATAATAAAGTATTGATTGGTGTGCGTGAAAATGGAGAAAAACTGTTGGTTAAAAGTGAAGATGAATATACTTCGCCGATTGAAAAGATTTATAAGATTGATAATGAGTATATTATCGTTACTGAAAATTCATTGTATATTGCTAGTGCGTCTATTTCTACGAAGCGTATTTCATAAAAGAAGGGAACCTAGGTTCCCTTTAAAACCCTCCTATTGTTAAAATATTGTATAAAAATTCATTATTTTATATTAATGTGTTGTTTACAGTAGGAGGGTTTTAAAGGGAACCTAGGTTCCCTTCTAGGCATATTTTGTAGTCCAACTACGTGCGTTTTCATCATGTAGTGGTTTGTTTTTACGCAGTAGTTCGGCTATTTCAGATACTAACGGATCATTCGGATTAGGATCGTCCATAAGAGAACAAATGCTTAATAAAACTTTACTAATGGTTAATGCTGGACTCCACTGATTTTTTAAAATGTCTAAACAAATTCCTCCTGTTGAATTAATATTACAATGGTATATTTTTGTGGTAAACATTATTTTTGGTGGTTTAAACGGATAATTTTCAGGAAAATCTATTTTTAAATTAAAAATACCCGATTGATAAGGGCTACCTTCTGGCCCTATTATAGTGGCTTGCCATTGATACATATTGCTATCGTTAATTGGTCCAGCTGAACAGTTTAATGGTGGGTTGGTTGTTATTTCTTTTAATTCAGCGTGTAGACGTTTTAGAGTACTCATGATTTTATACTATTATAAATAATTATCTTTATAATAGTTTAGTAGATATTTTTATTATTTTACTTTTTTCGTTTTACTGTTTTACTTTTTTTATTTTTATATACTTTATGTTTTCTTGAACCATATACTCCTTTATTACGGGGCAGGGAAGTTTCAAATAGAGTCCATGGCTGCGACGGCCGATCCTTCAAATAAGGTTCTTGTTCTCGCCATTGAATATGCTGCTTA
>Ga0114970_10002959_pt1 | contig 12625 bp, 13 predicted proteins | sample M_140205_XF_Meta_FD_87030 | JGI IMG/M metagenome (GOLD analysis project Ga0114970, IMG submission 87030) | Freshwater microbial communities from Lake Montjoie, Canada to study carbon cycling - M_140205_XF_MetaG | ecosystem: Environmental > Aquatic > Freshwater > Lake | place: Lake Montjoie... | reverse complement strand
GACTTGCCGTCCGGGGAAGACAGTGTTACAGGAATCTTGCATCGTTTGGTGAAGGGGCATGAGTTGTGGTTATTCGACACAACCCTACTACCACATGACCCGTAGCTAAACGATGCTCTAATTTACTTCGGATTTCGGGCTCAATAGTACGGAAAGTTCGCCCAAAATTTCCAATGACAAAGCTGAACTATCGTGCGCCAAGGCAACAGGTCCGGAAAACTCGGTCACTTGGAACACCAAGACGGTGCACCGAGGGAGTAGCACCTCTACTGGAGAAGGCAGGGCGACATCCCATTTCATTTCAGCTTTGAGAATAAGATTTTTCTGTTCCTGACTCTTCGATTTTTTCACCACCTTACAGATAGGCACGGATGCTCTCCATCAGAGGTCAGCAGCAGTGGTTTCGAACCCCACCTCCACAACGAAGGAGGGCCAAACGGCTCGATCATCAACGATGTGCGAGAAGAGGCCGATGTAGAATTTGCGATTTCCGGGACTCATGTCGCGGATGGTTTCCAAACCGCGGCAGCAGTTTACACCTTCGAAGTTATTCCCGAGACCTCGGCTCTGCTGCTAGTCGGGGCGCTGGGCAGTCTTGCACTGCTTCGCCGGCGGCGTTAATGGATGATCCAGCTTGAGTTCGCCCGTCTTGCACTTAGGTTCGGCTATGGGTTCATGTATTGATAGAGATTCATCGAAAGCAGGCTGGCACATGGATCACTCCTACGCTCGCTTGCCGGAATTATTTTTTACTCGGACTCTTCCGATACCAGTGCGTGAACCGCGTATTGTCATTTTCAATCAGCCTCTTGCGAAATTGTTAGGACTGGATCTTTCTTTGGAAGGAAAGGCCGAAATCTTCGTGGGTAATGAAATCCCGGAAGGTGCTTTACCGATCGCCCAAGCCTATGCCGGGCATCAATTCGGCCACTTCACGAGCCTTGGCGACGGTCGAGCCATTTTGCTCGGTGAGCAAATCTGTCCAGATGGAAGCCGCTTCGATGTTCAATTAAAGGGACCCGGTAGAACTCCTTACTCACGAGGCGGAGACGGCCGCGCAGCTCTGGGTCCGATGCTGCGCGAGTATATCATCAGCGAAGCAATGCACGCACTCGGCATCCCCACCACCCGCAGTCTCGCGGTGGCCACTACGGGCGAAGAGGTGGTCCGTGCCGAAATTCTGACAGGAGCGGTATTGACGCGAATCGCCGCCAGTCACATCCGTGTGGGAACCTTCCAGCACGCTGCAGCTCATGAAGATCTAGCAGTTCTGAGAGCCTTGGCTGACCACACCCGCAAGCGGCATTACCCAGACATCGCGGATGGAGACTCGAGCCATTTTGAGTTTTTTCAAAGCGTGATGGACCGCCAAGCAGAGTTAATTGCGAAGTGGATGCACGTCGGTTTCATCCACGGCGTGATGAACACGGATAATATGACGCTTTCCGGCGAGACCATCGACTACGGGCCCTGCGCGTTCATGGATGACTATGACCCGGACACGGTGTTCAGTTCGATTGATCGCCAAGGACGCTACGCGTATGGGAACCAAGCGGCGATTGCCCGCTGGAATCTTGCCCGACTTGCAGAGGCGATGTTGCCATTATTCGCGGAGGACCAGGGGAAAGCCGTCGATCTCGCGAACGAAGCATTGGCGGGCTTTGAAGAAAAGTTTCAACGTCACTGGTTAAAAGGTATGAGAGCTAAAATCGGGATTTCCACCGAAGAAGATGAGGACGCGTCCTTAATTAATAATCTGCTAGAATGGATGCACAAGAATCACCTTGATTTCACCAACACCTTCCGAGACCTGAGCACTGAAGGCTCTATCGCTGAGCCAAGCTACGTCGATTCAACCTTCATTTCATGGCACGAGCGATGGAGTTCACGCCTCACTCGCCAGCCTCAATTCACGCTTGAGTCCGTGATCATGATGCAGGCGAAGAATCCCGCAGTGATCCCCCGTAACCACAAAGTTGAAGAAGCACTCGCAGCAGCAACCGAGCTTGGAGACATCAGCGTGATGGAGAGATTGTTGGCGGCGCTCGCACATCCCTACGACGCCGTATCATCCACAGAATACACTTTGCCCCCACCCGCCGGTAGTTCCGCCTACCAAACATACTGCGGTACATGACCAACCCACCGAGGCAAATAGTCCGTGAAGTGTAGTAGAAGCCAAACCCAACTCGCTCATAAAATCTAACAATCCAACAAAATGCCTGACTTAAGTCTCGAAATAGCTCTTCAAGCTAACGGGTATCTTCGGATTGCCGGGATAGACGAAGCCGGACGAGGCCCCCTCGCCGGTCCCGTAGCAGCGGCAGCAGTGATTTTACCAACGAATTTCACCTGTTCCGGCTTGGATGATTCTAAAAAAATCAGTCCAAAATTGCGTGACCGTCTCTACGAGAGACTCACCAACGATCCGGAAATTTACTGGGCGGTCGCCACGGCAGAACGCGAAGAAATCGACCGAGTCAACATCCTCCGAGCGACCCACCTCGCGATGCGGCGCGCCGCCGAAGCTCTCGTACCAATACCCGCTTACTGTTTGATCGATGGGCTTCCGGTTAACCCTTTCCCCCTACCCCACGATGCGATCGTCAAGGGCGACAGCAAATCACTTTCCATCGCTGCGGCAAGCATCATCGCCAAAGTTACCCGCGACCGCATCATGCGAGAGATCGACCTTGAGTTTCCACAATTCGGCTTTGCGAAACATCAAGGGTATGGCACAAAAGCCCATCTTGAAGCGCTACGGATTCACGGCCCTTGTCGCCATCATCGTCTCACGTTTCAGCCGGTCGCTCAACTCACCCTGCAGTTTGACGAGTTCTGATGGCAAAACACGCGACAGGATCTGGGTTGGTAACTATGGCGAGCAAGTTGCTGCGACTTGGCTGCGCACTCAAGGTTGCAAGATTCTTGCTAGAAATTACCGAGGACCACGACGCGGCGAGGTGGATATCATCGCCCGCGATGGCAAACTATTGCTTTTTGTTGAGGTGAAAACCCGCCGCGATGGTAGTAAAATCCGCGGACTGGATGCGGTGAATAAGGAAAAGCAACGACTGATCGAACGCGGAGCGAATTCTTGGCTGAAGCAATTGGGCACACGCTCCTTGCCATGGCGGTTCGACGTTATCGAGGTGAGCGTCAAAGACGGCAAAAAACCTAAGATCAACCACATCAGGGATGCTTTCTAAATTCCACCTCATGATCCGTATCGAATTAGGAATGTTACTTGCAGGAAGCGCAGCCTGAGACCATCTTCCGACACTTTTCGCATGGAAAAAAAATCGGACTCAATTGCGTGGCTCGCCAAGCAAGATGGCACCGTGGTGATGGGATACGGGCCCTTTGCTGCATCTGCAGAACCATGCCTCGCCGATGTTTCTTTCTACGTGCAAAACTTTGGACTCGAGGATCCATTGCCATGGAAAACTCCAAGCCGCATCGAGCGCACAACAACTTTAAAGCTCGCATCACAGTTTAAAAATTTAATTCCGTTAGAATGTAAATGGTCACCGCTGGATGCCGCACGGTTTGCGGAAGTTTTCCAAGAAATCATGATTTCTATCAACGGTGGCATCTTAGAAAAGACCGTCCCCGTAGTCACTGAAATCGCAAAAACTCTCGGATCACCGCGTGAGGCGATCCTGGAGGCCATGATCCGCCAAGCTCACCCACTCTACTCCTATGGCTGGCTGGGACCAGGCTCTGGCTTTGCCGGTGCTACGCCCGAACTCTTGTTCGCGTTGCGCGGCAAGCACCTCGAAACGATGGCCTTGGCCGGCACCGCCCGCAGTGAAGATCGGGACGTGTTTGCCGTGGATGAAAAGGAAATCCGTGAACACGAATACGTGGCGCAGGCACTCGTCGATAAAATGTTAGATCTTGGCTCCGTCCACCGATGTTCGCGCAAAATTCTTGATTTAGGTTCCATTGTGCATTTCCTCACCACATTTCAAATGGATCTTGAATCGACTCGCGCGCCGGAATCTCTCATTCGACGGTTTCACCCAACACCCGCGCTTGGACCGCTTCCCCGCACCTATCAAACTATGGCGCTTCTATTAGAATGGCGGCAGCGGCTGGGCTGCCCAGCTGAATTTGGCGCTCCCTTTGGACTTTGGGATCAGGGAGAATTCCACGCAGTGGTGGCGATCCGAGGAGTTTGGTGGAAAAGACAAGAACTCAAGCTCCCCGCGGGCTGCGGAATCATCGAGGCTAGCCGCTTGGTCAACGAATGGCGGGAACTGCGACTTAAACGAGAATCGGTCAAATCGTTCCTCAGCCCAGGGTAAATCTGCCATCCTACCCCCCCACCAACTCACCCATTCATTTCTCAATTGGTATTCTTTTTAGTCAAGATAACCTTTTATTTAAAAAAGATTGATTATTTTTAAAAAATTACTAATTTCGCGGTATCTCGATTTACCCGATGATGCCAACTCTCCAACAAGTTCTCTCACTCGGCAGTGCCAGCCTTTCGGCACTAACTGCAACCCTCCCTGGGTCACTGATTGCGTTTGAAAGCCCACCCCCCACCAATCCGATCGCCAAGATCGCACGAATTTTTGATTCACAACTTGTTCAAGCAGAAGATCGAGTTTCATGGCTTGAGTCTCGGATCGCGACTTTTGCTCGGCATCGCGAGCACACGATGAAATTCGACTTGGGCTTCCGTGGATGCAGATCCCAAGTGGGTTCGCCCGATCCATTTGTAACGATCGACCTCGGAAGTGTCCGACCCATTGACTCAATCTTCCTTGTCCCCACCCAAAAAGAATTTCTCGATGATACCGGAATTTTTCCAAGGCAGTACACGCTTGAACTCTCGAATTCTGAAAATTTCAGTCAACGGACGCTCGTATTTTCAACCGATACGACCACCCCGCTGCCGTTAGATAATAATCCAGTCCCGTTCAAGACCCATAATTCCGCGCGCTTCGTCCGACTCACCGTTCACCAAGGTCACCCAAGAGGAAGAATCGACGTTTTCGGGCTTTCAGAAATTGCGGTGATCTCGCGAGGCGAGGCCACATCGTTCAATTCCACAGTAACTTACAGCGGGGGGGATACGCATGTTCCCAAACTCTGGAACACAAACGCATTAATCGATGGGCGTACACCCTACGGGGTCTGGCAAAACGGCATCGATGTGGGTCGAGAAACCGGCGACTTTTTGCAGGTGATGACCCCTGACGAACAGGTCTCTTGGTCTATTGAATTCAACCAAACCGCCCCGCTCGACCGAGTGGTGCTGTTCCCCTATCAACTCAGCAGTGCCTTCGAATCATTAATTCTCTCCGACTCGCTGGCAGTCTATCTAAAAAAGCCCGACGGAACCGAAGAAGAGTTGGCTTATCAATGGGAAAACCCCATCCCAGGATCTAATAGCATGACCCCATTGGTCATTCCGCTAAATGGAAAAGTCGCAAATAGCCTACGCATCACCGGAGTTCGACCCAACGCCACCGGAGACTTAAAAATTCATGCACTTTCAGAAATTGAAGTCTGGTCCCAAGGAATCAATATCGCAAGTGGTCTAACCATGTCTCGTAACCATGGTGGTCAAATATCCCAAATCACTTCTCTCACTAATGGATTCACTTCTGAAAAAAGAATCGCGCCCTATGGCATGTGGTTAGACCAGCTTGCTGAGCGCGGAAAGATCGAACGCGAACTGGTTGCACTCCGTCCACGCCAGCAAAGACAAGCTACTGAGAGCGAGCTGAATGCAACATGGGGATCTGCAATGATCCTCGGACTAACATTTCTCATCCCCGTCTTCGTTGTCGAACGGCGACGCTTGATGTCGCGCGAACAACTCGACTCCATCCGCAAACGAATTGCCTCAGACCTTCACGACGACATTGGCAGCAACCTCGGCAGCATTTCTCTCATCGCCCGCTCTGCTCGCAAAGACTTGGTTCGCTTGCATGGGCCAGAAGAAGTTGCACACGACCTAGGTGAGGTCGAATCGATTGCTCGGGAAAGCTCACTGGCGATGCGCGACATCGTTTGGTTGTTGGAGCGCCGGCAAGACTCGATCGGAGATCTGGTGGATAGGATGCGCGAAACTGCGGGGCGCCTTCTTCGCGAGATCGACCACACCGTCGAGTGTAATTCTCAAAAAACCGCCGGTAAGCTTTCACTCGATGCCAAGCGCCACTTGTTCCTATTCTACAAAGAGGCAATTCATAATGTCTTGAAACATTCTAAAGCTGATACTGTTAGCATTCGCCTGTGGGATGATGATGACAAGTTAGCGTTAGAAATTCTCGACAACGGCATTGGATTACCCAGCGGAGACGTCACCGAACACGCTACAGTCCGCAAGTTAGAAGACCGCGCTCGTGTGCTCGGTGGTCTTCTCCAAATCATCTCATCCAAAGAAACTGGAACTCAAATACGACTGCTTGTAAAACGCTCGCATCTTAACGCCAACCCTACCACCGCATGACCGCTGAAACCGTCACTCATTCTATTTGGATCGTCGAAGATCACGAAGTTTTCGCCAAGCAAATCCGCCGCTTGATCAGCAGCGAAGATGATATGACTTGTGCACACCACTTTAGCAATGCGGCAGAGTTGTTTGATAAGCTCAAGTTCACGAATGAACGACCTGACTTGCTACTACTCGATCTAGGGCTCCCTAGACGCGATGGCTTGGACGTTCTCTCAGAAATCCGCGTTCTGTTACCAAATTTAAAAGTGCTTATCCTTTCTGCATCGGATGACCGCGATAAGGTCTATCGTGCCATCTGTGACGGTGCCTCAGGGTACCTTCTTAAGACTGCGGATCCGGACGAAATCCTAGCAGGCATCCGTGGCGTCATATCGGGCAGTTCAGCTCTCAGCGCGCCGATTGCGAGTATGATCCTGAAAGGATTCGCCCGCTATGGACCAGTCAAACACATCGATCCGCTGACTCATCGGGAAGAAGAAGTGCTTGGATTTTTAGTCAAGGGGATGATCAAAAAAGAAATCGCCGATGAAATGAGTATTTCACAACACACCGTGGACATGCACCTGCGCTCGGTCTATCGGAAATTACACGTCAGATCACAAACTGAGGCTGTGTCGACTGCGCTCCGGCAAGGTCTTGTGTGAGCCGTTAGTTTTTTGGAGTTCGCACCCAAATAAAAAAACCCTCGGCTCGTTTGACGAACCGAGGGTTTTCCATTTAAAGGAATTTGCGAATCAAAATCAACCTTCGCTCTCTTCTTCCGCACCCGCGTCCACGGAAATGATGAGCGTCGCGATGACCTCGGGGTGAAGGCGGATTTGAACTTCGGTCTTGCCCGACTTCTTGACAGGTTTTTCGAGTTCGATCGTGTGACGGTCGATGATGATGCCAGCGGCCTCGAGTTCCTTGTGGATGTCGATGCTGGTCACTGAACCAAAAGCCTTGCCGCCTTGACCGGTCGTAAGAACGAACTTCGGCTTGAGCTTGGAAATTTTCGCGGCGATTTCTTGCAAGCCGACGAGTTCTTCAGCTTCACGAGCGGCTCGACTGGCCTTCAACGCCTCCACATGTCGGAGATTTGAGCGATTGGCTTCGAATGCCTTACCTTGTGGGATGAGAAAGTTGCGGGCGTAGCCGGCGCGAACTTTAACAACATCTGCTTCGGCACCAAGGCCTTCGATTTTTTCTTTGAGAATAACTTGTGCGTTGGCCATTGGAGTCAGTGGTAAAAAGTTCGATTGGGGAGGGCGATTTAGGCTTCACCTTAAAACGAGTCAAGTAGAATGAACACATAATCCATCGTGGCGGTAAAAATTCTTCTCTGCTGAATTAAATTTCGCAGGACGTTAAGCCCACTGTCCATCAAGCGTTTCATTGCAAATGCTAAGATTTGCCGCATCTTCGTGGTCGTGAAGCGACTCTCAGATTGGCGAGACCGGATTGAAATGTTGACTCCGCCACTTCCGTGGGATCGGCCGCAATGGCGCCGCGGTGAGGGACCTCCCGTGGTTCTACTACACGGATTATGGCGGAGTTGGCGCGCCATGCAACCCCTCGCGCGGGCGTTGGAGCGTGAGGGATTCTCCACCCTGAATCTCCCCTACCCATCTGCAAAATTGCCTATTGCAACACTTGCCGACTACGTTCGTGAACAAGTTGCAAAACTCGCTGGTGACGAACCCGTGCATTTCATCACGCACTCGATGGGAGGAATCCTCGCGAGGGTCATCCTTGCTGAACCTGTCCCATGGAAGACCGGCAGGCTCGTCATGCTCGCCCCGCCTAACCGTGGAAGCAAAATCGTCGATTGGTCGAGTAAACATCCATGGATCTATCAACTCTTAGGCCCCGCTGGGCGCTCGCTGACCCAGAGTGGTGCTCATTGCGAATTCCCCGAGCTACCTTCTAACATTGAAGCCGCAGTGATCATGGGCAACCGCTGCTCGCTGCCGGTTTTTCGAAATTTACTCGAAGCCGAAAATGATGGAATTGTCTCCGCCACGGACGGTCACCTAGCTGGATTAAAAGGCTTTTCAGTGATCCATGCCGATCACACTTTCATCCAGATGCATCCGGAGGCCATCAAGCGGAGCGTGTATTTCCTGAAAACCGGTGCATGGATCAGTTAGAACGTGTCCTCAATTCTGAATCTGCTGAAGCGTTTTTTTCTGAAACTCCTCATCGCGCAACTTTCTCAGGTATTCGAGATAGCGCTGCTGCGCCAACAGGTTAGGATCATTTGCGACGGGTAATTCCTGGCCATATTTTTTCCATGGCCCGTAGGGAACCTGTCCGGCCTCGACGAAGCGCCAATGGACTTTCTGACCCGAGCGTAAGCCGAGGTAGTCACGAATCGCCGGAGAAAGGTCGATACCTGCAGCACCATTTTGAGCGGTCTTCGGCGGCTTGGTGCCGAAGACAAATTCCCAGTCGTCCGTCTCCCATGGCCCACAGTCTTCCCACTGCCCATAACAACTCCGACTACCGTTATAAATTTGCAACCACCGGCCTTTACAAACGGTCTTGCCAGGCTCAGGACGCAAACGCGCAAACCACGGAATCACACGGGCCGCCTCTGTCTTGTGCCGACTCGAACTCAGGACGTCGTTATAAGGCAGCGCAATGTAAAATGGATTGAGCTTGGGGGTGAAGTTCTTTGGTCGGAATTCGCCCGTGCTATGATTTGCGATTCGATTCGCTGGCTCCGGGTCATCGTAGCCTCCGTAGTTCGCCACCCAGTTCTGATCCCAAGACGATTTGTTATTTGGCGTGGGATTCCGATCCGAAGGTTGCTCGCCGATCCAGAAAATCGTGCAGGTGACGTGAGTTTTCCATGGGTAGAGGATGCGACCGGCCGTGGCAACTGGGTTTCTTGTTGGCTGTATCTGTCGGTTTCCGGTGGGGACGATAATCTTGGGTTCGGCGGATTTCGCCACGGTCTCTTGAGACCTTACACCAGAAACCACTCCGAAAAAAAAAGCAATCACGACGGGCCAGACGACTGGAAATTTAGCGAAAAGTCGAAGCATGACTGGAAGATAGGCAGGAAAGACGATGGGGCAAATCGTTACGAAAATGTCAGAAATCTAGTTCTGCACAAGTCAAAGATCTCGTAGAGACGCGCCCCAACCGTGCACTGGCGGTGAGATTGATTGCCACCAGCGACGATGGATTCACCCCCCGAAGGAACGCCCATACAAACGAATCACGCTACGTCAAGGTGCTTCGCTCACTTCCGCGTCGTTGCCGTAGAAGCTTTTAATGTAACCGTATTCAACCAAGGTATCCTGCCAAGGCGCGACGACATTGGGATCCTGAAAAACCCGACCCGCGATCGCAAGCCACTCTTCCGCTTTGATCAAATCGTTTTTTTCATAAGCCAGCGCGGCTTGGGCGTAGTAATAATATGGCGAGTCATCGAGGAAGTCGTACTTTTCCGCCAATGCCTTCACCTCGTCCTTTTTTCCAAGCTTGTTCTTGCAAAGCAAGATTTTGAATTCAACCAAGCGACCGAGCGCTATATTTTCAGGTGGCAGGGCTTTACTTACCTTTACAAGTGCATCAAGGCACTTCTGCCACTCTTGGGTTACGAAATAAACCTCAGCGATGTTGAACTCGATGCTTGGGTTGTCTTTGGTGTAAGAAAGGGCTTTCTGAAAGTCTGGAAGCGCCCTGTCAAATGACCGCATCTCAACGTAGCAACTGCCACGCAAGTTGAAGATTTCTGGGCTGTCTTGAAAAATTTCCGAGGCTTTCTGAATTTCCTCCATCGTCTCAAAAATCCGCTTTTGTTGGAACAATCGGTTCGCCTCGGACAGCTTCTTGATGAAGTCGTTCCTTCTTTCTTCCGGGAGATTTAGGAACGCTTGTTGATTTGGCATCAGCGCTTGGTCATTAGATGCAGCAGGTTTGGCCGCGGGCTTGGTAGGCACCTCCTGAGCGACAAGAGGGGCAAGAGAGGCAACCAAAGAGATTAGGAAAATGACTTTCATAGGTATCTGATAAGCGGAAAAATAGACGATAGGAACGTAAACGGCAAGCTGTTGTTCGAGGAGTTTTCTCCCACATCCACGCCCTCTGCGTCAAGAATCTCGATTTTTTCTTTTGCCGCCAGTGGCAGCGGGTGTTTTCTAAGACTGATCATGAACATCGGACTCGCCCAAATTAACTCAGTCATCGGAGATTTTCCCGGCAACGTCAAACGCATCCTTGCGGCTTACCGCACCTGCCTCGATGCGGGGGCTGACTTGGTCCTAACACCCGAACTTTCACTCGTCGGCTACCCGCCACGAGACCTAGTCTTCAAATCTCAGTTCGTGCCAAAGTGCCTGCAAGCACTGGATTACCTCGCTGGAGAAATCCTCGAAGTTCCGCTGCTCGTCGGGTACGTCGATCACCACCACCCAACAAAACCCGGAAAACCGTTTCGCAACGCCGCCGCGTGGTTAGAGAATGGCATAATCCAACACCGAATTTGGAAAACTCTGCTGCCAACTTACGACGTCTTCGACGAACGCCGCTACTTCGAACCCGGCGACTCCTGCGAGCCTATCCTCTGGAATGGTCACCGTATCGGCGTGACCATCTGCGAGGATATCTGGACTGAAACTTACCTGCAACGCCCTTTCTACGACCGCGACCCCATTGTAGAACTCACCACAAAAGGCATCGATCTGTTAGTAAATCTCAGTGCCTCCCCCTTCCACCTCGGCAAGCCGCTTCTTCGCCGCGCCATGATCGGTGGACTCGCACGTAAGGCAAATGTGCCGGTGGTTTACTGCAATGCCGTCGGCGCCAATGACCAACTCGTGTTTGATGGTCACTCAATGGTCACCACTAACGACGGTCGTATTCATACTCAACTAACAGGATTTATAGAAACCTGCGCGATCGTAGACCCATTCACCAGCGCTCCTCAAACAGATGCGCTACTCTCGTCTTGCGATGCCGAGCAACTCTACCAAGCACTCGTACTCGGCGTCCGCGACTATGTGACGAAGTGTGGTTTCTCCACCGTCTGCCTCGGCTTGAGCGGCGGAATCGACTCTGCACTGACCGCTGCCATCGCCGCCGACGCGCTCGGTCCGGAAAACGTCCACGGACTCACTATGCCCAGTCCCTATTCGTCCCGCGGTAGTGTTGAGGATTCGTTCGCTCTCGCAAAAAATCTCGGAATCCACTGCGATCAAGTGCCCATCGGAAATGCCTTTGAAGCGATCAAAGCGACCATGCTACCGGTCTTCAAAGACAAACCCGAAGATGTCACTGAGGAAAATATGCAAGCTCGTCTAAGAGGCTTGATGCTGATGGCCTTATCTAACAAATATAATCACTTGCTTCTCACCACTGGTAACAAGAGCGAACTCGCCGTGGGTTATTGCACAATTTATGGCGACATGTGCGGTGGACTCGCCGTGATTTCCGATCTACCAAAAGGACGTGTCTATGAAATCTCCCGCTGGATCAACCGCGAGCGGGAAATCATTCCGTGGAACACCATCGACAAGCCGCCCAGCGCGGAACTCAGGCCGGATCAAAAAGACCAAGATACCCTTCCTCCCTACGATGTTCTCGATGGAATCCTTGAGCTTTACGTCGAAAACCAATTGTCCGCCGATGAAATCATTTCCCGAGGATTTGAGGAATCAACCGTGCGCTGGGTGCAACGCCGCGTCGATTTAAATGAGTGGAAACGCCATCAAGCTGCTCCCGGTTTGCGCGTCACATCCAAGGCATTTGGCATTGGTCGCCGGATGCCTATCGTCCAAAAATTTGTTGGCTAACTGATTTCAGTGATTAACTCTATCAACTTCTAGCAATGAATATCTCGACCGCTCGCGAAATTCTAGGCATAAGCTCGGAAGACGATCTACGTGCCAGTCGCATCGACTTCCAAGAGGCTCGAAACCTTATCGCCGAAATGGTAAAAAATGCCCCAAATGATCAGATCGCCGACCGATATCAGAAAAGCCTCACCGAGTTCGACCAAGCACTCGCAACACTACAAGAACATCTCCAAGCCAGCGGCCTGACCGCACCCCCACTGCCAGCACACATTGTCGCACAAGCCACCAAAAAAACAGAATCTCCCGAAGCTGTACCCGCTGAAAAAATCGCGGCACATGATGGTCACTGGCTTTCCTACTT
>Ga0114970_10002958_pt1 | contig 12626 bp, 11 predicted proteins | sample M_140205_XF_Meta_FD_87030 | JGI IMG/M metagenome (GOLD analysis project Ga0114970, IMG submission 87030) | Freshwater microbial communities from Lake Montjoie, Canada to study carbon cycling - M_140205_XF_MetaG | ecosystem: Environmental > Aquatic > Freshwater > Lake | place: Lake Montjoie... | reverse complement strand
GCGTCTCATTGGCGCATCCTATGACATATGCAAGTCTTTTCGCTTTCGGAGTGTTGATTATTTTGCTCTTTTGGTATCTATACATTCTCCTAAAAAAGCCGATGATTTTCCTTTGTTTTACTAGTCCCAATCTGATTAATCCTTTATTTGTGAACTCAAGACCTAAAAATGAGAATCTGCTGACTTGAGTAAAGATTCCGTCGCCATCTCTGTAAGTGAGTTCTTGTTTATGACTTGGTTTAAGTGTTAGTCCTAGATTTTTAATAGATTCGTCTAACAAGTCCATGCTATACTTGGCCTTATGTCGCTCATCAGAGAGGATTAAAAAATCGTCTGCATATCTGAAATAACGTATTGGCTGACTTTCCATCAGTTTATCAACGCTTGTTAGATAGATGTTGGCCAAGACGCATGCTAGAGGAGACCCAAACGGGACGCCGAGTTGTACTTCGCCGTGTTGACATTTAAAGTTAATTACTCTTTGGTTTAACATGTGATACAAATAGTCTTCTTTGGGTATTAGTGTTGCCAAAATATTCATCAATTTGTCTTGCGGTATGCTATAAAAGTATTGGGTTATGTCTCTTCTGATAATGTAACAACTATGCTTACTAGATTTAGCGACTTGTCTTTGGCAAAAGTCGATGCCGTTGCCTTCGATTTTGTAGGCGTAAGTGTGTTTTGAATACCAATTTTTTAGCGCTACTGAGAGAGAATCGGCTAGCCATTTCTCTACTATTTTATCTTGCCACTCTGCGATATAAATAAACCGCTTTTTGCCATTTCTGACTAATACTTTTCTAACATAAGATTGAAATATGTATTTGTTACTTCTTAGAGCTCTATGAATCATTTTAATTTTTTTTAATATTCGGCTACCGAAGTCAAAATATGTTCCATTTGACTTACTATATGCTTTAGCCGGACGATATATCATTTGGTTCAATAATACTACACAAGATTCATTTATGGGCTTTAGTTCTATTAATTGGGATAAAGTTATCATATACCGTCTACATATAAAATAAAGGAGAGTCACACATTACGACGCTTTGTCCCGGCGGCCTGCGTAGCGGCCGCCTGGACAGGCTTACATGTGTTGACTTACCGAGATCATCCAATTGTCAGTGGATAAACAAGACATCGGCTGTTCAACATAGACAATGAAGTCGTTAAAGACTTCGGAGTGTGACTCTCCTAGCTTATGTACTTACGTTAACGTAGAACTCAAACATATATATAAGAACATTAGAGGCAAAGCGATGCGGTTATCATTAATCTGTGAAGATGTTGGCAAGACAGCACTTGCTCGCAAAGCGATTTCTGCTGCTGTCGAAAAGGGTCAATTGGCACCACATAACGAAGCTGACCTACTTCGTGCTGTAGAAGCTTTGTTAAACAGTGACCCTACGCCTGATAAGACTTACTTAATGTGGTTGGTTAAGATGTATATAAATGGTCACATCTCATTTGATGGGTCGCCTCCGAGACCCGCAAACTTGCCGCCTACTAATCCCATGGCATTGCCTTCCAATCAGGCTAAGATAATGCAAACGTTGAATTTGTTTATAGAAGCAACACCGCGCTTAGAGCCTAAAGACCGGAACATATTTGCCTTTCCTGATTTTGATGCGTTAACGAGTATGCTCGACACTTATGTTCAGTCCGGTCGCATCAAGGCAAAGGCTTCGGTTAGAAAAATGCCCGGCACTCGTGTTATTTATAATAAAAATGGGGTAGTAGTATATGCTATTGGTAGGACTGGTTTTGATTTGAATCAGATAAATAATGATATACGGGACTGGTGGCGAAAAGCCCTGCAGTTGGGAAACACTGGCGGGGTAGAACTGAAGCCAACTAGCCAATCCTTATATCAGGTGATATCTAACTTGAATCCAGATAATCTAGGGTCCCATAGTACTCTAAGAGGAATTACTCCAGAAAATTTACTCGGATTAGCGGAAATGAAAATGGAAACTCGCAAACTGGCAAAGATAGCACTTGAAATTGATAGGGATATACCGAATAAATCAATGGGTGCTTTAGGGATGGGACCACCAGAAACAAAATGGTGTACCCGAAGTGGTTTTACCAATGGCGGACTGGCTTCTACTTATTCGGGAAAAGGTGACAATTTCATCATTTACAAAAACGGAGAACCGCTGTTACAGCAGACTTATTCTGGTGGTAAGAACATAGAAAGTAAGAATGTTTTAGATATAAACACCCCTTTGGGTACCGTGCTCCCGGAACTTGCTTCAGAGGTAGAATCAGTAATAATGTCTGCTCACAACACATTAATAAAAATATTTAACACTCGTTTAGCAGCCGCCATCGAAAGCGCTAAAGCTGGAGATGTCGATCCTCTTATGAATGTGTATGCAAAGAAAGCATCAATTCTAGCTTATATGAATTCAGCGTCCGCCATCGGCAAGTCTGGTAGGAACCCAAAAGAGATGATAGAATCGCTGCCGCCCAATCGTCCGTTTATCATAAGCGGTAGAGGTAACGTAATTACCCTTTCGAATTACGAAATAATAGAGTTCGGCAAGGATCATGCTCCTTATGGAAGTGATGTATTTAAGCCTTACGTAAGGATATATAACCCAGTAAGCGCTGACGGATATAAACTTGGTAAAAATATTAAATACGTTAATAGAACACCTCAGAGCTATTACCAAAGATATATCACGATGAACCTAGAAAATCTAGTAATATATGATAACCAAACAGGCCAATTTGATAAACCTGAATACCCCGGCTCTCACAAACACATATGCATGGTAAAATTACCTTCAGGTGAAATCACCAGTATGGAATGATAACGCTATTATAACATCAGTTCAAGGAGCCCATAAGTGAAAGACTACCGAAAGAAATTAGACCGGTTACTAGGGAAGAGCCCAGCCCCACTGAGCATCTGGTATAAATTGTACGAAGACGCGCCTGTCAATATGCCAATGGCTCCAATGGCACCAACCAAGCCGTCCACAAAACCGCCCATGACAAAACCATCGACCCCGAGTAGACCAAGTCCACTATCACCAAAGATAAATCCAGGCACAAGTCCCAAACCTAGAGCTAAAAGCACCGGTATCAATGAAGCCTACGAAGATTTCGTCTCACAACGCACACGAGATCTATATACGAAAGGTGACCCAAGGTTCGGATTCTCTTCTCACCCTATGATGAAAAAACATGGCGAAGGCATAGCAAGAGAAGCATACGGTCACAGTAATGAAAAATTATATGGAAGCATGGCAGATCTCAGAGACTTACCAGCAGGGGCAAGACGTAACCAGCTGATGCAACGCACCGGCGCAGCATTACGACAAATAATGACCATAGAAGCGCCACACAAAGCAGCATTGCAGCAAATAGCTATCGATGTCGTAGCCAACATGTACAATATTTCAGAAGCAGACCGAAATAAGTTAAAAGGATTTTTACGAGTACCACAGCACGACAAACCCACAGAACAGCCCGATGAGGAGTTCTACGAAGACGGCGAAGTAGACAGCTTTGAAGAAGAGGAAGAAGACATCACCAGCGAAGTGCATAAACGATACACTATGAATCTGATGAGCCAAGGTTCAGCCATACACAACATGCACGATTCACACTTACAAGAAGAGATAAAAGATCGACTCGACCAAATCGACCCACGACTAACCGACTTTTATTCACAATTTGGCCGCGGTTCATCGCACATGTACTGGTTATATGATATAAACACGGCCTTAAATTCTAAACTTCCACAAGCGATGGCCACCGTACACTTCGACGATGAAGGAAGCATCATAGCGCAAGCTCCAATCTTCCCAGTATTAGTGCAAGAACTGATTAAAGGCGTGATAATGCTAATCAGCCACCACCAGTTCGAAGGCATGTCTGCCAGCAAGACTAAAAGAATACTAGCAGCAGCAGACACTCTACACGATGAATTCCCCCAAATAATGGTAGGACCTAAAGTATGGAGAGCATTCATTCTTGCGTTACCAGGTGAATACCGAGGCAGATTACTAGAAGTAGTAATGACCTTAGCAAGATCACATCCCAAAGAACTAGACATCATCATGGATAGATTGGGCGAATGCATCGCACAGAGACAAGATCCTAGAACAAGCAGCGCGTCGTCAGCGTTGAGAGATCTGTTAGAACGTTCACTTACCGAAGAAACACCCGAAGATGTTGCAGCCATGCTGCCAGACGAAGAAAGTGAAGATGATTATGGCGCTGAAGAAGATGATACTTATGGCACTGAAGAAGATGATACTTATGGCACCGACGAAGATGATCTAAATGAAAACCGTAGATATTCATTCAGAACGATAAATGAAGCTACAACAGGCCAAAACTTAGCACTAGGCGCGGGATTATTAGGCGGTTTAATGGGATTTGGCGGTGGCGAAGCGCAAGCACAGTCAACCCAATCATCGCAACCGAGACTGACAGCAAGTGAAAAAGGATCATTAAAGAAATATAGCCGCTCTGATTTACAACAGAAAATGGCAGATGCTGGGAAATATAACATTGCCGCCAATAAAGTTGGAGTCCAAGCTAGTCATGTTATGTATCAAATCGTGAACATAACCGGTGGTGATTTTCAAGATGATATTAGGAAAAAATACGGTCAAAAAGGAGCTTTTATTGCGAAAACTATGGACCTATTAGAAGGCGTATACAAAGATAAGTCCGGAGAATCACACGAAGAATTATTCGATAAGCTACTACAAATGTATGAAATCGATAAAGACTCAAATGCATACGATGCCGTTGGTCGTGTAAATTATAAAGAAGCATTAAGACTGATTTCTAAACAAGCGTGTCTAATAGCATCCAAGATTACGTCGACTAAAAATGAAAGCCGGATTGGCAATATTGGACGCAATTTAGCATTTGCAGCAGGGACAATCGGCGGAATGATGGGGCTAGGTGGCGACACCAGAGCTGAAACGCCAACATCACCTAGTCAAATACCACATCTTATGAATAAAGACATGGCTTCAGCTAAAGCTAGAATGTCTTCGAAAAAACCTCAGATGACGGCTAAACAATTAGAAGCCATGATGGATCAATTAGATGCAGACCAACAAGAAAGAGAAGAAAAGATGAGCCACCATGAAAAGCTCCTGCTCCGAATACAACGAGCCCGCGAAGCACGAGGTGAAAAACCAACAGCACCAGATTACAACCGACTGATGGGAGCCATCGGCGACGAAGGACCCTCTGGCAGCGCCAATAGAAGCGGCGAGAGCGCAACTGAGCGAGCGATGAGAATGGCTAGAAGATTTGCTGATCCCAAACCTGCTCCAGAATATAAGATAGGCGAAGGCCCAGCTGCGCGCAATCCAGACGGTACTGTAAATCAAGAAGTGACTGATATTTTCAAAGAAATCGGACCGCAAATGGGCAGAATTGATCAAGAATATAAAGCAAGAATGCAAGAAAGATACAAACAAGCGGAAAGATTCCTCCCCAAGTAACTTACAGCTGTACTTTCAAAATTAACGGCTGCACACCCATCGCTCTGGCTACCATCAGCCTGGTGTTTCCGCCTATTAAATAAGGCTTTAAATTCTTTCGCACTAGTACTATGGGAGCGGGGAGAGTACCGCCTTGCACAAAGGCGTTGATTATGCTCTCTACATCACGGCCATACTTTGAGGCAATAGAATAGACAGCATCCATATCACCTTTTTTAATTTTATAGGATTCTGTATTAAGCAAATACCGCCACATACTAAATTCATCAAGAGGCACTAGTTTAGCATCCTGAGCAGCATCGATTAGAATATTCAAGTCGATATTCAATGTTTCAGAAGTTAATTCAAATTCCGGCATTTCTTCATCGATGTTTGGTGACACCCAAGTAACCTTCCTTTTTTCCCCTTCTGCACGAATCTCTTGCATAAATTGTTTTTTATCAACACCACTGGAACCAATTGTCAACTCATCTGGAATAGAAGGATATCCCCACTTAACATAATCTCTATCATATATGTCTCTCCTCATCCATTCATTCATTTTCACAGAAATATATGCAGGAAATATGTTTTTAACAAAATACATATCATACACATCTCTGCGACCCTCGGGATTTCTAATTTTTCCGGTCACACGATTTGGAGTCTTTGTTTTTGCCGGACTCCATTTTAAGCTATCAGGATTCATGATTTTAATAAATTCCTTAATAGCATAACACACTGCACCCAACACCTCAACGCCACCTCCTCGATTCTCATCCTTCGAATTATTACTCCCCCTTCTGAATTCTACCTCATATTCGTTAGATAACAGCTCCTCAAAATAAACCGAATAACACCAATCTGAACCACAATTGTCGCCCTCAACATTAAAGTAAAATAAATTATTCTGACCCCATGCACAACTCTTCGGCTTCCCTCCACTGCCTCCTTCTAAACTTTCATTTATTAATTCATAATCACTCAACCAATTGTCATAGCCTTCAGACGCAGTCCATTTAGATAATTCAGGATATTCTAAGTCTCGTTTAGTAGCCAAGCGTCTTCTCTCGCTGCCAAAAGTAGGAAGAGGTGGACTGTTATCCTTTTTTACACCCAATTCGGTTCTGATGTAATATTTCTCTCGTTGTGTCAATCTAGTCCCATCAGGCCAAGCACCAATATGCAAGGCCTTTTGCAATTCACCCTTGCGAATATCCTCCTTTGTAGACGCTATGGCAGCGACATCAATATTGAAAGCTTTCCCGTTCATAACATAAAACGCATCTGTACCAACCTGTTGACCGCCAGGAAGACTGGTGGAACAAATTAGCTTATTACAAGCGTCAACTACACTTGCGGGTGTATTCTCTTGAGCACTATAGCTCACTACTGTCGCTGATCTTAGCAAATCATATAAATCGAAAGGCTCAGAGAGATGCTTATTTAAAAAATCATTGCTAATATCTATGCCTATCCTGCCAATAGCAGCGTCAAAAAGAATTTCCTTACCTTTATTACCAATAAGCCCGTCACCATAAGCTGCCATCAACAACCGGTCTAAAGTAGGAGGACCAGAATATTTAGCGGCAGGTGCTTCATAATACTCATCATAAAGGTAGGCAGAAGGATCCTCATCGTCGACAGTTGAATCGTCAGCATCAGGAGGATCAAAATCCAAATTGTCTAATTCACGTCCGAAGATATCCTTACCTATAGCGTCGGTGATCATTTCACTATGAGTATGCTTCGGACTTCCAAAAAATAATTTAGCCTTGAATTGAATCTCGGGAATATCACTTACATAAATAAAAGGAATATGCCAGTCACACATATTAAGATCATACATTTTAGAAACACTAAACTTACCGACTAATCTAAGCGCTTCATCGTTCATTTCTGTCCATTCGTACAGCACTCTAGACAAGACGCGGTTAAAGTCATTTGACATTTCAGTTATCTCCATTACGATAACTTTGCATAATTAAGCTCGTAGGCCCTCTTTATCTGTTATGCAAATTTAAGTCGGATCACTTCATAAGCATAAAGAGGATATTACATGTTAAGTTTATTTCTGATTATGCAGATTATTTCCTGCGATTGTCAGCCTAATTGCAATTGTCTTATTACATGCGATTGCGACACAAATCTTTTGCTCTCATGCGCTCAAAAAGTAGAACCAAAGTTCGATCTGATTTCGGATAACACACCCAATGCACAACCAACCATAAGCACACCTGAAATAAAGCCATCCACGAATAATAGTCGTCAAACTATTTATTACCCCGCTAAACCATCTAATACTAAAAGATATGTCCGCCCAACGACAAGAAGAACCACCAAAAGCGCTTCATCTAGTTCCTGCTACACATGACCAAAATAATGACTGCTATCGGTCGATAGCCATCATTCAATGATACTCATTCTCTATAACGAATAGAAGGTGTAGTCATGTTGATCTATGAACCACAACAGTCTCTCGAAGTACTGACTCCTAAAGGGATAGGAAGGGTTTGGCTAATCACCGACTACGGTGTACAGACAGAGAAACTGTTCGTAGTAATCATAAACGACACCGGAGAAATATGGGAATTCAGCAATAAAGACATAAAGGCGACAAATAATCTCACAATGGGAAGAGGTAAATGGGTTAAGGAAGGTATCTAAGAGCAATTCTAAACCCCGAGCCGCCTCAAACCCGCTCAAACCCGCTCAAATGCACGGAAAATACCAAGATGAACCCAAGAGTAATAATTCAAGCAGCAGGTAAAAGCAGTAGATGGAAATCAGACATCCCAAAACACCTCGTCCCCATAAACGGAACCACCTTACTCCAAAACACCACCGATAAACTGCTCAAGCATACAAATGACATAATCATAATAGGAAACGATGAATCCTATCAAATAAACGGGACCAAACTTTACATCCCACAAAATAAACACCCAGAATGGTATGACCTAGAAGTCTTCAAAGTAACTGAACCATTATGGAGCGACAAACACACAATCATACTGGCTGGAGACGCATACTACACAGAAGAAGCACTCAAAATAACATTCCAGCCCACAAGTACCTGGAGATGGACGCTCAGAGCAACACCATCGACCAAAACCGGTAAACCATACAAAGAAACATTCGCACTATCCATACATCCAAGCCAATATTCATTATTTAAAAGTAATATCGATAGATTAATAAGACTCACAACCACCAATTTTTCAAACTGGAGATTACTAAGCAAATTGATAAATCTGACACATAAAGAAGGATTAGCATTAATCTACGATCTCAATAACGACCAAGTCGCCCATAAAATAATAGAACACCCAAATGTCGCCCACATAGACGACATGACGGAAGATTTTGACACCATAGAAGATTATTTGATCTGGATTAAACGACAGGCAAACTTAACAACTTAGCAGAAGGATCAGGTACCTTCACATCAGACCCACACTCACTCAACTGCAGCAAGTTTAACAAAGACCCACTCGCCACAGCAGCCTCCACCTTCCTAATCAAACCAGCTTGATCACAAATACTACTAGGCTTAATCCTATTATGAATATTAGCACACATCCCCCAACATAACCCCACCACAGGACAAGCAACGCAAACCGGATCATTCAAAATAGGAATAGAATCACTAACCAAACGCCGATAATTGCCTAAAACCACATCCACTTCATCAGTCAAATACCCCACCCGAGACACATCGCCAGACTCAAAATAATCAGCATACAACTCACCACCATCATCCACGATAAAATGAGAATTAGTTCGATACTTGCAACAAACCCTATTACTCACAAAAGAAGAAGCAGTAGACTTAAACAAATCAGTCTGAACAGGCTTCTGCCGCGTCGGAACAACAGTACCAGACTTAATATTCTCAAACTTCACCCCAGCCCTCAACATATCTAAATGAAACCGCTTAACCACATCGATCCCAAAAACCTCCTCAGACAAAGCAGCCTGAACATGCAACTGCTCACGCAACCCAGCCCAAATCAACCGCTTGATATTATTATAAGTGACACTATAAGGATCGAACCCATCTAAACTCTTACGCTGCATATTATGAGTAAACTCAGTCCCATCAACACTAATCGTAAAATCATCTAAAGACTGAAATAACTTAAAACTATCATCATCCAAAATAGTCCCATTGCTCGTCATCCCATACTTCACATCCAACCAATCAGGCTTCGCAGCAATAAAATCAAGACACAACTTACTATTCAGAGTAGCCTCACCGCCAACAAAGGTAACACGACAAGACTTAAAATCTGGAAACCGGACTTTATATCTCTCCAAAAACTCAACCCACTGAGACACATCAATAGCAGAATCCCCAGACTTCTGTAACTTATGCATCACAAAACAATGGGAACACCGGAGATTACAACGCCAAGTCGGAATCACATGAAAATTAACATTACCACCACCACTAAACTCATCTAAAACAGCCTTCACAGAATCAAGACCTTGTCCGACGCCAAAAAGATTAGCAGACAACACATTCTCAGCACTATCGCACGGCAAGACCTTCTTTGTAGTCAAATTGACATAACTACCATTAAACTCGACAACATGACTACCAATAAGCATCTAAATCCCTCAGATTATACCTGAAAACAAGGGCAAACCGCACAACCAGGATCCCCAATATTCAAAGCAGCACTATTAGCATAAGCTGTCATTCTCTCCTTAATAACATGCTTATCCACCCTCTCCAAATCCAAATCACTCACAATAAAATCCTCAACACACTCCGGCAATTCACTAAGACTCAACATATTCACCTCCACTAAAGTAAAGATTAACTACAAGTAGAAGGGCAATTGCAAGGAGGTTCATCGAAAGTAGTGTTCTGAGCATAAGTAATCATCCTCTCAGGCACCACCCTCCTCTCCACCCTCTCCAAATCCAAATCACTAACAATAAAATCCGCCACCACCAAAGGAACATCACACAAAGCAACCATCACAACCCCTCCACAAAAGAAGAAACACGAACACCACCACCACTCCAACAAACAGGACGCTTCCGCCCCACATAAAAACAAGAACCCCTCACAAAATTAACCACCCTATATTTACCACTAAAAAAATCAAACAACCGATCCAAACCAACCCCCAACTCACCCACACCACCAAAACCAACAACATAAAAAACAGTCAAAACATCAAAAACCTGCAAAAACTGCAACAACCTAAAACCAAACAAACCAACCACCAACCCAGAAACATCAACCAAACCCCCAGACACATCAAACAACTGCCCACAAAAATGAGAAATAAAAGTAGAATCAACACCCCACAACCCACACCCACACCTAAAAACACCCCCATCACAAACCAAAAAATCATCAACCAACCCACCACCCCCAAAACCCAACAAATTACCACCAACACCCAAAGGAACACCCAAACCACCCAAACAAAACAAAGGCAAAAAATGCCTCACCCCAAACCGACAACCCCAAAAACCAACACCAGAACCCCAATCCATCATCTGATCATTAACCAAAACCCCACAAGAATCAAAAAAAGGAACATCATCAGTATTAACAACAGACAACAACACCTTATCCAAAAACAAACCCGACAACACACCCCTAAAACCCACATCACCAAACAAAAACAAAAAAACAAAACTCCTACCTAATAAATTCAAACCACCAAACAACCCAAATAAACCCAACAACCTACGCCTCAAAAGAAAAGGATCAACACCATAACCCACACGCAACCAACCACCACACAAACTATTAAAATCACTACGCGTAAAAGAAATCTCACTCCCAGCCACCAAATGCAAACCAATAGAAAACCCAACACCACCAGACTTCAAAAAACGCTCAACACCAAATAACCAAAAATGACTAAAAGGCAACTCAAAAACCGAACCATCACCCAAACTACCATTACTATACAACCTAGCACAAGGAACACCACCAGGAACACAACCCTCTAAATCACCAAAAAAAGGAACACCATGCCCAACAATCACAGACAACAACTCATCACGAACACAAACATCGGAAGGGGAAGAAAAATAAGCAGAAAAACACTCAACCAAACGACTTTGATCAACCATAAAGAGACCCAAGAGAAAAAAAGGAAGATATGCTTGTATATACCGACCCTAATCCTAGAACAAAAGAGAAAAAAAGTAAATAAAAACCGGCACAGAAAAAACGCCAGTGAAAGAATGTTAAAGGGGAAAAGGGGGGCTTCGATATCCCTCCCCCGGATAGACAGTCGTCCGCGCGTCGGAATGTCTTCCGTGCGAAAGGAAGTGCCTTCCTTGGCAATATCTTATCTACTTTTTGTGTTTCCCTGGTTAACTTGGTGGTGTTTTGATATCGTAACGTTTGGTTAATTGGTTAATTTTGGTTTGTTTAACGGGTATTTGTTAATTTGGTACAGTGGTTCGTTAATTTCTTCGTTAATTTGTTAATTTTGTTCGTTAATTTTTTGGGGGATTTATGGCTAAGGTGGTTAGGGCTTTGTCTTCTTTGGAGAGTGGTTTGGTGGTGGAGAATATGCGTTTGGTGGGTTGGTATATGAAGAGGGTGTCGCGTCATTTGTATGGTGAGGATCCAGAGGGGTTTGAGCAGGAGTTGTATTTGGCGTTGATTAGAGCTGTGCAGTCTTTTGATGCTAATAAGGGTTCTTTTACTAATCATGCGTTGTGGCAGTTTCGGGGTGCTTTGTCTTCCTGGATGGCTATGAGGGTTAAGCATCTTGGGGTGCGTAGTTTGTCGGGTGGTGAATTGAGTATTGATATGGAAAAGGTTGAAAATGTGGAGTTGAATAAGTTTAGGGATTGTTTGTTAGGTTTGAGTGAGAAGGAGAAGAGTGTTTTTCCGTTTGGTAGGCGTTATTTTGGTAGGCGGGATAAGAATTTGAGGGTTGGGTCTACTAAGTTTGGTGATGAGAAGTTGGGGAAGAAGGTGTTGGCGAAGGTGAAGAGTCGTTTTGCGAACTCTGGTTATTGAGGTTTGTGGTTTCGGGCAAATTTTACATTGTAAAATTTGCCCGAAAATTCTTTTCTTTGTTAGTTTAAGCCTAAATATTGCATAAAACTTTTTACTGTCATGTCGCCTGTAGATTTGGAGCCCATGATGCCGGTGCTTACGGCGAAATTGGT
>Ga0114970_10002956_pt1 | contig 12637 bp, 13 predicted proteins | sample M_140205_XF_Meta_FD_87030 | JGI IMG/M metagenome (GOLD analysis project Ga0114970, IMG submission 87030) | Freshwater microbial communities from Lake Montjoie, Canada to study carbon cycling - M_140205_XF_MetaG | ecosystem: Environmental > Aquatic > Freshwater > Lake | place: Lake Montjoie... | reverse complement strand
ATAATTTTAATAAAATATCTTCATATTTATTATTTTTAAAATAATTTATTGTTGATTTATATACTGATGATTCTTGATATTTTTCTAATGTTAATGGAAATATATTTATCCAATTTACATACAAATGATTAGAACATCTATAAATTGTATGGATTATTATTTGTAAATTAATATATAAATCTCTTGTATTCCAATTATATTCCTCTTTTTTTACATTTTGTTCATTTTCATCAAAAAACATACGATCATATTGAATATTTGATACATATTGATTATTCTTTTTTTGAATGCTAATATCACTTAAATTACGTAAATTTTTAAAATTTTCAAAATTATTATCATCTTTCATATATGGAAATAATAAAAAAATTATCATTCGTAAATCCTGATTATTATTTTTTGATAATTGTAAAGAAAATTGTTCTTGATTTTCAAAATGAAATCTATTATAAATCAATTGTAATATAAAATTAACAGAATTTTTAATTATAATTTTTTCATTTATATTTAATATTAAAAATAATGCATCTATTTCAGTATTAACAAATTGAGTAAAATTATTATTAAATGAATAATTTCCTCCAAATTGATTAAAATCCATATATATATTGTTTTTATTCTCCATACAAAATAAAGAATATTATTTTTGTAAAAAGTACATAAAATATATATAATATTATAATAAATAAATGAATAGTTTAAACCCACCTCAAAAATTATCAAGAGAAGAATTAATTAATAAGTTACATAATAAAATAAATAAATTACATGATGAACGATATAAACCAAGTGCACAACAAATGAATAAGATTGAAAAAGAAATGAAATTAGAAAAAAAATTAAATGATAATGATCCACGAGTTACACAATTAATGAAAGATTATTTTATACATGCTATGAAAACATATCCTACACAAAATATATTAGATCCGCATTCATTATTAGAAAATGAAGATGAATATAAATTAAAATTTTTAAATTTTTGTATAAAATTATTAAAAAAAAGTAATAATGATTTAGATATATTAAAAAATCCATATTGTAATTATATGAGAGAAGTATTTAGTATGAATCAATAAAAATAATAAATATATATATTATGAATAATATCTTTGTATTTTTCATAATATTATTAATATTTATAATATATATAAAAATAAATAAGGAATCATATACAAATCAAACAACAAATATAGTATACAAATGGAGTAGTTCAAAAATAGAGCAATTAGAAAATCTAAACAAGTATAAGGAAGATATTTTAAGTGAAAATCCTAAAATTATTTATATACATGATTTTATAACTCAAGAAGAAGCAGATCATATTATTAACCTAGCAAATGAATTAAAAAAACCATCAACAATTGATTCAAAAGAAAGTCCAGTATCATTAGAAACAAATATACGATCATCAAATACTGCACATTTAGGAAAAAGTAGAGATTATGTTGTGAAAAATATTGAAAGAAAAGCAAGTGAATATGCAAATACAAATATAAATTATATTGAACCATTACAAGTAGCAGTATATGAAAAAGGACAAAAATATAATCCTCATTATGATTTTTTTAATTCAGATTCAGTTGTAATTGAAAAATATGGAAATCGAACAAAAACAATTCTAGTCTATTTAAATGATTTATCTGAAGAAGCAGGTGGTAATACATATTTTCCAAAATTAGATTTAAGAATAAAACCAAAAAGACTTGACGCTATTTATTTTGAAAATATGAATAATGGTAATGTAAATTATGATACATTACATGCAGGTGAAGAAATATTAAATAATAGTAAAAAATATGCAATTAATATATGGTTTAGAGAAAAAGAAATTAATTTTGCCAATTAATAGTACCAACATATTTTTCTATTTTTTTAAATATATTACTATTAAAAAATCCAGAATAAGCTATTTGAGGTGAAGGATGTATTGATTCTATTATTAAATGATTAGATTTATCTATTAATTCTTTTTTCTTCTGAGCATGTTTTCCAAATAATACAAAACATACATTTTTTGTATTTTTTGATATTTCTTGTATTATTATATCAGTATATTTTTCCCATATATTTGCATGTATGTTTTTTGTTGTATTTAATAAAGTTAATGATGTATTTAATAATAATATTTTTTCTCTAGATGCCCATTGTGTTAAATCACCATTTGTAAAAGTATATTTATTATTATATTCAATATTAATCTCTTTAAAAATATTATTTAATGTTTGTGGTATACGAACATTATTTGGTACAGAAAATGCTAATCCTGTTGCTAAATCAATATTAGAATATGGGTCTTGACCTAATATGACAATTTTTAATTCAGATAATTTAAAAAATGTAAATGGTAATAAAAGTTTATTATGAGAATAATTTGGAATTGTTTTACTATTTGATGAAATTAATAATTGAATTATATCATTATATAATTCAAAATGTAATATTTTATTCCATGATTTATCAATATTTAACATATATTTAATAAATATAATATTTAATATTATATTTATTATTGTAAAAATCTTTAGATTTTATAAAAAATAATTATTCAATTCATTTATATTAATTTCTCTATATAATATATTAAAGATGTCTTCACCAAGTGTAGAACCATGCCCTGAACCCGTACCCTATTCTACAACTAAAGATGCATATATGGCTGATATTGATTTCCCTACAAGTGATCCCGTTGTATTCAGCGCAAAACCATCTTTTATTGAAGTTGACTCAATTGTAGCCAATCAAGTAGGAGCTGTTACAAATCCTGTTTCGGGTAATACCAAAGAATATAACATGGAACCTGTAATGCCTGTTGTTTCGGATAGCAATGCAAATCCTGTTCTTTCATCTTCTACTGGTTCTGATATAAATGCTCCATATACATTATCTTCGTCAAATACATCTGACTTTTTATCCATAAATAACGTTGAATCATTTAATAATAATAAAGTAGCAAAACCAGTTCATAAATCTCCAGAAGCAAAAAAAGAAATAGCTAATCAAATTGTAGAATCTTTTGCAAATCCAGTTTCAAATCCAGTTTCAACACCAGTTACACCAAATGCAATGAAATTATCGACTAATAATAATTTAGCTTCATATATTACAAATAATCAACCAAAAATAAATAGAACAAACAATCTAAAAGAACACTTTGGTTCATCAAAAAATATGAATTCAAATACAATGTTAATTATTTTACTTGTATTCGGTGCAGGTGTTGTTTATTACATGCTTCACAAAGATACTGTAAATAATCAATTATCGCAAATTGATTTTTCAAAAATACCAATCTTAGCTGAATTAAATGATCCTAATGTATCAAAAAATAATAAATTAATGATTATTGTCGGTATTGTTGTTGTTGTTTTTATATTATTACAAGTGCTATAAAAAATAATTTAATATTTTATATAAATTATTTTTTAACTATATTATATAAATTTGTTAATTTCTGTTTAAAAATATCAAGTACATCTTTTGGTAAATTATATACTTGTATATCTTGCCATGTATAATTAATAAAATTAATTATTTCATAATTAAAATCTCGTTGTTGATAATCATTAATAAATATTGTATTTAATTTATTTTGTTGTAATACATAATACTCTTTTTCTTTTATTGTAGCCCATGTTTTTTTTACTGGTCCTGGGATTTTATCATTATTCATAATTGTAGCATTGTATTTACTATTAAATAATTCCATTATTTCAATATTTGTTTGAGAAACTGATATATTTGTAAGAATTGTTGGATTAAATATACCATTTGTTTCATAGGATGGTGTAGATAATTCACCATTATTATATATATTGTTCATATATTCATATTTGAAAAAATTATTAAATTTGATATTTTCGTAAATTACGAATTACTTCATAAACCATTTTACAATCAATTTCATTATATTTTATTACATTTGTTGAATCCCATTTCTTATTATTATAATAATATTGTCTTACACCAGACGATGATCCAATTAAATTATTTTCCCATGAAAGATTTGTTAAATTATTTTTACATAATATTCTTCCTATTTCTTTTAATCCATATCTTCTTGCACCTTTAAAATTAATTTTATTTACAACACAAAATTTATAAGCATCAACCCATTCTATATTTGATATTGTATTTTCTAAATTAAATTTTTTAACTATATTCATTAATATTTTTTTATCTACATTTGACCATGTAAATATTCTACAAATATTTGTATCTTTGATTTTATTAATTATTTGAATGATATTTTCACACATATTTTTTCTCGATTTTAATGATATATCTTTTAATAATACATAATTAAATTTCCATTCTTCTTTATTATCTATATATCCAATACCACATAAATATGGTATGTTTTCATCTTCATCAAATGAATACATATATTCAAAATCCAAGAAAATTTCAACTATATTTTTAGCTTGTTCAGGTACCTTATATTTACCTTTAATTGGTACTGTTAATTTCTGATTATCTAATAATACATTTACTAATTGTTCAGTTTTTCCAGTGAAACCTAATTTATTTGCACTAATTTTTTCATCTAAATAACTATTTATATTATTGCTTATTCCAATCATTCTATTTTTTGCTCCAACATATCCAATTAATGTTAATTCATTTCTATCTTCCGCTATATCTAATTTTCTTTTTTTAAACGGTTGATCATTTTGATTTTTCATATTTGGATATGAATGATTATATTTTGGCGTTATTTCATTAAAATTATCTATATTCGTATTCAATTCATGTAACCAATTACATCCTTCTTCCGTTTTAATTACAATATTACTATCTTTTACTAAAAAATCAATTACTCCTAATTTATCAAATGGATCATTATTTTTTTCCACAATTAATTCACCGTTTTTTATTCTCTGTTGTTTCCAACCTCTACCTAATATATATGCACTTTTTGGTAAATATCCTTGCATATATCCTAAAATAGTATTATATATACATAATTGTGATTTAAAAACATTAATCATTCCTTCATTACGAACAGTTATATTATCTACATTTAATTGTAATCTATGAAATTTAATATCTACAATTACATAATGACAATTATTTGTTTTATTACATGATGTATAATAATGCGGATATATCATATTAAACATTTTTTCAATCCAATCTGCTCGTATTAATAAATCAACACATCCAAATAATTTTTTTTCTGGATAATGTAACACTGCTTGATGTATAATTGGAATTCCATTTTTCATTGCACTTATAGTCTTTTTATATTTTTCAATATCTCTTGCTTGATAACTTTCTGCTATTTTTGTAAAATATAAATAATATTTTTGTATTATTTGATCAATTATATCTCTTTCATATTCATTACCCATTGTCATTCTTTCTAATACATCTGATTCTTGATTTAGATTTGAATAATTTTCATTAGATAATAATTTTCTTTTTTTATTCATTACATCTAATATAGTATCATCCATAATATAATTTTTTATTCCAGATGCTTTTATCCAATTATCCGTTACATTGTGATTACTTTTAATTTTATATATAGGATCGTTAGTATAATGTAAAACATTTGAAAATTTTTTATTTTTCATATCATATATCAATATGCTAAATTTTGTAATTTTTGTTGCTTCACATACATCATGAATATATTTTGTCCATTTAATTGGCAAATCTTCTTTTGCCAATATATTATTGTATGTTGGATATACATCGATCAATGCATCATTAGACCATCCATATAAATCATATGATATATTATTTTTTTTATATTTATTTGAAATTGGAAATTTATTTACAGAATTAGGTAATAAATATCTATAATTTTTATAATGGACTTTTTTTATATTTTTTAATGGTATTGTAAATTCATTTAATATTCTTGTAATATCTTTATTAATTTGCATACTATCAATAATTCTAATATGTTTATTTTTTTATATTTTTAATTTCTACAATAAAATATGAGTAATAATAATTCAATTGGTATACATGTATTTAGACGAGATTTACGTATAGAAGATAATGTTGCATTACATTTATTATCTAAACAAGTTAAATATATAGTTCCTATTTTTATTTTTGATCCATTTCAAATTGATATAACTTCCGAAAATAAACATTATCGTTCTGATCCTGCTGTTAGAATAATGATTGAATCATTAGACGATTTAAATGAGGATTTAAATAACAAATTACATTATTTTTATGGTACACCAGCTGATGTATTAGAAAAATTAATTAAAACATTAAAACCGACTCATGTATCCTATAACGCTGATTTTAGTAAATATTCATTAAAAAGAGATAAATTAATGGATAATGTATGTAAGAAACATGATATTGAATTAATAAAATTTATGGATGATAATTGTCTAAATAAAATGGAATTATATCTAAATAAAAATTCTATTTATAAAGTATTTGGTGCTTTTTATAAACATGGTATAAAAGTAGATGTACGTGAACAAGTTTCAAAACCTACAAATTTTATTAAAAAATCTATTGATTTTATTTATAAAAAAGATATACATCATTTTTATGATAAATCTCATACAAATTTAGTCAAAGGCGGCAGAACAAATGCATTAAAAATATTACATCATTTAAATACATTCAAAGATTACGAACAACATCGTGATTTACTCGTATATAATACAACTTTTTTATCTACTTACATGAAATTTGGATGTGTTTCAATAGTAGAAGTTCATGATATTATGAAAAAACATAAATTAACTGCTTTAATACGACAATTATATTGGAGACAATTTCATTTTATATTATCAAGATTTAATTATAATAATTATAATTTTAGCGATGATTTTTTTCCTAATGTAAAATGGAAAGATGATACAAAAGAAGCAAAAGCTCTTTGGTCAGGAAATACTGGATTTCCATTAATAGATACTGGTATTCGACAATTAATTGAAACTGGATATATGCATAATAGATTACGATTATATGTATCTAATTTTGCAATCAAAGTATTACATCAAAATCCATTTGATAATATATGGGGTGGTCAAGTTCAATTTTCAAAGATGTTAATTGATGCATGTTATGCAAATAATTATGGTAATTGGAATAATACATTAGGACCATATGATATTCCAGGATATCGATATGGAAAAGCAAATACCAAAAGTGGTAGAATATATGATCCAACAAATTTTAAACGATGGGATCCAAAATTAGAATTTATTCGAAAATATATACCAGAGTTAAAAAATGTACCAGATAAAGATGTATTTAATTGGCACAAAACATATACAAAATATGATACAAAATATATTCCAATTGTTGATTTTCAAAAAAGAAAAGAAGAATGGTATATATTAACTCAAAAAAATTAATTTTTTTAAATATAATAATATTATATGGATAAATATACTATATATATTTTAACATTAATAATTATTTATTATTTATTTATTTCTAATAAATTATTTGATAAAAAAATAGATGAAAATATGAAACATATTCCAGTTATAATAACATTGTCTGCTACATTTTTTATAATTATATTATCTATTACTATTATATTTGTATTTAGAACAACATATTATATAAATTATCTTAATAAAAATAATAATGATACTATAATTAGTTTTAATAGTATACGTAAAATAAATTTATCTATACCAAATGAATTTATTAACCCATTATTAAATATATCTAAACAATATGGAAATCGTATTGAAATACCTCGTAAAAGACAAAAAGCAATTAGTCTTAATATATTAAAAGATAATTTACCTGAATTAATTACATGGTATCAATCTTTACCAGAAATAATATCAAAAATAATTCAAGATAATATAATAATTACTCCATTAACACAACCAAATAGTTTATGTTTAATTGTATATGAAAAAGAAGGTGATTATATCGATTGGCATTTTGATACTAATCATTATAATGGTAGATTTTTTACATTATTATTACCTGTAACATTTATACCAACATGTGGTAATTATCAATATATAGATGAAAACAAAACAGTTCAAACAGTCATGTTGGCTAAAGATGAAGCTGTAATATTTGAAGGAGATAAAGTATTTCATAGAGGTAAAAAATTATGTAAAAATCAAAGAAGAGTTGTTTTATCATGTACATTCTCAACATCAATTGAAATACCTATGTTAGAAAAAGTATTTCAAAAAATTAAAAATATTGGTATATTTGGAGAATTATAAATTAAAAATAATATAATAATATGGATAAAAATCATATATTATTATTATTTTTAGGTATTTTTATATTTATTATTTTTTATAAATCTTTCGAAAAATTCCCATACGGAAATTATACTAGAAGTGAAACGCTAGGTAGATTGTTACCTAGATCGAGAGATCGAGATACTGATTCAAAATATCATTTAAATACAGAAGAAAATAATATAGAAAATGAAGAAAAAAATGATGCTGAAGTTAATCATATTCAATTAAATCACGATGAATCTGTTGAATCAAATAATTATATTTGGGATAATACTAATCATTTTCCATATGGCGGATATATTTATGATAGATCATATCCTGTATATTTAGCTAAAAATATATGTCCTCCTGAAACACCATATTATAACACAATAAATGGTTTATGTATTGCTGTTGATATTCCTAATAAATCTACTGAAATATCACAACTTACAAATATTCCTACAAACACACCTGCAACATTCTTACCTATAGATACATCTATGGATAAAACAAATTATGCATCTATATAAAAATGAGTTTATAATACTAATTTATATTCAAACTAGTATTATGAATAAATCAAAATCAGAAAGTTCTACAGAATCTACTGATTATTCTTCTAGTAATTCTTCCGATAATTCTACATCATCTGAAGAAGAAGATTTTCAATATGAAGTATTTCAAAATGATTATTTAGTATTATATAAATTAGGTTCAGGTGCATTTTCAACTGTATGGTTATCTTATAAAATTAGTAAAAATGAATTTTATGCAATTAAAATTCAAAATCATGATTCATATGATGAAGGTGTATCAGAAAAAAATTGTTTAGAAATTACATCATCTTTACCAACAGATTGTTTAATAAAGTTAATTGAATCATTTGAATTAAAACAAAATGGTAACATATATTTATGCATGGTATTAGAATTAGCTATTGACAGTGCATATTATTTTTTAAAAAGTTTTCGTGAAAGAAATACTGGTTTTCCTCCCAATGTAATGAAAAAATTACATGAAAACGTATGTGAAGGATTAAGTTATTTACATGCAAATGAATTATTACATACTGATATTAAACCAGAAAATATATTAGTATGCGGTAAAGATAAAAAAATAGAAATTTTAAAAGATAAATTAGAAAAAATTAAATTTAAAGAAGCATATGATTCTCAAATTGAATTATTTAAGAAAAAATTTGATTTAACAAAGAAAAAAGATAAAGAGAAATATCGAAAAGGAAAACGTAATATATTATTAAAAATTGTTGATCAATTAGCCAAAGTATTAAATATTGATGAAATATATGATAATTTAACATATTTAAATTATACTGATGATGAATTATTAAATTGTACATTTAAAATAGCTGATCTAGGTACAATTCATTCATTAGATAAAATGAATAAAGAAAAACGTTTTCCTTGTATACAAACTAGATATTATCGTGCTCCACGAGTTATACTAAAACTACCATATGATTACAGTATTGATTATTGGTCACTTGCAACAATGTATTATGAATTAGTTGAAGGTAAAATAATGTTTAATCCTCATCATACAAATAAATATAAAACAGATGAAATTCATTTATATGAAATAATGCAATGGATTGGTAAACCAGAAAATCTTGAATTAAATAATACTGCATTTAAACATTTTTTTAATGATAATCATGATATAGAATATAATAAATCTGATATTGTAATTGATAAATGGCATCCTGATGTATTACAATTTTTTAATACATGCTTGAAATGGTAAATAAATTATAATATAAAATAAAAAGTAACATATTTGTTTCTTCTGATTTAATTTTCAGATCGTATATTTTCTAACAAAAAATTATTTCAGACAATATATCTGAAATAATTTTGGCATAACTCAATCATCATAATTAGGTAATCCACCCACAAATTCTAGTGGATAATTACGAGGTGGCAGACGAAACGTATTATTATTGATATCGTTTTTTACATTTTTACGCAAATTACTATCGGAATTTGCACCGTTATTTACTTGACGTTTAACACCTTGAGACCGTTGAGAACGTGGAACACGTGATACTGGTTGATTTTTACCCCGCCGACTTCCACTACTCATACTCTTCGCCATTTGATCTTTCGCAAATATATCGCCTTGGTAGCCCATCTTATAATAATAGAACCAATGAACGTGATATATATATTTTTTTTCAATTTTTACTAAAATTGAGAATAATATATAATAGTATATATATTATATATTATATATACTATATGAATACAATAGATTCCAAAGATGTTCTCTATATCTATATAGATGGATCCTGCCTAAATAACCAATCCAAATCTAATAAATGTGGTGGTTATGGGGTGTTTTTTGGGGATGATGACCCTAGGAATGTAAGCAAATATCTAGAGCACCATAAAATAACCAATAATACAGCTGAATTAATGGCTTGTTTAGAAGCATTAACTATATTAGAAAAAAGTACAAATTTACCTCCTAAAATATATATTGTAACTGATAGTAAATATCTATATCAATCATGTATTGAATGGATACCTAATTGGGAGAAAAATGGCTGGGTTAGTAGTACTGGTAAACCGGTATTAAACAAAGATTTATTTGTACAGATACGTGAAAAATATAAAAAAATACGACCCATTTTTAAACATACCAATTCTCATACTAGTGAACCTTCTGATAAAACTTCATTAGAATGGAAAATGTGGTATGGTAATATGAAAGCCGATTATTTAGCTACTCAAGCATCACATAAGAAAAATTGAATATTTTTTAATTTATAACATTTATAATAAATGTTATAAATTTTCAAATGAATGTCAACGGAAAGACCAAAATTGTTGTAACTGGTATTACAGATATGAATGATTATATTCCTATAAATATGGATATTGATATACAAATTCATGATAAATATATTGATATTACTGTTAGGGTTGATCACCCTTTTCAATTTGGGAAATGGGACGATCACCCATTTTCTCTAATTAATTACAATCCTACAAATAATATATATTTTAATAGCTATTCAAATCGTATTACAAAAACTCGATCTACTCTAACATTGCTTTCTGAACTTTTAACACCTGCTCCAATACATATTAATCATACGACTGATTGTACACATCGTGGACAAATAATTGCTGCATTAGATCATTTTTGGGACTAATTTTAATTTATTAACATATTTTTGATACTTATTGTAATAACCACCTAAAAAATATTTACCACTATAAGGTTCACCTGGAGTAGTATCAATTTGTAATTCTTTTACATTTGTAATATTTTGTCTACATGAAGGACATGTATTACGTTCTATACGCCACCTGTTTATACATTCTTTGTGAAATATATGACCACAATTTAATATACTTAATTTTGTATTATTTGCATATATTTCCTGACATATTTTACATTCATTTTCACCTAAATTTATTCTTGCAATAATTGGCGGTGATGATGGTATAATTTCTTCTAATCGATTTACTATATCTATATATTTGTACATTCTTGCAACTCTTAATGCTTCATCATTTCTAGCATGTACATTTGCACCTAATTCTATTAATCTATTTACTATTTCTAAACGATGAGTCTCAATTGCCGCTATTAATGCACTTTCATCTCGAGCATGTATATCTGCACCTACTTCTATTAATCTATTTACTATTTGTATATGACCATTACCAATTGCCGCTATTAATGCACTTTCATCTCGAGCATGTATATCTGCACCTGCTTCTATTAATCTATTTACTATTTGTATATGACCATTACCAATTGCCGCTATTAATGCACTTTCATCTTGAGCATGAATATCTGCACCTGCTTCTATTAATCTATTTACTATTTGTATATGACCATTTTTAGATGCCACTATTAATGCCTGATCATCGTGAGCATGTATATCTACACCTAATTCAATTAATCTATTTACTATTTGTAAATGACCATACACAGATGCCACGAATAATGTCTGATCACCTCGAGCATGAATATCTGCACCTAATTCAATTAATCTATTTACTATTTGTATATGACCATTTTCTGATGCCACTATTAATGCCTGATCAGCTAGAGCATGTATATCTGCTCCTAATTCAATTAATCTATTTACTACTGTTAAATGACCATTTGCAGATGCAGTTATTAATGCTTGATTATTTTGAGCATGTATATCTGCACCTGCTTCTATTAATTTTTTTACTACTTCTATATGACCTTTTTTTGATGCATATATTAATGGTAGTCCATCATATGCATTAACATCTGCACCTGCTTCTATTAATCTATTTACTATTTCTAAACGATCATTCTCTGATGCCAGCATTAATGCTTCTTCATCTTGAGCATGTACATTTGCACCTGCTTCTATTAATCTATTTACTATTTGTATATGACCCATTCTAGATGCCACTATTAATGCATAATCATCT
>Ga0114970_10002951_pt1 | contig 12653 bp, 10 predicted proteins | sample M_140205_XF_Meta_FD_87030 | JGI IMG/M metagenome (GOLD analysis project Ga0114970, IMG submission 87030) | Freshwater microbial communities from Lake Montjoie, Canada to study carbon cycling - M_140205_XF_MetaG | ecosystem: Environmental > Aquatic > Freshwater > Lake | place: Lake Montjoie... | reverse complement strand
GCTGTAGATGTTCTATCTGCCGGATCTGCACCGAAAGATTCAATTAACCCCATTGCAATAGAAGCAATGGCCGAAGTTGGTATCGATATTGCCAATAATGTTCCAAAGATATTGACTTCCGAAGCTGTTCAAGCCTCGGATGCAGTTGTCACAATGGGTTGCGGCGATGCATGCCCGTTCTACCCAGGTAAGCGATATGAAGATTGGGTTTTAGAAGATCCAGCAGGTCAAGGTATTGAATACGTGCGAGTAATTCGTGATGAGATTAAGCGCCGCGTAGAAGTCTTACTTTCCGAACTGCTTACTTAATCTTCTCTCCATTTTTATAGAGATTAATAATCTTAATCTCCCTTACTTCATGTGGATTTACTTCTAATGGGCTTTGATCCAGCACTACAAAGTCGGCACGCATTCCAACCTCAAGCTTTCCAACTTCATGCTCTCTAAAGAGTTGATATGCAACGTTTGAAGTATAAAACTGCATTGACTGCTCGATAGTTATCGCCTCGTGCTTGCTCCAACCTTCGGCAGGTTCACGATTTGTATCTTGACGGTGCACAGGTACGGCTAATGCGTGAAGTGGAATCTGACTTGTAACAGGCCAATCACTTCCAAAACTAATCATGGCACCGGATTCAATCATTGTACGTAGTTGATATTGACGGTTATTTCGTTCTACACCCAAGCGCGGAAGAATGAGCTCTCTATTCATTGGATCTAAGTAAGTCCACAGTGGCTGATAGTTTGCAATGATTCCCAGTTGGGCAAAGCGAGCAATATCATCAGGATGAATTAACTGGGCATGTGCAATTACTGGACGTCGATCACGAGGCGGATTGATACGTATCATCGCTTCAATAGCATCGAGTGCTTGGCGAACCGCTGCATCACCAATTGCATGTATGTGCACCTGAAAATTCAGTTCGTCAAATTCCACTAGGGAATCGAGTAACTCATCTGAGGACCAAATCATTAGCCCAGTGCTTTCTGGCTGATCTATATAAGGCTCCATTAACGCTGCCGTACCTGCAGATAAGGCTCCATCGGAGATGAATTTAATCGTTGAAGCACGCAAGTTTTGTGGATTAGATAGAGCGTCAATCTCGGCTCTTAGTCGATTAAAGTGCGAAACATTATTCTTCCACTTATTGGGTTCGGCTAAAAAGCAGAGATTCATATCTACGCTCAGCTGCCCGGTTTGAGCAGCAGTTATGTAGACCTCGGCCATTCCATCTTCGACCCAGGCATCTACAGCCGTTGTTACACCAACTTCTCGTAGCGCTTTACAAGCAAGGGTCAACGCATGAACTTCTTGCGCCATCGTAAGGGCGGGTGCATGTTGAAGTATTAAATCAATCGCCGCTGGTTCGCGCAAAGTTCCTTTGGGTTCGCCATTTTCTCTTCGTGCGATGGTTCCGCCAGAAGGATTTTCTGTGCCTGCATGAATTCCGGCAATCTCTAAAGCTTTAGAGTTAACCCAAATTGTGTGATGATCAACAGCATGTAAAACAACTGGGCGATCAATAACAGCAACATCTAACCAGTGGGCATCGAAGTCACCACGCTCAACGATGGCTGCTTCATATGCTCCACCGATAATCCATCTCGAATTCGGATTAGCATCTGCAAATCTCTTTACCTCAGCCACAATCTCTGCCACTGACTGCAGACCATTTACTTTTGGTCCCTGTGATTCGCGCCCAGCAAATAAAGGGTGTGCGTGCCCATCGGCAAAAGCTGGCATTACAAAAGCACCTGCTAAATCAATTGTCTCCTCGGCGCTTCCTGAAAGCGCATCTGAGCCAAGTGCCTTAACTCGACCATCTTCAATCAAGAGCGCATTACTCAAATGGCCAAAGTTGCTCCAAACAGAGCCATTGATTAACAGAGTTCTCACAGGCGCAAGAATATGCGAGTAAAAGACTCCTACGCTATTTTTGAGTCATGAATTTCAAGGCATATTCGAGCGTTCTTCTGACAGCAGTTTTTTTGACAACGCTCTCAATGCCTTCTCAAGCGGCAACCATCGTTGGCACAAAATGCACTAAAGCCGGAACTTCTAAGACTGTTAATCAAGTCAAATATCTCTGTGTTAAGTCAGGCACGAAACTTATCTGGAAAAAAGGTCCTGAAATCAAGACAACTTCAACACCTAAACCTTCAGCTAGCTCAACACCAATAGCATCAGTTAGCGCAACTCCTAAAGCATCAGTCAGTGCAACACCAACTCCGTCCCAGAGCGCAACACAAAGTGCTACTCCATCTAAGTCGGTGACTCCGAGTGCCACTGCTGCACTAACAAAACTAACTCTAGATGAAGTTAAAAAGCATGATTCGGCAACGAGTTGCTGGAGCATTGTTTATGGAAACGTTTTTGACTTAACTAAGTGGATTTCCAAGCATCCAGGTGGAGCTACTGTTATCCGCGCTATCTGTGGCAAAGACGGCACAAGTTCATTCGAAGGACAACATGCAGGACAAGGAAAGCCAGCAAATCAGTTATCAAATTACTTCATAGGAAAACTAGGTGAATCGGTAAAGCTTTAAAATTTGACTTCAACTTAATTGCTTCTGCGTAAAATAAATAATTCTGGCTAATATGATTCGGAAACCTTTTTCTGTAAATTCCGTAACGAAAGTGTTACTTAAAAAAACTTAAGCACCTAAAAATCACCGTGTTAATCATTTATGATTCGCGGGTGTCTTTAGATAGCGAATACCGTCCAAACTTTCATTTCACTCCGGCGAAAAATTGGATGAATGACCCAAACGGACTGCTCTGGCATAACGGCGAATATCACCTATTTTTTCAACATAATCCATACGGAACAAAGTGGGGACACATGTCCTGGGGGCATGCTGTCTCAAAAGATTTATTGACTTGGACTGAATTACCTGTAGCAATCCCTGAAGGAGAAGATGGAGCGATTTTCTCAGGAAGTGCGATTAGTCATGGCGAAGAAATTGTCGCTTTTTATACTCGCCATACAGACACCAGGCAGGCTCAATGTATTGCGCGAAGTTCAGATAATGGCCGCACTTTCAAAAAGTTTGAAAATAACCCTGTCTTGGATGAAGGTAAGAAGGACTTTCGAGACCCCAAGGTATTTAAATATCTCGATCATTGGATTATGTCTGTCGCTCAGCCGATGGAACGACAAATTTCTTTCTATAAATCATTGGATTTAATTAACTGGCAACACTTAAGTAACTTCGGTCCGGCTGCCGCAACCGATGGCATCTGGGAATGTCCTGATCTATTTCCACTGGAAATGGATGGTGAAGAAGTTTGGGTTCTCTTAGTTTCCTTGAACCCAGGCGGTCTTTATGGATCTGGGACTCAGTATTTCGTTGGTGATTTTGATGGCCAGAACTTTACGCCTCGTTATTCGACGAGCGAACCGCGCTGGTTAGACTTTGGAAAAGATAATTATGCTGGCGTTACTTTTAACGGTGAACCAAGTGGTCGCCGAATCTTTATTGGTTGGATGGCTAATTGGTTAGACGTTAAAGATCACCCAGAAACTTCATGGACTTGTCAGATGACAGTACCTCGAGTTTTGGGATTGGCTCGCTACCAGGGCGAATTATTGTTAACGCAGCAACCGATTTGTGAGACAACTTATGAAATATTTGATGAAATTCCACAATCAGGAGTTATTGAATTATCTGGCTTTGCCAAAGTTGGCTACAACGTAGATCGAAAAGTTATTTTCGTAAATGATTTCGAAGCTCCTTACGAACCCACGAGTGGCAAAATTCATCTCAAGGTATTGGTCGACAAGTCTTCGATTGAACTTTTTACAGCCGATGGTGTACGCACCATCAGCCTTTCACTTTTTCCACCCCTAGGAACTACCCGCGAACTTGTACCCGGATCCCTAGTAGATATCGTTTCGTGACTATTTGAGCCTGAGTACTTCCGCAAAAGACTGTAAAAAACTGTAAAAAGTTGTCAAAATCTTAGGCAAAGCGTTACCTGATTTCGCCATTTTTTGCTCTAAATGGGAAAGGCCGCCTAGTACTTTTTGCGCTACCTGCAACGCACTTAAAGTGCCGCGCGCCACCTTTTGAAAGGAAACTTCATGTCGAAGAAAGTGAAACTGGGAGTATGGCTCCTTGCTTCATCTGTTGCTCTTTCAGTAACAGTTGCGTTGCCTTCTGCAACAGCTGCAACCTGTAAGAAGCCAACAACAGTAACAATGCTCGGAACTATCAAGCCTGAAATTCAGACTCAGTTTCTTGCAGCTGTTGATGAATATAACAAAACAAACAATAAGTGCTATCTCGTTAAGTCGATCCCTGGCGATCGCAAACTAACATTCCTACAAAACGTAACACCGATGTATGCAGCGAAAAACGCTCCAACAATCATGTACGCACTTCAAGAGATTCCTGACATGGCAGATAAGGTCATGGATTGGAAAGGCCAAAAATTAGCCCAACTTGTTTCAAAGGATCTTCTAGCAGCAGCAAACATTGGTGGAAAGCAGGTTGGTGTTCCATCAACTGCCGAAGCATTTGGTCTGCTTTACAACAAGGAAGTTCTTGCCAAGGCTGGTGTTGATCCAAAGAAGATCACAACACGTTCTGAGCTTGAAGCAGCATTCAAGAAGGTTGAAGCTTCAGGAACCGGTGCGGTTCGTTTCTCAAGCATTTGGTGGTCACTTGGTGCGCACTTCACAAACAAATTCTTCGCAAACGCTGCTCCAACACACGAAGGCCGTCTAAAGGTTCTAGATGCGTTGGCAGATGGAACAAAGGATCTTTCTGCTGATCCAGTGTTCAAGAACTACCTAGCTACTTTCGATCTATTGAATAAGTACAACCAAGCTAAGCCAAACACCACTGATACTGAGTACGACTTGTCTGTCGCAGATCTTGCTGCCGGAAAAGCTGCTTTCTGGTTCATGGGTAACTGGGCAGAGCCAAACTTGCTAACAGCTTCACCAAAATCAAACTTCGGAATTATTCCTTTGCCAATCAGTGATGATGCAAAGGCTTACGGAAATAACTCAATTTCTGTAGGTGTTCCTGGTTACTTTATGGTTGACAATATTCAATCAACTTCTGCTCAACGACGTGGTGCAGTTGACTTCCTAACCTGGTTGTACACAACACCTGCTGGTCAGAAGCGCGTTGCTGGACCTGTTGAAGACGGTGGAATGAATTTCATTCCTGTTTACAAGGGTTTCACAATTCAGCCTAAGACAAACATGGCACGTGAAATTTCTTCATACGTAACTGCCGGCAAGACAATCGAATGGATCAACACCTACTACCCAGCAGGTGGACAAGATAAGTACGGTGCCTCTGGCCAGAAGTTGATGGCTGGAAAAATCACCGGCAAGCAATACGCTGCTGAGTTGGAAGCTGCTTGGAAGGGCTCCGTTAAAACATGGCGTGGAGTAGAGAAGTAATTCTTTACTAGTCCTAAGTTATAAATACTTAGTCGAGGTCATCCTGGGTTTTATTACCAGGATGACCTCGCTAATATTTACCCACTGAATTAACTAATTTAAGGTTGGTCGCATGAATACCAAGAGATCGCTTAAGAAGTTCGGCCTATTTGCCGCACTTCCATTGTCGATCTTCTTCATCGTACTTGCGGTGCCTTTCGGTCAAGGTTTATTTTTAACATTTACCGATTGGGATGGCTTCTCATATGAAAAATTTATTGGTGTCGGCAATTACGCTAAGTCATTCCAGGATCCAGAATTTTGGGCAACATTAACTTTCACTTTGAAGTTTGTGGTTGTCTCGCTCTTCGCAGTCAATGCTGTGGCATTTGGGCTAGCGCTACTTGTAACTGCCAAATTGAGAAGTAAAAATATTTTCAGAACTTTCTTCTTTGTTCCAAACCTTATTGGCGGTGTCGTTCTAGGTGTTATTTGGCAATTCATCTTTAACACCGCTCTAGTTTCCATATCCAGCAAATTTGGTTGGTCTATTTTCCAAAGCTCGTGGCTAAACGAAACCAATACGGCATTTTGGGCCTTAATCATCGTTACCGTTTGGCAATCCTCCGGCTACATGATGATCATCTACATAACTGGCCTAATTAGCATTGAGCAGGATGTAATCGAAGCTGCCCGTGTAGATGGTGCTTCAGCGCTACGCACATTACTGGCAATCAAAGTTCCCTTGATGGCCCAAGCCTTCACTATTTCGCTCTTTTTAACGTTACGTGGTGGATTTATGGCCTATGACGTAAACGTTGCTTTAACTGGTGGCGGGCCGTTCCGAACAACTGAGCTCATCTCTATGCATATTTTCCAAGACGCGTTCGCATTTGGAAACTTCGGCACTGGTCAATCTAAAGCTGTGATTATGTTTGCGATGGTTGCTATTGCGGCTCTTGTTCAGGTCTCGGTGAGTAAGCGAATGGAGGTGCAGAGTTGAAAACTCTAAATTTGGCTAGCGGCAACTCAATTGCCAAAAAAGCAACATTTGCAGCAGGATTAGTGTTATCAACTGCCTATTTCTTGCCATTCGTTTTAGTGTTTCTAAATGCTCTAAAGCCCAAGATGGAGATTTTGGCTAACCCGCTTGCTTATCCCAAGTCAATATCTTGGGATAATTTTGAGCAAGCAATGCAGAAAATGAATTTTTTTAGATCACTCACTAACTCCATAATAATTACTGTTTTTAGTGTTTCTGCCCTAATTATCTTCTCCTCAATGCTTGCCTATTACTTAGCCAGAACCAAAACAAAGTTCACAAAGACAGTTTTCTTAATTTTGGTTGCATCTATGATTGTGCCATTTCAAGCATTAATGATTCCGTTCATGTCAATCTTTGCTCAATTTGTTTCTCTCAATAATCGAGCAGCCTTAGTCTTCTTCTATATTGGGTTCGGCGTGGCTCTTTCTACATTTTTATATCACGGCTTTATCTCAAAGATTCCAACCGAGATCGATGAAGCTGCTGCTATGGATGGCGCAAATGATTTAGTGCTCTTTTGGAAGATTATGTTCCCCATGCTTCGCCCTGTAACGGCAACTGTTGCTATCGTAAATGCGCTATGGATTTGGAATGATTTCCTATTGCCACGCCTAGTACTTACGCAAGAAACTCAGACGCTTCCGTTGTCGACCTATCTGTTCTATGGTCAATATTCAACGGAATATGGTCAGGCAATGGCTGGCTTGCTGCTAGCAGTTCTGCCCATCATTGTTTTCTATCTGATTCTTCAGAAGCAATTTATTTCAGGAATCTCTACAGGCGCCGTTAAATAGGCTTTATACGGGCCTCCGATAGGTAAAGAATTCATGAGGAATTAGTTCCTCATTTTCTTGTTTTTGGCTCGACATCATTTATTCTCACTCAATGCGCAGACCAGCAACCGCTCTCATAATTCTTCTTCTGGCCGCTTTAGTGCCATCCAATTTGGCAGTGGCTGCTTCAGCTAAAGCTGGCGGCACCTGCACCAAGTTAAAAACAACATCAATAGTTAACGGATTTAAGTTCACGTGTATCCAGTCAGGCAAGAAATTAGTTTGGAGCAAGGGCGTAAAGGTCGCTCCAACACCGACTCCGACTCCGACTCCAACACCGACTCCAACACCGACTCCAACACCGACTCCAACACCAACACCGACTCCAACACCAACACCGACTCCAACACCGACTCCAACACCGACTCCAACACCGACTCCAACACCGACTCCAACACCGACTTCGGTCCCAACAGTTACAAAGAAGAGTAGTTATTCGACCCTCTGGGAAAAATATGGACTAACCAAACCGACTAGCGCCGAGTCTGTAACAACTTCAGCCACAAAAGCCTTTACTACTTATACCGATGTTGTGCGCTCTCCGAAACAAGAAGTAGTTGTAAAGATTCAAGAAGGTGCTGATCCAATTTGGAATAACTTAATTAACCCAGGTATGGAACTTGTAGCGAAGTCCTTTTCATATCCGAGTTTTAATGCACCCGTCTACGCACTTGCCGGTTTAGATTCGGCTTGGATGATAAAGACATTTGTTTCTCTTGGCTTTTCCGAACAATTCGCTCAGGGCAGAGTGAATGGCTTTGATACTGTATTTGCTAATGCAGGCGGAAATACGGCAATCTGGAACATTACAAAAATCACGAAAAGCAATTCATTTGTTACAAACAAAGTGGGAATTTATCAAACTCCGGGACATGAGTTTTTCCACCCGATTCAACAAAAACTAATGGGCAATGGGGCTGCTTTCCCGCCTGATGGATCTGGCGGACCACAATGGTTCCTTGAGGGATCAGCTGTGTTTATTGGAGTTCAGACCGCAAATAAATTAGGTCAGCTTAGTTACGAAAAAGAGAGCAGACCTAACTTAGTCAGCACTGTACTTTCAGATCCTGCTACTAGGAATGGAAAACTAGAAAACGCTAAAGCCAATCTAAATAGAGCTGGCGACATTTTTCCTTACAACATTGGGGCCCTAGGAGTTGAATTCTTAGTAGCTAATGTTGGAATTCAAAATATGGTTGATGTATTCAGACAAATAGGAACCGGCAAGTCATTTCCTGAAGCGTTCGAAGCGGCAACAGGGATAGAGCTAGTTGATTACTACGCAATGTTCGAAGAAATACGCCCAACTTTAGGAATTGCTATTGGTGCGTTTCCGCCTGTCGTACCAGCGCCGACGCCTTCTCCAGCACCGGCACCAACTGTGACGCCAACTCCAACTGCTAGCCCAGCTTTAGCAAAGTTCACGATGGACGAAGTTAAGAAACATTCCAGCGCTGCAGATTGCTGGGCTGTCGTGAGCGGTGGTGTTTATGACTTAACAAAATGGGCCGCACTACACCCGGGTGGACCTGCGATTATTCGTTCGCTTTGCGGGCGAGATGCAACATCTGATTTCTTAGGCAGACATGAAAATCAACCTGACCCTGCACGTGAATTATCAAATTACATAATTGGAAAACTCAACTAAATAGCTAATCATCATTTTATCAATCAGAAATATAGAAATCTGACGCAATCCGGCTTCTGCGTTAGATGCGACTAGGGAAATCCGCATTTCTCTGTCTCAATAAAATTTACTTAAATGTCATCTAATAAGCGCAGACCCGTCGCGATCTGTTAACCCGCAAAACCTTACTGTTCGGTCAATTGATTCCAATGGGTCAACTTTCAACCTAGTTTAAACGGAGGCTTCAAATTGTTAAAGAATATATTTAAGCGAAAGTTAGTTAGCGCCCTAGCGTTGACAACTGTGGCAGCTCTAAGTTTAGGCGTTGGGGCTCCAAGCAGCCAAGCCGCAGGCACAACAATTCGCCTGTACATCTCAGCAGATACAAATATTCAAGACCTTTGGGAAAAGACATTAATTCCCGCATTCACCAAAGATTTCCCACAATATGATGTCAAGGTAACTTTCGATCGCAACGGTGCAAATGATGCACAGACACTTGCAAAGATCACTGCGGCTGTAGCAACAAAGCGTGACACTGGCATGGATCTAATCGATGGTGGCATCTCAACAGCACTCGGTGGAGCGGGCTTACTATTCCCATTGTCATACACCAGCTTGATTCCAAATTTGAAGAATGTGCCAAAGGTCCTTATTGCAAACGGTAAAGGCGCAATTCCATACCGTGCTTCAACAGTTTTGATGGCCTATAACTCAAAGAATGTTAAGACTCCTCCTAAGACGCTAGCTGAAGTTCTTACTTGGATCAAAGCAAACCCAGGTAAGTTCACCTATAACGCACCTTCAGGTGGCGGTTCAGGATATTCATTCGTACAAACCGTTCTAGATAGCCAAATGACAGCTGCAGATACTCTTAAGTTGCAGACAGCAGCCGACAAGGAAACTCAAGCTAAGTGGGCAAAGGGCTGGGAAATTCTTCGTGGCCTTAACAAGTTCACATATGGTCAAAACGGAACATATCCAACAAACAATGCTGGAACTCTTGATCTTCTTGCAAAGGGCTTAGTTGATTTGGCGCCAGTCTGGTCAGATCAGATTGCATCAGCTCTAAAGGCCGGCACCATGCCAAAGGACATCAAGTACTACAGCATCACTGGTCCATCACTAACAGGCGGCCCAGCATTCCTGTCAATTCCAGCCTCTGCGACCAACCGTTCAGCAGCTCGTACATTGGTCAACTGGGTACTAACACCAGCTGCTCAAAGCCTAATTGTTGCGGGAAACATGAACGGTCTTCCAGTAATTCCTACTTCAAAGCTAGAAGCTTCTGTTGCGTCAAATGTATCTAGCATCGATATCACTACATTACGTCCAGGCTATTTCTCATCTAACGCAAGTGATTTGAGAGCTGCTTGGGCCGCTGAAGTTCCAGGAAAGTAATCAATTAAAAAAACTCAATGACTCAAATTAAAGAAGTCACAGTTGGAGATAGTCTTGTGGTTAAGAAACCCGCAAGACTATCTCCGCTGGGCTTTTTTATGGCTTTGCCGCCAGTTTTAGTTATCTTAACTTTTATTGGGTTGCCAATTTTGTTGGCATTCGCTTTTAGCCTTGGTTTTATTAATGGTCCAAATCGTATTGTTGCTTTAATCGGTCAAGAAATTTATCCCAAGAACCATTGGTGGGGAACTTTCGATGCTTACAAGAGCGTCTTTACTGATTCACGTTTCGCTGGAAACATAAAAGCAACTTTAGAAATTACCCTTGTGGCGACCACGTTGGTAATAATTTTGGCACTTGGAATGGCAATCTATCAACGCATCATCGGTGGCCGCTTAGCAGCGATTCTAGTAGCTCTTTCACTTGTGCCATTGTTTGTTCCAGTTGTGATTTCAGCTTTTGCAATCAGAACTTTCTATGATGGCACTGGTTTTTTCAAGACAATCTTTTACCATTTCGGCATAACTTTCCCAACTTTAACGATGACAAATAATGCGGTAACCATTGGGGTAATTTGGACTTCGTTGCCATTTGCAATTCTGATGATCTCATCCGGATTACAGTCAGTACCGGATGCGTTAATTGAAACCGCCCAAGATGCAGGCGCTGGGTTTATGCGAATCATTGCGACGATCATGATTCCCTTGGCTTTTGTTCCAATCGTCATTGCAACCACCTTTACAGCAATAGGAATCATGGGCTCGTTTACCATTCCATATTTCTTAGGATCTAATCAGCCAACCATGCTGGGGGTTGAAATTTCCAATTTCTTTGGCCCATATAACCGACCACAACATTCAATCGTTATGGCTTTCATAATTTTCGCAGCCGCTTCGGGTATTGCCTTTTTCTACATCTGGGCAAACATTAGAAGTGCTAAACAGAGTGGGCGCATTTAATGAGGCGTACAGAGAACAAACTAAACATTCAAACAAATTCCTGGCTTATTCGTATCTTTTTGTCGGGCTTTATTGGTTTTATGGCGTTGTTTATTCTGGGGCCATTATTTTGGTTAGCTGTCCGTGCATTCATAACCGAGTGGACTTTTCCTAACTTGCTGCCTGAGGGCTTTACTTTGCGTTGGTGGAAAGTAATTGCCGATGATGGTTCACTTCTAGAGGCGATCAAAAACTCTCTTATCATCAGCCCAATCGTCGTTCTAATCTCCGCGGTCATTTGCCTGCCAGCAGCGTATGCATTTTCACGTTATGAGTTTTTTGGCCGTAAAACTTTTCTAATCGGAATTTTCGCAGCCAATGCTTTCCCTAAAATTGGTTTATTCGCATCAATTGCAACACTTTTCTACACTTTAAACTTAATGGGAACGATTCTTGGAATTATCATTATTCAAGTGCTCGGCACCGTCATTTTCATGACTTGGATTCCAGCAGCAGCATTTAGTGCAGTGCCTAGAAATCTCGAAGATGCCGCACGCGATGCGGGCGCTTCAAAATTGCGAGTCTTCTGGGACATTACCCTTCGCCTAGCAATGCCTGGAATTCTGGTTGCCTTAGTAATGTCTTTCTTGGCGGCATTCGATGAAGCCCAAGGTACATACCTAGTAGGAGTTCCAACTATTTACACGATGCCAACGAAAATGTATGCACTTGTCTTGAATTACCCAGTTCAAATTTCAGCCGTATTCTCGTTGCTTCTGGCTATCCCATCGGTAATTCTCATTACTTTTGCTAGAAAGCAAATTATTGGTGGTCAGTTAGCTGAAGGTTTCCAAATCAAATGATTAATCGAAAAAGAGGTTAAGTAATGTCAACAGCGACAGATAACATAGGGCTAGAACTAATTGGCTTAAACAAGGTGCTTGGCGGCCGCACCATCATTGAAAATCTCGACCTCAGTGTAAAAAAAGGCGAGATGGTTTCATTGCTTGGCCCATCAGGTTGCGGTAAAACCACGACGCTACGAATGATCGCTGGGTTCTTAATCCCAGAGGCTGGAAAAGTTATTCTTGCTGGCAAAGATGTAACAACGCTTGGCCCAGATAAGCGCCCGAGTGCAATGGTTTTTCAGAACTATGCACTTTGGCCACATATGAGCGTCTTTAAGAATGTGGCTTACCCATTAAGGATTCGTAAGCTGGCAAAGAGCGAGATTGAAAAGCGAGTTCACAATGCACTCGGCTTGGTCAATTTGATGCACCATAAAGATTCTCGCCCAAGTCAAATTTCGGGAGGCGAGCAGCAGCGTGTGGCTTTGGCGCGCGCACTGGTTCAAGAGCCAGACATCCTATTGCTCGATGAACCACTAAGTAATCTAGATGCCAAATTGCG